>Ga0123340_1006792_pt1 | contig 10913 bp, 1 predicted proteins | sample SirMexnodulemix_FD_89961 | JGI IMG/M metagenome (GOLD analysis project Ga0123340, IMG submission 89961) | Root nodule microbial communities of legume samples collected from Mexico - Siratro Mexico nodule mix | ecosystem: Host-associated > Plants > Roots > Nodule | place: Mexico: Nepantla... | reverse complement strand
CTTTTTTTTCTTTATTTTTTTTTTTTTTTTTTTTTTTGGTTGGTGGTTTTTTTTTTTGTTTTTTTTCCCCTTTGTTTTTTTTTTTTTTTTTTTTTTTGCCTCCTCTCAAATAACCTTCCTCTCTCCTTAAAAAGAGGAAAAACACACACCTAAGACATAGAGAGAGATAGATATAGAGAGCAGGAGAACCCACTAAGCGTGCAAATAAAAGACTTAAAGCAAAGGTAGATTGCAATCCCGTGCTATTATAGCTCCCTCCACCTTTGCTTTTCGAGTGTTTTTTTTTCTCCCTCCCTTTCTCTTGGTGGGGTTTCCATTGAGCTGTGATAATACTTGTGTTCCTCCTACTGCTACCTTAACCTATCCACCGTTTTGCAGTGCCCAAAACCTTTTAAGGTTACATTGTAGGTCCTTCTGTCTTTCGGCTCAGAGTTTCTCACACACCAAATAAGTTTGCCTACCAAGAAGCTGTCTTTTTTTTTCACAACTCCAAGATGTGGTATTTAGCTGATTTAAGCTGTGGTTAGACCTGTAAGAATCTCACCTCTCCATTTTTTCATCTGTTATATAAAACAAGACAGTTGTTTTCAGTCTCTTGTGTTTTTGTCTGTGACCTGTGTTTTATCTGTGGTTGCATGAAACAGTTTTGCATATATATATCTGGTGAGTAGTGTTTGAGCAAGGTGGAATCTTCCTTTTGAGCGTGGTGTGAACTAGCGATGGATGAAAGGTCAAGAATCGAGTTATCTCCTCAGCTGTTAGATTTGATCCCAAACGAGAGAGAGTGGCAGATGAACAGAAACGAAGGAAAGTCCTCAGAGGAGAGAAAGCTTGAACTGAGGCTAGGTCCACCTGGTGAGGACTGGTCTCTCGGTGGTAAAATGAAGAACAGCAACGCAGAAAGAGAAGAGTCTCTTCTCTCTCTTGGCTGCTTCCCTTCCAACATGTCTCATGCAATGCTCAGCCCCAACAATGGGTTCCAAAGCAAGGCCTCTCCATGGCCAAACTACCACCACCAGGGTAACAACAAACCCTCTTCACCGTTTCTTCAGTTCCCATCAAAAGATGCTTCACAAAAGGTGGTAGAGTTGCAGAATGGTTGCGGTGGGGGTGATGGCAAAGTGTTCTCTCCCTCTTCTGCAAATACAGCTGTGTCCCAGCCCAACACCTCTCAGAAAAGGTACTCTACCTTTTCTTTCTTGTATCCATGTTTTGTTACTTTTCGACAGAGGATATTCAATCCCAGAGTCACGTTGTTTCATATATTTTTTGGTGTGGTCCATGCAAACTACACTCTGCGACCCTTCTTTCTACTTGTTACCATGTGATAGATCTGGTGTTTCACATCCCTTGTTGCACGTTTAAGTGAAAGAAATAACTATTGAGTTTTCCATCATTAATTACCATTTATATGGTTATCCTCATCCAAAGAAAAAAATGGGAAGGGACAATTTTTAAGCTTTGATCTCCCTGTACTCTGTACTAGCCGTATTTGTTCTGCTATACTTCCTTGCCATGTTCTCCCAGATATGTCCACATCGGTTTTTTGGTGCTATCTGTCATTTATTATGCGCCTTCCTTATCTTTCTTGAGGTTTGACATTGGCATGTGAACATCTGACCCTGTCTCTATTTCCCTCTCTTTAATTTCTTTCGCCCCTCGTGGGGAAAGCCTATTTTTAAGCATTAAGTAATTGTGAATTTGATGAGTGATGACAGGGTTGTGGTAGTGTGGTAACTAGTGTGAGGTCTTTAGCCCCACCTCATCCTTTTGTTTTTTAACTTTTAGCCTCGTTCATACCAGTTTCACTGTTCACTTTCATGCCTAATTTGACATTTTCCTTGTGGACCCTCCGCAAACAGAACTGCTCCCGCTCCAGTGGTGGGGTGGCCCCCAATTCGTTCCTTCAGGAAGAACCTTGCAAGCAGCAGCTCTTCTAAGCCACCGACTGAGTCACAGCCTGAGCAGCATCATAACAAGGTTGCTGGTAAAAAACCTGTTGATAACTATGGTGGTAAAGGTTTGTTTGTCAAGATCAACATGGATGGAGTTCCAATAGGGAGAAAAGTGGACCTCAATGCTTACGACAGCTACGAAAATCTCTCTTCTGCTGTGGACGAGCTTTTCAGAGGTCTTCTTGCTGGTAATTCTGTGACAATAATTCAAGGTTCTGCACATGTGGTCAACTAAATCACAGTTTTTAATTCTCTTTTTTACATGATATAAATCTTCCTCGTGTGGAATTTTTCTTGTTTACTATTAATTGATTGCTACCCAACCAGTAGTGAAAACAAGCAATTTTTTTAAATTTAAGACTTGTATGCACTTGGGGGTTGGCTCCATTAATTCAACATTTAATGCTTACGGTCAATCTGATTCACCAAACAATTTATTTAATATAGTTTCTGAATGGCCCTTTAGACAAACTCGCTTTCAAATTTTGTTTTTCCACGCTTTTCTTCAATCCCTTATTGTCAAGAAGGAAACTTGGTGAAGTTATCTGATTTTTGTCTTTTCCTACTGCTGTTCAGCTCAAAGAGATTCCTCTGCTGGTGGAGTTAACAACAAGCAGGAGGAAGAGAAAGCAATCACGGGCTTATTGGATGGGAGTGGAGAGTATACTCTTGTTTATGAGGATAATGAAGGAGACAGGATGCTTGTTGGGGATGTGCCATGGCAGTAAGCATCTTATTATCACTATCAATCTTGTGCACCATTATTTAATTCACTATTATAATTGTGAGGATTTGCATTTTGATCTCAAAACTGTAATAGATCTTTAGTTAGATTCCCTGTGGTTAACAATTACTATATATTTATATCAAACACCCTTTTAGCCCATAGTTGTGAATAAATCCGAAACAATACATGCCATGGCATGTTTGTTGTTTCACATGATAACACCTGTACCGCTGTCTCCTATTGGAAATACAAATAAATTATAAATTAAATGGCGCAATTAGCTTTTCCCTTTGATGTTTTTTTATTGATTTAGTGATTGGTACCAAAGATAATTTTATTCTATGTTTCTCTTTAATGTTTTTTAATTGATTTAGTGATTGGTACCAAAGATAATTTTATTCTATGTTTTTCTTTAATGTGTGCATATGCTTGGCAGCATGTTTGTATCAACAGTGAAGAGGCTACGAGTGTTGAAGAGTTCAGAGCTTTCTGCCTTTACACGTGAGTTTTTTATCTTCTTTTTCACTTCCCTCTCTTTGTTACTGTTGTGATTGAAAATTGAAGACGTGCATGTTGTTTCAGTAGGCAGTAAGCAAGAGAAGATATCACTTGAGTCAGCAATGAAATGAGCAGCAGTTTGAGATTTTGTTTCCCTGCTGAAACTTGAAGACTCCTATGTTTTGGTTTTTTTGTCTGGTGAAGATCATGAAGCTACTTGCGTACATTACAACTAAGTAATGTGTTGCATATATCTTTTTAATTTTGGATGAAGATTTGAAATGTTTATGGATTGTATAAATAGGGAAGGGAAACTTCAGCGATGATATGTGTACGAATGTTGAATGATGTACTGTTGAGTAACCATTAACTTGTTTATGGTTTGTATTTTGAAGTCCCTTTTGTAACTGGGGTTTCTCAATGTCTTAACAATTTCAAATCGTCATGTTAAGGATCCAAATTTGGCAAACCTGTACAAATGTTTTTTTAACCAACATTTAGAAAAATCTGTACTTCAGATAAAAAAACCTGAAACAAAGTTCAATCTGCTTCTTGTTCATGCGGAGCACCATCATTTTCATAACACACTTTCTTATTTTTAACACATCAGAATCATTTTTTCTTATGTTTGAAATTCCACCTTTTCATCTCTCTAGCAATGGCAGGAGCTTTTTGTGGTTAGTCTCAAATGTGCTTAGATATTACTATTTCGGAAGCTAAATTTCGAGATTTGGAAAATGTTATTATTCTTAATACAAAGTGGAAATTAGTTTATCAAATTACATTAATTGTAGCATTAAGTTTTTTATTAAATTTTAACAGAAATGGGCCGGGTTAAATCTAATTCAAATAGTTGTTAGTTAGAAGCTTGAGGCACATAAAAAGCTATTTTTGGAAGAAGTATCATTACCATTTTTATACAATTTCTAAATTGAAATTATGATGCATTGGTTAGTAGAATGAAGAATGGTGTGTGTGTGTGTGTGTGAACAGTGGAGTAGGCAAAGGATGTTAGATGAAAGAATTAATGATAGTGTAGGAAGCAATACTAGGAAATAGTGATGCCAAAAAGAGATGGTCAAAGAGCATTGCATGTTTGGGGAAGAATCAATCAATGGTCAGTGTCGTTGGGAGGTGCCTAACTTGGATGGCTGGGTGACTAAAAATGAGAGTAGGTTTAGTGTTATGCGAGGGTGTGGCTAAGCTTATCCTCTAAAGGGGACAAATAGACAGCTACATTCTTTAACTTTGCGTGACTTAAGTGCTTATGTGCGTGTGTGTTGTCCCTAACCGGAGTTGGTGAAATCTAGGGGTTGACCCTTCATCTTTATAAACTTGCCAAAACCCAATTACCACACCTTTTGTGCTTTTGGTCAAACCAATTATCACACCCAAAACAAACACAAACATCCTTTGTTTCTTTCTTTGAATTGGATAATTCCTGGCCCAACTTATAAGACCCAGAAACCTATTTCTATACCATTACCGTTTTAATTAGAATTAGTCCATCTTCTGCATTAATGGAACACTCTTATACGTAAATGGGTTAACAGCCTAATTCACACACAAAGATAGGATGGTTCCAAAAGTGCAATTGATTTCGAGTTAATGCCAATTACAAACAGGCTACAGGGGTCACAGTTTCCGATGTGAGATAATATGAAAACATATCTTAGTAAAATATTAATAATTAATAAACAAATTATATTTATTACTCTTTTAAATCGTTGAATTAAGTTTAAATTAGTATCGATGATATGTTACTTTCGTTATCAATCTCGTTACCTTCAAGACTGTCTTATCTTTTATATTTTTTAATAATTTATTTTTCCATTCTTCAAACCTTTCTTTCCATCTTGTCTTTTCACGGTTGGATTCAAACATAGGTTTAAGCTAAGAGGTTGATCAACCTCTTTTACTGGTTCAGAATTGGCCATATAATTTCTTTAATCGTGGCCATTATAACACTGATGAAGATATCTGACATTGAGTCTGTATATGGTGAATGTCCATGCCCACAAATAATAAATGCAACTTTCTGAAAAAACAACAATATATTTTATGAGGGTTCAAAATCAAACTGATACAATAAAAACAATTGAAACCAATGAAAAAAGAGAGTGAAAAACGGCTATTTTTTTTTTTTTCCATTTGCTTTCTCAAGTATAATTTTCAATTTGTAATTGATCTACTTGACTAAGACTTGCAGTAAGTATATCTTAACAACCAACTAAATACAATAAAGAGGACGTGTTAACTTTTAAGTTTATTCAACAGTTAGTTTGTCATTAATTATCTTCAAATTATTATTCTTTTAATTTTCATATAGAGTCTAATATAATTAAATAAATGTTAACCAGTCAGTTTCAACATAATCTTATGAGTAGAATAGTTTATCTTCTTTCTGTAGTACTAAGTGAAGAAAAGATTCATTAGAACTAACTAACTAACAAAAAAAATCTAATTAAAAATTAATTAAAATTAAACAAACATTTAATAAAACATAAATTATTATAGAAAATTTAAGAACAAAATTTTATTATAAAAAAATCTCAAAATTTAGTGTTGAAACTATAAAAAGATCAATCAATCTAAAAGAGTTTAGCTAGGAAAAATAAAAAAAGTACAACAAATAGAATAAGAAAACTAAAGAAACTATTATGCTTTATTTTTTGAACATGTTTCCATACATTGCTTCTTTTTTTCGTGTTATTTTTTTATAGGTTTTTTTTTTTTTCAAGGATCTCGTAATTATATTTTATTTTAGACATTGTTCACGTATTCTTAATATTTAACTTTATAGAATTCTTAGAATTTTGTTTCTAGTTTTGTTAAAAATTCTATCTTCTTCGTACTTTTATAAATGATTTGCTTCCAATTTTGGTTATGAAATATTACAGATTTTATTTTCTAATTCTTCATTCATATTTAGTTTCTGTAGAAAATACATTGCACATTAAACTTTTTGCTTGATTAAGCTCACTCGTAATTATAGACGTTTTCTTTAGACAGACTATCAAACCACTATCAAATCATCTAATTTATATTATTCGATTCAGACTTTTTGTACATCTTCGTCTTCATTACACTTTATTTTGTTAATGTGCTTTCTTCACTCGAGTTTTGATAGATGATTAGTTTACTCTATGCAACCACTAGATCCTTTGCTCTATGTAATTACTAAAGAGTTTAATCACCTAGTGCATGTAACCTTTAGAGTGGCTACTACAACTAAAAATACAATATTATTATAAATAACAATTAATACTTAAATAAACTCAACTAATGAATCTTAATTAAAATAGTAGATTTATTATTGATTAGAAGAAAAATTATAATTAATATTTCTAATTACGAGTAAATTATGCTTATCAAATGTTAAATGCAAAATCAATAAATGCACCTTATGCACAAATTTTAATATAACTGCACAATTGTCACTGCACATATAGTGCATGTTGTTTGTTGTTATATGCCTAATTTAGAAAAGATTCATTCCTAATTTAGAAAAGATTTATTGGCAAGCGGTAAAGTGATTCTCAAGTACTTGAAGAGTTCAACAAATAAGTTTAGTGTATGGAAGAAGAATACATGGTAGATATGTTATTGAATTCTCTAATTTTTTTTTTTTATGTTGGTAATATTGATTGTGGAATGTTATTGGCACATTATATTTTCACACTTAATTAGAGTATAGGTAGTGTTATTAGTTAGTGTATAACTTTATAGTCCATTGTTGTCATGCCAACTCCAGAGAGATAGCATGTATGTATGGTAGTTACAAAAATAGTGAAAGAAAAATTATAATTTAAAGCTTTTGTTGGTGATCTTGGTATAAACAAAAAAACATTACAATATATTGTGATAATCTAATTTAAGAACCAAATTTTGTCCTTATAATTTTTCTTCTTTTAGGTAATAACAAATATTCTTTTTATAACCAAGTATATTTATTATGGTTATATTTTTATGTGGAATACTATCTTTGCATAACATAATATAAAATAGTTATTCAGATATTATAATTAGTATATCATTTTAGTTGATTTTGGTTTATAGTTTATAATGAAATAAATAAAATAAATAAATATCCTAATAGGATACATGTATAGCTTGAAAATGTGTCATCAATTACATATCATAAAACAAAACAATTAAAAATTAAAACAGTTTATTTTGTTTTATAAACTAAACACAATTAACCAACTTTAATTGTTATCGCGTCTGTAAATGATTATTTATGTTTACTATTATATATAAAAGTCAATGATGGTGTCAATACCCTAAATATAATTCTTATTGAAGAATAAATAACTATTAGAAAAATTATCTTGAAGAGCGTTAAGGATTATATGCGATAATTAAAAAAATGTTATTGCAATTTCCTTTCACAAATGTGAATTTTAAACTATTAGTAACAAATATAATTTAGTCGAAAATATTTTCTAGTAATAAATTTAATTTATAAAATTTAATTGATTTCTTTAGTGTTATTTTTAATTAAAATGAAAGTTCTATGATAGTAATTTGTATAATAAAAAAATCATTTGAAAGGTCAGTACGTCAGTTCTCTTCTTTTGTATATAAGTCATTAGTTAGTCAAAATTTCAATTTCAATATAAAGAAGAACATAAAAAAGCAAAATAACTAATGAAAATATGACTTTAGTAATCTTATAAGTTACAACTTACAATAATTGTTTAGTTTTCTTTCTTATTTGTTTATAGAAACAACTTATGAATAGTTTTTTTATATTATAAGCACTTAACGAACACTTAATTCATTGTCTGAATAAGTTTTACAAGAAATACTTTTTAAGATATGCAAATGTGAAAGTAAAATTTGTATACGTTAAATTTTTTTTACAACTCACCTTTGGGAGAAATTAAATGAAAAAGCCATGTAAATTAAAATACACAAGTGATTTTAAGTTATAAAGATAACTAATTTTTTACCTTCGTATTTTCTTTTTGTAGAGGTTATTGTAAGTAAATCAAACAACTAGTGTTATCAACCAACTGATAGAAATATTATTATTTTGAGCAATTATATAATTAAGAACTTAACAGAAATTAAGTAGTATTATTTTCTACGAGAGTTTTTTTTTTTCCTGGAGTATTTTAACATTATTTTATTTATCTCTATATGAATATATATTTTATTTTCTTTCCAACTCATACTTACATCCCTTAATGGTAAAGGATTTAAATTTTGGCTACCCCTTTGAATATACAATAAAAACATGTTAACAAGGGAATCGTTTTTAGTTATTGAATCTGAGGATTAATATAATGTTAAAAAAAAAAAAAGAGTGACAAACTTGCTTGCAGTAAAGTTACTTTTACCTTTAAATAAACTCAATTATAACTTGTCACTTGTAATATTGCATTAAGTACGTGAACTAGCAAGTTGATCAGGAGTTAATTAACTGTAATATAATATCGCCAATTGAGATATAAAGAAAAACCATATAATTAGTGGCGTAAAATTTGAGCAAAAATTGATTCAATATGTGATTACTGCATGAAAACAAAGGCTAGTTACACAAAAGAGGGGGAAAATCTTTTTAATGAATCGCACGTGTATTAGCGACAGAAAGGAAAGAAATCAAATGAGTTGGTCTTATTCTTTCAAAAAGACTGTGTTCTTTTCTTCTTGAAAATTCTTTAAATTACACTATTCTTCTAGTCTTAATATTTACAAAATCTTTAATAGACAAAGTTTGTGTTTTTGGTTTATTTTAAATTAAAATGAACTTCCATGCATTTTTTTTTTATCAACAACTAGTTTCTAACTTCTAGTATAAATTTTGAAAATTTAAAAAATGAAATTAAATCTTTAATCAAATTTTCAATGCAATAATAATATGTTTTTAAAACTTCATTTCGTATTTCGAAGTTTCAAAATCATTATTACTAGTATTTTAATTCCTATCTCTACATAAGTTATAGACAACAAATATTTTACTAAAATTTGATTTAAAGTAGATAAAAGAGAATAAGTTGAAAGAAACAATTTGTAAGAAACTCGAGTATGTTAATAAAGATAAGATAAATGTAGGCAAAGAAATGGAGAATATTTTTTAAAAATTATACAATTAAAGAAATAATAATAATAATAATTTTTAATAAAGAATAAAGGTTTTCCACCACTTTTTCCTGAAAAATAGTGAAAAAGGGTAAAACTCCCATTGTTCAAAATATGTATTTTAATTTTCTTATATTAGTAAATATAATAAAAACTGTTTTCCAATGATATTAAACTTATAGAACACATAATATTTTTTAATACTCATTCATTATCATTTACTATTACAACCATTATATAATTGGTTTATTTAGATCAATATGCAGTCAACCTTCTTTAGGAAATAATATATATTAAATAAGAAAGAATAAAACTCACTTCTTTATTAGTCTTTTTTTCTGACTACACGTGCAGTTCATCCAGAAGCCATCTAAATCTAAATGCAAATAATGTCTTCTGCTTTTTATGGGGTGCTGGAATTATGTTGTCGGATCAAACTGTCATTAGTGACTAACTTTGCTAGATAAACTTTCAAGTCAATTATGAATTTCTTTTATATATATATAAATATTACCTCCTGCAGACACGCACTGTGGCTAAGTCACACTCAGGAATGTTCTTCAATCTTTGTTTCATGCAGAGTTTAATTAACTTCATTTTCATAAAATCAACTCGTACATTCCGACTTATGTTTGAGAGATGCATAACCGTTCAACTTAGAAATTTTTAGCATCTTCTGTTCAACTTCAACACTGCAATTCACATCCTAGCTTCTAGCTTTTTACACCATAAAGCAGTACTAGTACAAACAGTGAGTTATTTGATTGCCAAAGAACTTTGATTATGAAGAAAACCTTGGCAATCCTTCAGTTACAGATACTATCTTAGTATTCTGATCATTATTAGCGAAAATGCTAACTAAAATTATTAAGATCTCACCAACCAACAGAATATGGTTCTGAGGTTAATCTCTCTCCTATGTCCCAAATCCTTATATTTTAGACAAAATAAACAAGGAATTGATTAAGCATGTAGGAGGTAGGATCTCACATAGATCCCTTCACAAGAATCACTTAATTAAACAAACATTAATCCCATAATAAAGAAAGAAATATGCTGTTTATGTTGACGGAACCGAAAATTGATAAAAGGACAAACAGATGCTGCACCAGAAAAGGGGCAAAGCAAGGAAGGAAAAGAAACGAAAAAATTATACAGCTGATTCCATCCCTAATTAGTAGCTAGCTACCCTCTACCTATTCAGCATAGACTTCAATATCCTTCTGCTCGTATTCTATCTATGTAACATATTGTTTCGAAGACAAATAATAACTAGCTAGAGAAAAAAAAAAACAAAAAACAGCAACCACATCTAGTTCCACATCTAGCTAGTGGAACAAAAATTAATAGGTAATAATTAAGTATTAATATCTATATAGGCTTCATCAGTAACTTGCCTGGCTTGAGCCTGTGTGCCGTACGTGTAGACTAGACGACAGCATGAACAAGAGAAATCATGGTGTCATCACTTTCACCTTCAGCTTCTGTTCTCCCATCTCTGCAGTTAGATCCACCGTATTAGGCGGATAGTTTTAGCTACAACAGGCTCCAAAACCATCACAGATATATATATAGTGAGAATAGGCTTTTAGATCAGTGAGGGAAAATAAAGTCTAGTAATTAATTTTATATATATATATATATAT
>Ga0123340_1006791_pt1 | contig 10914 bp, 3 predicted proteins | sample SirMexnodulemix_FD_89961 | JGI IMG/M metagenome (GOLD analysis project Ga0123340, IMG submission 89961) | Root nodule microbial communities of legume samples collected from Mexico - Siratro Mexico nodule mix | ecosystem: Host-associated > Plants > Roots > Nodule | place: Mexico: Nepantla... | reverse complement strand
ATATATATATATATATATATATATATATATCAACAATGATTCATTAGTATATTTTTTATGTGATAGTGGTATGTAATTTTTGAATTTCTTCAAAGTTTTAAGCAGACACTATTTAAGTTAGGAGAATTTTAAAGTTTTATTTTTTAAATAAAAATTGAAATTCTTTAATTTTAAACAATCCAATTATTTTAATAAAATTTTAATTTATTTTAAAATTTTGTATCCAAAAAATATAATTTGTCGCAAAATATTTCAAGTTACTTTTTAAAATTATCTATCCAAGCACAATATAAGTGGTTCATACTGTTTAATCAGTGATACATATCATATTACGTTATTCACTCAATAACATCTTTAAACATTTTGCTTAGTTACCAATATCCTGCTCAGTGACTTATGATGTTTCTTGAGCAGGTAAGATTAACTCTTGAATGAATATTTTTCCTCAAATTTATTGATGTTATAAAGTGTTAAACCATTTTATAAATTTTATCTTCAACATTACTGTTTAAAGTATAGTCAATGAAAAAAGATGTAAAACTTGAATTTGTGCAGAAAAAAAAATATTTTTCTAGTAAAGAAATTTGTGTAGTATTAGATTGTGCTCTGAATAAAATTATTTAATAATGATAAGAGTTTCTTTTTATTTCTTGAGTAAATTATAATTTCTGATCATAAACAAATGGATGCGTAATTATAATAGATAGGTTTAAATTCGTTTCCTTAATGAAATATACTCCTATTTTTCTTCAATTTATTTCTTTTTGTTCTTTTCTAAGGAAAAAAAGATATTTTTGCTATTATATATATATTTTTTATCCTTATGCTATTTTATTCCATTTTCAGTTAGCCTCTTTAAAAAAAGTTCAATAGAGATTGAAAATAATTGATCTACATATTACAGAAATTAAAACAAAAAATATTAACAATAAAAATAGAATAAATAAAATGATCAAACCAAGAAGTAAAAAAAATTCTTTTACAAAAATCTATATATAGTTATAATTTAAAAAACACGTGTTAGGCTCATTTAAACCTAATAGATATTTCTACAAAGAAAGGTATGAAGTTGGTTGTTCCACTTTTACAAGGCCAATATTTGTCCATGCAATATTATCAAAAGCATACTTGGTTTGGTAATTGGTACGAATACATTTTTAGTAAAAACAATATATTTTAAGCATAAAATAAACCATGCATAAATTTCTCTTAATCCATAAGTTGTTTTAATTTATTAAATGATATTTTATTTGGATTACTTTTTTCTGTTAATTCCATGCGCAATTATATTAAAGTATTGAAAAAGTAAAATTCACTTTTTTTTCTGGTAATTAGTATTGTTCTTATGTTATTTCTTTAAAATTTACTGATTTTTTTTTTTATATTTCAAAACTTTTCTATTTAAAATATTAAAATGAGTGTATTTTAAAAATATAATATTTGGAAAATATTAGTTTAACAAGAACAAGAAGAAAGTTAGATATTTTTGGAAGATAGAAGGGCAAAATGGAGAGTAGTTGGAAGATGACGTGTGAGAAGGTAAATGATGATGTCATAGAAATTCAGAAGATGACGTCATGGGATTGCGTGTAGGTTGAAATATGCTTTTCTTTGTCCATCTCTGAGAGGAGTAGACATGGTTTTCACAATCACTCCCACTCGCATTTCAAGGCGCGTGCAGTTAATAATTTTGCATTAATTGCAGTATCCATTACATTACTAATACTTTTGCATTAAATTTTAATTATCAATTAAAATTAAATGATATAATATATAGGTGTTAAATATTGTGGTATAATACAATTTTTTTATTTATTTTTAAGATGCTTTTATTGTTACTTCTATGTTAAACACATACTAATAAAAACAAAATCATTTAGCTAATATCTTAACAGATTTCGCTTGTAACAAATTTATTATTTGAATATCAAATAATTATTGCTGTATTTGAGAAATTATTTTGATATATGCATGTCACAATTCTCTTCCAAAATTAATAATGACACGTAAAAATTACTCAACTCGAATTGAACAATTCTTTTCGCATATATATTGTATTGTTTACAAACTGCAAATCACAAGTTATTTCCCTTTTTAGTGCAAAACAATTCATTTAGTTAATTCTTCCGTAGAAATATTTATCTCTAAATATGTTAAATTGTGATATCACCTGGTGCCTCAATTATTGCTTCACAAATTTATTGCATTGGCCAAACTTTGACTAAACAAGAAAGGAAAATTAAAGAAATATACTTCATGATTTTTTCTTCTTCTTAGTCTTAGGCTTAGGCATGACAACTATGTTGGTAGGAAACAAGTTTTGAGAACACAGTATTTTTTAATGCAATAATGAAACTAAAAATTAACATGTTTACAACTTCTAGAAAACATGGAGTTTTATAACACGTGTTGCCATCTTGTTAGAAATATTGAACAGATAATTTTTTATAAAAATTAAATATTAAAGACAGGGCAAGTACAAAAACTTTGAATGGTAAAATCCATAAAATGATAATAATAATAACAATAATATAATAATTGAGGGATTGTTTTAACTTTTATTTATTACATAATATAAAAAATGAGGTGAGTTAGAGGCGCGTGAATCTAATGGTAAAAAAGAAGGTTGAAATTGTTGGGATGAAATGTTGTTGCCTTGGATGCTTATTCAATGATTCCAAAGTGGACCATTAACATCATTTTCAACACATTAATAATATAAACAGTTCTCTGATTTCAAAAATCTGATTTTTTTTCTTACAAAACTTAAAATTAGTTGAAGTTGTTACAAGATTAAACTAAATAGAAAAAACTCTGTTAACCCTTCTTTGTGGTTATATTATTAAATTATATTTATATTTATTTAAAATTGTCTTATTTATATTTTTTGGTAAAATGACATCCGTATTTCATGAATTTCATGAATTTATCTGGAACGTGTTTTTTTTTTAAAGATTTTGAGTTAAGGATTTATTATTTTTTGTGTGTAGTTGATTGGTTGATAAAATATCATAGATATGTTTTTTAATGGATTTTCCATCCATTCCTTTTATATTATTACTATTTTTTAATTATTTATTTAACTTTTATGGAAAATTTATTTTCTTAAAGTTCTTAAAGAAATTGTCCAAACACGCTTTGGACTCTATTAAAATTTTCAAATTTAAAAAAGTAAACTAATAAGAAGGCCAATTTTGTTAGGTGTGGAAAGTTCTGATATTTTGTTTATAAATCCAGAAAATAAGAAAAGAAGAAGAAAAAAAGAAAGTGAGAACAAGGGAGAAATAAATGTATTTGATGTGGTTGGCTCAAAAATTCCACAAAGAAACCAAAAAGGAAGAAAGACATGAGGTATGAGAGTGGACTTAAAGTACAGTGTCCCTGCTGAACCTTGATTTGACCAAAAGATTTCTGAAACAATTTTCCACCACTAGGACCAGTGCAACACAACATCAAAGAAAAACATACATTCAACAACCAACAAGAACCAATAAAGTACAATATCATACCTAGTAAATGCATTTCTTCTCTGCTTTTTTATCATCATACACCACTTTCAACATTTTCTGGAACAATTAACTCCACCTTTTCTATATATATCAGTTTTTAATTTAATTCAAAATAATAAATTATTTTACTATATATATATATACTAACTATTTTTTACTGCAACTGAGAGAGATTTGTTTCCTTATTCACTAATTATCTACCTAAAAAATATCTATAAATTATTTTATGCCTGTAACTACGTATAAATACTTGTGTGTATGTATATATACGCGCTACATAACAAATACGATGATACCAACAAAGAGAAAACCAAATTAAATAGAAGAGTGTATTAAATTGTTAGATTGGTTGTTAAGTATGATTGCATAATTGAATTTAATGTGAACTAATATAAGATAAGATTAGAGTTAAACAGTTGATAACTTTAGATTAAATAACAAACAACCCCTGACCCCTCTATTTTGAAACTTGTCCAGTTATGAGCCTTTTTCTCTTGCCCAATGCTCTTTTTTGGGCTTAGTTTAGGCAAGGTGACATCTTCAAGTCAATTGCTTTCTTCACCCCATAGTTACTTTTTGCACCTCTATTAAGTGTTAGGAAAGTTTACAATTTTCGTAATTTAGATTTTAAGACGACGAAGTTTAGAAATATGTTTTAAATTAAAAAATATTTTAAGTATAAATATATTTTAGATTGTGTAATTTAAAAATATATATTTAGAATATATTTTTAAATTTAGAAATATATTTTAGATTGTTAAATTATATAATCTAGAATTCATTTAAGAGTTAACAATAAAGCATGATAATTTACAATGTTATATAAGAATATTTACGCATATACGAATGTAATCGTGTGATAATTTTTTTATTTTTATTTTGTAAAAAGTCAGTATTTTTAATAAGCATTCTGTTTATTATTTATTTTCACTTTTGCATATAATTTGTTTTAAAATTTCTATAATGAATATATTTTATGACATTAATGTGTATATTTATTTTAAAAAACACAAATATAAAATATTTTAAAAAACATGTTAAATAGAGAAGAAGTGATTGATATTTACACTATAATAGATTTACACTTTGACATTCATACACATCCATTGATATTTTTTCTTCCAGTAATTGTTATCAATTAGTATACTTTTTTCATAAAAACTAAATTATTTACACCAAATTATATTATTACATTATGAAGATCCTTTAACATATGAATCTAACAGTGAACACGTGTAAATTTTAGTTTTAAAAAGAGATAGTTAAACTGAAATAATGAAAGAAATAAGAAATTGTGAAATTTAATATAGAATATTTTGAAAATAAATAAAACACATACTTAATAAGATTACAAAATATGTATAAAATATTACATTAAACTAAAGAAAACACATGCAATTGTGAACTTACACCATTTGATGGAGATCAACGGTTCTAATTTCGGATGAATATTCGAAGTCTGATTTACGAGATACATTATGATCCGTGGACTTTATCCAACGGTTAAGATTAGCTCACTGGTTCAGCCCTGCGAATTAAGCTCATTACTCTTTCCCTTTCATTCTCTAATATTTTGTCGCAAACACTCTTCTTCCAATTTCAATTGAAGACCCCTGACACTGTAATTGTACTTTAGGTTACCCTTTTATCTGTATTTCACAAAGTAAAACCCTTTTTCTTTTTTCTTTATTGCTAGTATTGTTATTTTCAGGTTGAGTTTGCCTAAAATGCCGGACGTTCAGACCCTTGTCAACGATTTTCTGAACAAGCTTAAGAAACGGTAATATTTTACTCCTCTGGCAATTTGAGTTCAATGAATGGTGCATTGGGAGCCATATTTTGAGGTTTATGAGCTGTTTTTGTGATTTTCTCTGTGTGTGTGTGTTTGATTTATTATTTATTTGTGATTTCTTATTTATTTACTTTGCTGAGTGATGCTAGTAAAATTGAAGGTTCTCAGGCAACAGCAAAGCTCACAGCAGAGTTGCTCCGGTCTGTGATATCACAGCAGCGGGTGCCACACACAAACCAGGCCACAGCTCTGATTCAAGCAGTAAGGGCTGTTGGGGAGCAGCTTATTGCTGCCAATCCTGTTGGTATGTTAAGATTAATGTTTTTTATAATCTATTTATGACTATAAATATGCATGTCATGGATCAAACATTCACTAGAGATACAACGAACATAGTATATGTAAGTGAGAATAACTCTTATTTCATGAACTAGCCTTATAGTTGAATTAGTCTCAAATCCAAATACTAAGATAGGATTAAAACCTATCCCAATGGTTGTTGTTTAGCCTATTAGACTGATATTAGGCTGCTTGCAGATGTCCCATTATGCAAAAGTGACAATTTGAGATGTCTAGTCATTGGTGTGAGAAGAGTGGTTGGAGATCCTACATTGACTAGTCATGTGGATAAGTAATTTAAGTGGGTGGTAACCTTCATCCATGAACTAACTTTTGAGATTGAGTTAGACCCTAACCCAAATTCTAAGGATGCACTTTGTTTGTATTTTTTCTCAATGATTACAACGGTTGAAGTATGCTATTTTGTGGTATTTTGTTACCTGAATGCTTAGGTTATTTATGCTTTTATTGAAGAATGTTTTAGAGTCATTGATAGCCATGCGACCCATACCGACAAAGTCCATGAGACTAGGCCCACGAGAACATCAAAGAATCCAGATCACCTGAAAGATTTGGATTGATGATGAGTAGAGAAGTTTGTTACAGCTGCCAATTACCTATTATTGCATGTTGCAGATACCTTTTCACCATGGTGGAGAGCCAATGACTGGCATTGTAATTAGTTTAAATACCACCATCATGAATGGAAGAAGGTGGTGAAGAATCAAATTCGTTTTATATTTAGTCAGAGGTGTCCTTTTCCTTAAATTCAAGGAAATATATTTGTGCCTCTATCAGTCACATACAGAAGTTTATTGTGATTTGGCAATTATGGAGATTCATTTATTGTTGCCTTTAATGATATGTGCTGTATGTGGTTGCAGAGCTAGCTGTGGGAAATATTGTGAGGCGTGTTTTGCACATTATAAGGGAAGAGGATCTTTCCCTTGCAACGGCTGCTATGGCTGGTTTGGGGGTATCAGCTGCAAGTGATGATGAAGATGATGTGGAGCGAGACGAAAATCCTGTTTTATCTGCTGCTGTTGTAGCAGCTGCTGCTAGAAGTACATTACGTCCACCGTCGTTACAAACTCTTCTAGAGGATACGTCTGATTCAGCTGCCGCTCCTCACACATCTTCCTCTGGGGGCGAATCTGATGGGAGAAGTAGATGTGAGGATGACACTGGCCTGCTATATTTTTATAACTTTTATAATATTTTCAATATATTTTCTTTTTGCTTGTTAATATTTGGATATACTGAAATTCATGGTTAAATGCAATAAGAAGTCATTTTTTTATGTCATCCTTTTGAATGCAATGCTTAAAATATTATTATTTCTTAGAGATATTAGAATACTTGATTGACTTTTTACTGGTTATTTAATTGTCGATCCCTGTGAATAATGTATAATACTTTGCTTGTGTGACATTTGATGATGAAATATTTGTTGTTGTTTGGGTGTTTAATTGCATGTCTGTTTGTGTTGAGCTTTGTTTTCCTTTTTTACAGCTGTTGATAAAGGTTCAAGAGTTCGGAAGTTGAAGCATGATGTCATTGAAGCAGTCAATGAACTTATTCAAGACATATCTACTTGTTATGAACAAATTGCTGAGCAGGCAGTGGAGCACATACACCACAAGTTTGTTTCCAATGAAACTAGTCTAAATATATATTGTTTATGTTTAGATACTTTAAAGTGCTTGTCTGAAAACATATATTATACTTGCTTTCCAAAATCCAAATTGTTCTGTGACTGAAAAACTTGCAATGAAGCTTTTATATATTTACAGACCATATATTTTGATCCGACAATGTTCCAGTAGTCTTGCTATTTTATTCGGGAGCAATCCGAAGTCTTATTCCGGTCTAAATGGGTTTGTATAAAGGATTCCAACACCAAGAGTTATTCTCTTAATGGAGCATTGAAAGATTTTGTTTCCTTTGTCGACTATTCTTGATCAGGCTCTTACCAGTAAACAGTACATTGTAACTATTTCTAGATGTTCTGATGAATAATCACAAACCAAAACTGTTAGTTGTTATTTATAACCATTGTATAGCAGGCAGTGCACATGTTATGTGTCCAACTATATAGGAAGATTCCAACTATTTTTTTTTATTTAATTATTTATATGATTGAGTTTGCCAAACACTTGTTACAATAACCCCTTCTTTTTATCTATTGCTCAGCTTTACATAAAGCTGTTTTTTGTTGTATTATCTAGAAGGTTCATAGGCTCTCCCCTATTCCCTTTTCTTGCTCTTGTAAGCTACCTTTCTAAAGCTTTACTTGGAAGCTGTCTTATGTTACCCTTTTTTAGCTTCTTGCGGAGTTTGGATTACCTTATTTTCAGTATGTGGCTTTACTGGTCTTGGATATATAACAGATAAAAAGTAAAATTATTATTTTATGAATATGTGGCAATTGTTTAGGAGTTGCTACTGGTGGCTGACGTTATTTTTCAAAGAACAAATTTGAATGATATAACATTACCTTAGAATATCATGCTTATATTTAATAAATACCGTTTAATCTACAACGCAGACAATTTAGTCTTCAATATTTTATCTTCAATATTTTATCTTTTTGAACGTAAATCTGACTTGGTTTGTTTTTTGGTATATTGAGAAAAAGAGTTATCTTATGTTGATGTTTCTCAAATTTAAGGTTGTTTGTGTTGCAGAAAATTTTCTTATTCTACACTACTAACATTATGGTTCATACATTTTCCTTATCCTTTTTAATTTTTTTTTGTTATATTCTTGGTATCTTAAATAACCAAGGCAATGGTTCTTCTATTGAATTTTGCGATCATGTCTTGAATTAGGATTATTTTTCTTTAGATAAAATAGTATTTGTTTTCTTTTTCTTATCTCTTACACTGATGCTTGCATGTTTTTCAGTGAGGTAATTTTAACGTTAGGCAGCTCAAAAACAGTGTTGGAATTTCTTTGTGCTGCGAAGGAAAAACAAAGATCATTTAAGGTCTTTGTTGCTGAAGGTGCCCCAAGGTTAGCAGTAGTGGCTATACGACATTTGCATGAAATGATGGTGATTTACTGTTAAGAAACTTGTTTAAATATTTCATAAGACCATTTAATGTCGACTGTGTGTGCAATCAGATACCAAGGACATATCCTTGCAAAAGAATTGGCTGCCAGAGGCTTACAGACCACAGTAATTTCCGATTCTGCTGTTTTTGCATTGATTTCCCGAGTGAACATGGTATGTGAGAATCCTGGCATAATTTTTGGAATCAATTAAGACTTTTGTACTGAAGTTAAGTTGATTTAAACGGGCCAATATATAGGTTATAGTTGGAGCTCATGCTGTCATGGCTAATGGTGGAGTCATTGCCCCAGTTGGGTTAAATATGGTTGCACTTGCAGCTCAAAGGCATGCTGTTCCATTTGTTGTACTTGCTGGGAGTCACAAGGTGAGTTCTTAACGTGTAATATCTTTGTGCACTCACATATGGCATGTTCTTAGGAAACAAGAATGCTTATGACTTCTGATGTTTCTATAATTTACTTCCTGTTCTGTTAAATTTGGAAAGAGGATGATAGGTTATTGTGAAATTCATCAGTGAGGCATTGAATATGAATTATTTTTCGCACATATGGACTTGAGAATTAGTTGTTAATGGATTGGATGACACATTACAGCCTGTACATTTGTGAATTGGAATATCAGAATAAAAGGAATGCATAATCAATGTATTATTTCGAATTTGTTTAACTGAATTTTCAAAATGAATCACCAAACAACTTTTGTAAACCAAATACCAGGCAAAAGAAGTATAATGAGTTTAAGTCAAATTTATATGGATCCACGACACTAGTTTTATCTTTTACATCTTTTTCTTCTTTAACCTGAAATGGATGATAGAAGTAGTTAACGAGCTATGCACAGTCAACCCATAATGTTCAGTTACATGTTAGTCCGCGTTTAGGCTATTAAGACAACTTATTATGCACATTAGAAGGGTATTGAGGAAGAGATGATGGTTTCGGACTTTGGATGACTTGTTGTGATCTCCTTCATCATCTCAGGACCAACACCTTTTGGCATTTGCTGAAAAATTGCTATATTTTGTTGACAGTTATGTCCTTTGTATCCTCACAATCCGGAAGTCCTACTGAATGAACTGAGATCCCCATCTGAGCTACTTGACTTTGGGGAATTCTCAGATTGCTTGGATTCTGCAAGCGGTGCTGGGTCTCTTCATGTTGTCAATCCAACCTTTGATTATGTGCCGCCAAAATTTGTTAGTCTCTTTATTACTGACACGTAAGTTAAATCGAAATTGATTGGAAAAACTTCCTTTCCTTTGTCATTGACCACAGAAAATGAGTGTACTAATCAGTTTCCTTTTCTGCACTCACCTGACTGGAAATTACTTCTCAGGGGAGGGCACAACCCGTCATATATGTACCGGCTCATAGCTGATTACTATTCAGCTGATGATTTGGTGGTGAAACGAAGACCTACTACAGGGAGTTGAGTTCAGCTACCGCAAATTTTGTCCTATAAGTGTAAGTAAGCAATTAAATATTTTTGTGCTTCTGTTTGTCATTGTTTGTGTATCTGTCTCTGTTGTATATGGTTGAGAGGGTTGCTGAAACAACTCTGTAATTTCTGAAACAAAAAGTTATTTATTATGTGTAGAAGTTGGTGTTTGTGCAATAGTCAATATTGTGATGGACTAATAAAATATGATACTATCAGGCTTATTGTGATGGGACAACAGCATGCTACCCTTCTCCTATAGTGATTGGAGTTTCTTTCTTTCAATAATTCTATGATCAATTTTTGTTTCACCAATCTTCATTCTTTTGGATGATAGCTAGCTTTGAATGATTGATATTTCTCTTTACAAGTTTAAACATGCAGCTCTTTATATGAGCCATATTATTCATGACTTTGAAAGTCAAATAATAAATTATTATTATGCACTATTGTATTTATAAATTTTAATTAGGTTTTAGTAATTTTTGCTCTTACTAAGTCACATGGCTTATCTTCTATGAAGCATTTCAATTTACTTTTTATTTATAAATAATTTCCCTTTCAAATACCACTTTTTTTTAGTTAATTCGCTCTCAGACCACTTGATTCTAAAATTATTATAGTCTTGATCATTTTTAATTTGAATATTGACTTACCATTTTAATAAAGATAATATGCTTCGATCTTAATAATTTATTTTCAAATTTTTCTTATTAATTTGAAATATTTTTTTTATCTCTTTAATTTATTCATCTTTATAT
>Ga0123340_1006786_pt1 | contig 10917 bp, 9 predicted proteins | sample SirMexnodulemix_FD_89961 | JGI IMG/M metagenome (GOLD analysis project Ga0123340, IMG submission 89961) | Root nodule microbial communities of legume samples collected from Mexico - Siratro Mexico nodule mix | ecosystem: Host-associated > Plants > Roots > Nodule | place: Mexico: Nepantla... | reverse complement strand
TTTATATATATATATATATATATATATATATATTTTTTTTTTTCTTTTAAAATCATCTCTCCTAAACATATAAATTTAGTTGAACAAATAAATATCACAAAATAATGGAGAGAATATCTCCCTACAGAGACGCGACGGTTCTTGATAGAAATTTAAACTTTTCGCGTGATGGCATATAAATTAATTAACATTAATGAATAAAAATTACTTATAATAACCAATGTCATTCATCATAAAAGTGTGGACTTGGAATATTCATATTCGCCGGTCAATCTTAAACTCTTGACAATAGTAACACAATAAATAACTGAATTAATTACAATATGTTGGTACCTCATATTTGTGCTGCTGCAGTTGATAAATTTATTTTCTTTTTCTTTTTGGGTGACATTTGTACAAGGTAAAAATACCTGATGTAGGTTGAGGATGTAAAATAGTGTAATATCATAAATTTCGATTTAATTATGCTTATATATTAATGTACTGGTGGCAAGTCCTTTAATGGGACTCACACTGGCATTGGGTCTCTTTGATGCTTATTTTATGGACATTAACGAGACAATTATTTCTCGCACCCTCATTCTTGAACTTACACCCCTTATTTTTTAACTTGCATTTCATAATTGACTTAAATGACTAAGTTGTTTAATTTTTTTTCTTGAATAATCAATACCGTTATTATTATTCTCATCATTATTGTATTATTGTCGTTGTAAAAAATAAAAAAAAAGAAAAAATACTGTATAAAAGAACTTCGTTTTGAGAAGGTTATTTTGAAACATATTTTATAAGTTTTGCAAAATTTATTCTAAAAATCTCATTCTTATAAACGTTTTGAAAGGTATTATATACATTCTAAAAGAGTCACTTGAAAAAAAAGGAAACTAGTCGTATTATATTATAGGGGTGCATATTGAAATTGAGTGGGTATAGGAAGGAATTGCGTACTAATGATGGCATGGAAACTTTAGGCTTTCAAATTCAATCGCCTATATATTCAATTGCTCTTGTAACGCGGTTTCTCTTGGTGGCATGCACCGCCAGGCATTGGGCCTTTTCTATGTACAAATTTATTATAAAAAAACTCTGCAACTCACTTTTTCTTTCAGAGAATATTTAAATGATAATTCGTTTTATTATTTTAGTAAATATTTTGAAGAGAGCGATAGGTGGCGTTTTTAAGTATTCATTATTCAAATTGGTTACTTAATTAAAATAATTTATTGTGTTTGTCTATCATTTCACACTTATTTTGATTACTTCTGTAAATCAAGCCACTAATATTCGTTAGAGAGTGAAATCATATTTTTCAATTCTTTTTGTCAAAAAAAATTCTGTTACTGGGTAATTCCAAAGACGAAAAGCAACACAACTTGAAGCAGTAAAATTCTAAAATTAGAGGGTCAAGTCAATAGTAATCATGAGTTCAAGAGAGGGTGGACTCGGTGTATGGGAAAAGGGGTGAAAACTGAAAAGGAATTTGAAGTGTTTCAAATTAAGCAACAAGGCCAAAAAAACTGAAAAATTAGCAAAACAGCCCCAAAAATTATTTTTATTATATTCCAAAATCACCCGAAATTTGAAGTTGGTGTCCCCTTTCCCTTTTCCCTCTATTCTCTCCTTTGTATTTGTATAGTTCAGTTCCGTGGTTGCCGACGCAACGTCTCTCGCACACACGCATCGCTCTTCACTTTCTCACTCTCACTCTCACACGGAGAACGCGAGAGAGATCGCAAATGCAAGACATTTTCGGATCAGTTCGTAGATCACTGGTATTCCGCGGTTCGCCGGAGAGCGAAGAGACCTCGCTCGGAGTCGGAGGAAGCCTCGTCGATAAGATCAGTTATTGTATCCGAACTTCCAGAGTCTTCTCCAAACCCTCGCCGCCGTCGCCGTCTATTCCTGAGGACGCCGCGCCTCCGATCCGATGGCGAAAAGGCGAGTTGATCGGTTGCGGTGCCTTTGGCCAAGTCTACGTTGGAATGAATATCGATTCCGGAGAGCTTCTGGCGGTTAAACAGGTTAATTACTTTCTTCGTCCTTTATTCGTTGCTGACTTCATCGTTAATTTATGCTTTCTCGTTTTATCTTCGTTTAGAATTGTTTTATGTTTTGGAGTTCAGTTATTATCTTCTGCTTGTTTATTCTTTTCGCTTGATTATTTCTCGGAATTGGCTTTGTTATGCGAGTCCGTCATTGCGATTCCCTATAATTTGAAATTATTGTGGTTATAGCTTTATCGCTTAAATTGATTTCGTTTTCTTGTCTGGTTTTTAGGTTTTGATTGCGGCGAGTAGTGCTTCAAAGGAGAAGGCACAGGTTTGTTGTTTGATCAAGTTCCAGTTGCAACTACTTCTTATTGTATTGACTAAAGCCATTTGTTGCCAGTCAATTGTTGTAACTTGTATATTATAGACGTTTGTTAGTTGTATATACAGTTCTAAATATAAACCGGATCGTTATAACTTATAGATGTTTGAACTTTCCTTTTCTGTTAGTTGTTACAATTTTATTTTTTTCACTAGAGGCATCACATTTTTTTTGTCTATATATATGTATATTTTTTTTTTTTCATCTGAATTTTCCTTTTGCTGTTAACTGTTAGACTTTGCTTTTCACTGAAGGCATTACTATTTTACTTTGTTATATATGCGTTTTCTTTATGCGTTTCTTTGTTTAATGTTCTGACATACTACTACTAACAGGCTCACATAAAAGAGCTAGAGGAAGAAGTTAAATTACTTAAAGACCTTTCACATCCAAACATTGTTGTGAGTATGATATTCTACGGATGAAAGATACTTTAGGCAAAATTAGTTCACACAGACTATATCTTGACCTAATATATTTTTATGCTGCAGAGATATTTGGGTACAGTCAGAGAAGAGGACACCCTAAATATTCTCTTGGAGTTTGTTCCTGGTGGGTCCATATCATCGCTATTGGGGAAGTTTGGGGCTTTCCCTGAGGCTGTAAGTTTGAATTTCTGAGCTGGTATACTTTTTTAATTTTATTTTTTATATGCTAAATCAATTCCACTAATTCATTCAACAGGTAATAAGAACCTACACGAAGCAGTTACTACTTGGACTTGAGTACTTGCACAAAAATGGAATCATGCACAGAGACATTAAGGTGAATTATATTTCATTTATACTCATGTTATCTTGGTTCTTATCCGGTGGCTGATGTTCAAGTTATAATTAATTTCAGGGGGCCAATATTCTTGTTGATAATAAAGGGTGCATAAAACTTGCAGACTTTGGGGCATCCAAACAAGTCGTTGAGCTGGTAATCTCAGTCTTGTCTGTTGCTCTACTATTGTTGATATTGCTTTACCTTTGTGAGGCTTCTTCTGTTTGAAAATTTGTTTAAGCAGTGCATTTCTTATCTAGGCAACCATTTCCGGGGCCAAGTCCATGAAGGGTACTCCATATTGGATGGCTCCAGAAGTTATTCTCCAGACTGGGCATAGCTTGTAAGGACATTAAAACCGTCTAGACATATTTTAATATGTTATTCTGTTATTAATATGCTTTGACATGATTGAGAAACTGTAAGTTTCTTCTGGTATGATATCAATTGGTATGTAGTTGTGACTGACTGTTTATGATTCCAGGTGTGTACCATGCTGTGTGAGGTTTTGTATATATGGAGTTGTATTACAACTTCGTGCCTTAAAAATACAATGATGGTTTCTGTAAGAAATAGAAATCTTTGCTTGAGAAATCGAAGAAGTTAGTGGCAGGAATTTTCTGCAAGATACATAGGCTAACTATGCTTTTAAAGTTTATAGTCCTAAGCAATTGAAGCAGAGTTATTATTGCTTAATCTTAGATGTTGTGTCTTGTAGAAATAGTTGAATGTTTTAAATGAATGACACTTACAAATTCAAGGTCACAGATTCTACCCTCGAAATTCTACTAGGAGATTCTTATATACTGTTCTTGGTGTAATTCTTGAAGTTGATTTGGTTTAGTTATTTTGTGCAAGTGTATAATATATCTTTTTGAAATGCTGTTTCATTTGATGCTAAACAAAAATGTTTTCATTTCAGCTCTGCTGACATATGGAGCGTGGGTTGTACTGTGATTGAGATGGCCACTGGAAAGCCTCCCTGGAGTCAGCAATACCAACAAGAGGTATCTCATTCTGACTCATGAAATTCTGCTTGAGGTGCTCTCTGAATCTACTAAAACAAAAAACTTTCAGGTTGCTGCTCTCTTCCATATTGGGACAACTAAGTCTCATCCGCCAATACCTGATCATCTCTCAGTTGCAGCAAAAGATTTTCTGCTAAAATGTTTGCAGAAGTACGTTACCTTAAATTTTCTAATGCTTTTCTTGCATTGCAAATTCCTAGTTTTAGTGTGTTTCATTGTGATTGATACTTGTCTTAAGTATATGATGGAAGATGGATCAACTAAACAATATTGAGTTTTTCTTTTTCTGGTGGGTGGAGTGGGGTGTGAAGGGGTTCTGGGGAGAAAGATCCCTTAGCACATTTCTATATTAAAAATGATTTTCAACATTCAATGTGTGCGTGTGCATAAGAGAGGGAATATGTGCCTAGTATGATTTCTTTTCAGAGGTTGTTTATCAGATTACAAAAATTATGTAAAATATAATCCTTTTGTAGGGAACCAGTTTTGAGGTCATCGGCATCAGAACTGCTGCAGGTGATTCTTTAAGCATTTATCTTTTAGACTGTGCCTAAGAAGTATATAACATTTTGTGTAGCCATTTTAGTAATGCTAGCTATTGATTGGTTGTAGACTCTACTTTTTTATTATTATTGTTGTTGTTAATAGTGTTTTGCATGAAATATTTCAGCTCTCCCTAACATAATTTTAAGTTTGTAACTTACTGCAGCATCCCTTTGTAACTGGCGAACATATGAATTCTCTTACTCTGTCATCTAATGTCACGGTATGTAAAATTGATGTGATATTTGAAATGCTGTTGTATCTTTTGCAAACCAATTTTTAAGAAAAATCGCTTTCACTTCTGACAGGAAAATTTCATAGCTTCGTCACCATCATGTGCCCCAAATGATGAATCCTTGTAAGTGTAGAATATTTCTTTCAAGGACTTTTTGGTAGTTATTTAAGTGGAACATTTAAATATTATATTTTTCTTGATGCTAGTGAATGGCAATATGGTTTTATTTAGCAATTTTTTTGTAATTTATGTAGCCTTTGCTCTTCAACAGTAAATCCTCTGGACTCGGGAAATAAACAGTTGTGGGGTATGAGCAATGATGATGATGATGATATGTGTGTGATTGATGACAAAGAAGAGTTCTCGCAGAATGATCTTAAATACAAATCATTGATGTCAACTAATATTGAGGTGATTGCAGGTCCTTATTGTTTTATTCATAAAATATGAAATTAATGACTTCTCAGACACGTTCTTTTTTTCATGTAGAGTTTCAACCCAATGTCTGATCCCTCTGATGATTGGGGGTGTAAATTTGATGCAAGTTCAGAGCTGGAAAATCGAGAGGTCAATTTTGTCACAGATGAAAGTTACATGCCACCTGATCAGTCAGGGGATGATAAGGGGCAGACAGATTTTTCCTTTCCGGGTGTCCCATCTCTTTCTGAGGAAGATGATGAACTCACAGAGTCAAAAATCAAAGCCTTTTTGGATGAGAAGGTATTGCTTTACGTTGAAATCAAGTTTGTCATTCTGCTATAACTTCATCAATTTTTTGTCTACTAACTGCTGTGTCATAATGGTGACTACGTTTTTATGACAGGCTCTTGAACTGAAAAAATTACAGACACCTTTATATGAAGAGTTTTACAACAGTTTAAATACATCTTGTTCTCCCAATGTTATTGACAATACAAGTGATGATACCGCTTCTCGAAAATTTTTGAAATTACCTCCTAAAAGCAGGTCACCAAATCGAGTACCAATCAGCACTCCATCCAAAGCCATCGACAATACTGGAAGTCCTGGAAGTAATGGCCGGTCCTCATCAATTGTTGGCCATGTAAATGTCCATACTTCACAGGATATTCCAGCATCTCCCCTTAATGAATGGAAAGGAGTGATAGTTGACTCTCAGCAGCAGCCTAGTAGCCCAAGGTTTGTTTGTTTTTGCCTTGCTTTGCTTTTCTAAGCTTGAATTATTTTCAGAAATATAAAGTAATTTAAACACTGTATCTTGTACTTGCAGTCTAAGCTTTTCTGAGAGACAGAGGAAATGGAAAGAAGAGCTCGACCAGGAGCTTGAGAGAAAGCGAGGTTCGAAATCTTTTTACTAAAATAATAAGTTTCTATAATTTCTGATTTTGCAACTGTCAATAATTTTGGCTTTATTAGTTAATTCGATCCTTAAGTTTAGTACATGTTTAGTCAAGTTAATACCTAATATCAAGTACTAAGTCAATTGATTTAGTTAAATTGAAGTATCAAATTGACGATAATTGTCAAATTTAGGTACTAAATTTACTAATTTACTAATTTGACCAAATTGACTAATTGGATGTGTTAATTTCAATAATCATATTAATTGATTAGCATCCAATAGACGAAATTGTCAAACTTTGATAATGAAGGAACCAAATTGCGTCAATTTCAACAATCAAATTAATTGATAGTTATTTATTACAGTCAACAAAATCACCTTTTTTTTGTAAGATCAGGGATTAAATTGATCAATGATGGTAGTTTTAAGGAGGAACTCTGGTAATGAAGGAACCAAATTGACAGTGTCAGTTTCAAGAATAAAATTAATGATAGTTATTACGGTTAAACAAAATCGTCTTCCTTATAATACCAGAGTCCAAATTGACCATGATGCTAATGTTAAGGATTAAGTTTATAATTTACAACTCTTACCCAATTTGACTGTTTATGTAGACGAGAGACATGAGCGGAGAATTCAAAGTTATCATGGTCTTTCATAGTTGAAATATACTTTAGATGATGAATGCTAGCGTGATTCTGAAGATAATTGAAACATAATATGCCAGTCGAATTTGGTATGATTCATTAATTTACAAGTTGCTTTGGACAAATATTGCAGAAATGATGCGTCAGGCTGGTGTGGGCGGAGAGACATCTTCACCAAAGGATCGAGCTTTACATCGGCAGAGGGAACGAACAAGATTTGCTTCTCCCCACAAATAAGAAACTCGTCAGAGCGTTCATACTGCATTATATACTGGGATTGAAAACACGTGTTACTGCAGTTTTGCTGGGGTCGTTAATGTTATATATCCAATTTGGCCTTTTTTCCTTAGAAAAAATTCACATGCTAATCTTTGTCGTATTGTTGTGCCATGTAAAGTTTTTCATACATGCGTTGCTTTGAAAATTTTTGCTTTTCTTTGGGGTTTTAGAGATGCATGGCCGTCAGCTTTATGCCCTTTTTGTATTATGAAAATAGAAATAATCAGAACTATGTGGCACAAGATTGCCTATGAATCTGTTGCCACTTGTCTATCTTTTACACCTGCTAATTGTTTTTCAATGGTAATTTGTGATCTGATTTTACTGCTACAGTACGAAATTAATATATTGATGATAGGAAACTTCTCGTAGGTATAACTAGAACTATTAGTTAGAATCGTCAATTTCAACATAATTAATTTGTTGAGTGTTTATAATTAAGCGAACTAGTTAGTTGGTTTTTATTTCATAATTTAATTATTTGTTTTCTAATCATGTATAATGTGTTATCCTATTAACTACTTTATTTCCACACATAACCTGACTTTATACATAATCAGTTATATACACAATATATTTTCATAAATTGTCATGAACAAATCACACAATATAAAATGGTTTAGGACCTCTCCTTTCAGTAAAAGAACTAATATACAAGAAATATTATTTTATCCATGATAAAGTATGTAACAAAGAACACTTTTACCGGCCAATCTATCTATAAATCATACGGGTAAAATGTCATATTTTTTGCGAGTAATAAAAAACTTTATGTTAGTCCGTATGTTAATTCGTTTAACCATTAGTTGAGGTGCGAAATGTAAGTTCATTCAAACATGAGTTTAATCATCGGCTTATGACATGTTTTTCGAGGGAACAAAAGTTTAGAAAAGAAGCAAAACATCGCAAAAAGTAAAAGATATTACGCACAGACTCTGCAGAATTAGCATTATTTTGAGGTTAGAACTTATTTCTTTATTATAAAAAAATAATAAAATCCCTTCAGACGCTTGAGATAAAACTGCCATCCTCAAATATATATTTTCAAATTTTTGGAGCAGGGATTTTCATAGAGGATGCTGGTTGTTGTTTCACTCCATTTACTATTCCATCACTTCGCGGTGCACTCTTCTTGCTCTTCAATGGTGAAACAAATCTGGTTACCAATCTTGAAGGTGAGAAAGATCGACATAATTTTGATGTAAGTGATCCCTTCGAAGAACACTTTCTCAGGTTTACCACCCGGTCAATTTTTTGCTCAGTTTTCTTGCTCTTTAATGGCGAGGAAGCTAATAAGCTTGTTGCCACTCTTGAAGGAGAGAAAGGTCGAACCCATCTCTTTGGAGAACTCTCGCTCAAACTCAAACTTGTACTTGTTGTTCTTGCTTTTTCAGTTGGGGACTTGATCAAGCACTTTGTCTTGGAAAACAGTTGTTGTTGTCTTGAAAAATGTGTAGAGGATAATAAAGGGTTGGTGACAAGCACTGTGGTGCCACTATTGCTACCACATGGTCTATTCTTGTTAGATACATTCTTTGCTAAACACTTGATATTATTATTCTCTTTGTCAAACTCTACAGCATTTGTAGGAGAAACCTTAAAGTTCATCCTACAACGAGCCCGTTGGGGTGGCGGGGGATTAGAAACTACTTTTATTTGTTTTTCTTTCCTCCTTCTATCACGGAGCTGTGTGTTTTCAGGGTCAACTTTCTGATTTGACAGTTGGGACAGTGGAGTTTGTGGGCCCTTGGTGCCATTTTTCTTATTCAGAGTTGAGACTATTTCTCTGGCAAATTTACTTTCCTGTAAAATTTTTCCAACGGTCTCATCAACAAGCATTGCTGGCAATGACATTTGCCTCCATTCTTCACCTGCATAAAGGTTTGCTTTTACATATAACCATAAATAGTTGCACATAATAAGTAAATTGACTATGATCGGAAACTTACTAGGTCGAGATCTTCTTGCTACATCATCATGCGTGCTCCTTCAAAAATATGAATAGTACTCACAATTACGATGAGTAATGTTCTTACGAGTTTCATACAGATTTTTATCAGTTTACATATACTTTTCAAATTAATTATCATAAAAGTCTATAGCTAACACCGTATGTTACAACATCTAATCAGAAGTTATAAGATACACAATGGAGTGAATATTATATTGCAATTAGTTAGGATGCTAGCAAAACCAAATTTTACCTCAGTGATTCTTGCTTGCACCTTAAACTTGTTCTGAGATAACCTTTGGTGCTTCCAGGGCTGAGACTTACCCGAGACCACCTTCGTTCCGCCGGCCACAGTGTACTGAAGTTCTTGTAGTCGAACCATGCACTGATCAACCTTCAACCACCCACCACAACAATTCAGTCTTAGGGAAGCTCTGCCAAAAAATAATGAACAAAAAGCAAAGAAAAAATGAGTAACGTGGATTAATGTATCACCTTGTTGAGTGTTTCTCTGATTAGAACAGGATTCAGAGCTGACATTTTATTTTGTTTTGTTGAGGTTGTACCAATCATCTTTGGGAAACAGGTTTCAGAATTTGAAATGGTAAGCTCAAATCACTTCTCTCTTTTTCAAACCAAATGCCAAATGGTCTAAGAGCCTATCCCCAGGAAACGTTTACACTGTTAGTCAAACACTTCTGTTTCTATTTTTAAAAACAATAAATCACGTTACTTGGAAGAATAGAAAATACTTAAAAATCGTTACATTACAATAAATTGACCATTTTAATTCTCAAAATTAAAAAGTATTTTAAAACTGGTACCATGGATCATTTCACTTCTTAACGTTAGGGTTCTGAATCTTTTGTTGGGTATTTTGTTGTAAACTTTGATCTTTATAAACTAATAATTATCAAATTTGTAAATTAATAATCATTATCAATTCAATAAATCAAGTTGACAACCTTAGAAAACAAGTCTCAGTCCTCCTACTCTTCCCTCACATCCTATAGTATCTCTATTAGATCAAAGAAAAAAAAATGTTAGACCTTATTTTAATGAATAACCTACAAAATAAAAAAGGTTTAAGGCATCAGTCGAAATATTATTTAAATATTGAATAGTAGAACGTATATTATCTGCAGAATCAACACTTCCAAGAAACAAAATAAAGGACTTTTAATTAACAAAAGATGCGCTTTAAACATAGAGGCAGAAAGAAAATATATTTTGTAGTTTTATTGCATATTTAAAGTATTTCTCATATACTTTATTTTGCATGAATGATTGAATTCTTTATTTTTAACCAATCTGACATCTGTTTAGGATTTACTATTTTTATAATATATCTTTTTGTGTAAGTACTATTTTTTTTCTCCTTAGGATTCTTCATCTGGACTTCGAAATGGATATACAATTTGCTGAATTTGAAGTTTCTTACCATTTTATATGATTCTTTTGGAAATAAGGTACAACATTCGTAATTGATTTTATTATTATAACTTTGACTCATAATCAATATTTTTGTCTATTTATCAGTAAGTGCTTTTAAATTGATTAAAGAGACTGTTATTATTTTATGTTTAAGTTCACTATGAAAGTTTGAACATACCAAGGATTTCTTCTTTGCTAAGAACTTAGATTCCTTTAGAATGAATTTAATCAGTAATAATTGATTATTTAATGGAGATAAATAATTAATCCATGTTTTTTTTATATTTAACCTTACTAATTCCGTTGCTTTAATTATTTTTTCTTCTATTTAATTACTTTTTAAT
>Ga0123340_1006780_pt1 | contig 10923 bp, 11 predicted proteins | sample SirMexnodulemix_FD_89961 | JGI IMG/M metagenome (GOLD analysis project Ga0123340, IMG submission 89961) | Root nodule microbial communities of legume samples collected from Mexico - Siratro Mexico nodule mix | ecosystem: Host-associated > Plants > Roots > Nodule | place: Mexico: Nepantla... | reverse complement strand
CAGTTAAATAATATTATTCAGTTAAAATAATTTGAAAATTATTTTTTATTATTAATGATAAAATTAATTTATAAAAAACGTAAAAAAAAATAGTGTAAAATATGCTAACTGTAAAAAACGGAATTACCATTTCCATTTTAGAATTTAATTATTATTTCTCAAAGACATGTCATCTTCCATATGTATCGGCATTTATATAGGTAAAAAGAAATATAATTTTGAAAAGTAGAATACAAATAATTTGAAAGAATGAATGTTAGAGTTGTGCGGTAATTTTTTGTTTTTTTTTTATTAAAAGGTTTATATAATTATATATTTTACTAAATATTGAAATTATTTTAGTTTAATATAAATAAAATTATCTACTTAATTATTTCATAAAAGTAGTTTTATTTTATTTATAAATTATTATTATTATTAGTTGGGAAGAGGTACGTAATACTTCTATATAAATAATATCAACAATACAAATATAATAAATAGTTATATTATAAGTATAGAAAGATGTGATAATTTGCAATATATTGTATTATTGAAGTGCATTTTAATAGTTTTTATTTTTATTTTAAAAAATATAATTAATAAAATAAGAAATGTCTACGTATAAGGAAATCAAGTAGGCAAAAGGCACGTGGGCCGCTTTTCCAACTCACAAATTGCCCAGGAATGACCATAGGCCGAAAGTAAAAAACATATGTTAAATGTAAATAAAAGATTGATCACAAGATTTATAAACAGGACTTCTCTAATCATTTGTATAAACTTATTGAATTTGAATAATAAGAGTTTTACTTGAGAAATTTTGAGAGGAAGAGTTTGATATTTTTATATTAGAACTCTTTCTTAAAACTGATATTATAATTTTTTTTAGGAGAATCATGTTGGAGACAGATACTCTGTTAAAGAGTGTTTAGTAATATTAATTAGATTATCTACATGTGTTTTGTCTTTAATTATTTTAGTAATTTCTTTTCTTTTCTACCTTCATTCACAAATATTGCTGTTAATTTTATTATTGGATGGTGTTTTCTGAAATATTGTCTTAATCCAAATAGTCTCTTTTTAATATAATATTGTTCTTTTTCTTCTTATTTATTACTTTTTTTTTTTTGTTATCGTTGAAATGTATGATTAAATATTAAAAATTTTTATACACAAGGAATTATAAAGTTTACGTAAATATAGAATGAGTTTATTTGTATAAGGAGAAATCTAGTTAGTTTTGTAGGGATGGACAACGAATCCCATTTGCTCTTGCATGTGGATATGCATGTCTTTACCCATCTCCCGCGAACGTTAACACCTGCTATTCCCACCTTGTATTAAAAGTAAGAAAATTATAATAATTGGGCGCAACCTAAAAAAAACAAGAAATGTAATTTATAGGAAAAATCATCTATGAAACAGTTAGTATTTTTTGTTTGTTTTGCAGCAAAGGTGTATTAACAGATATGCAGTGTAATATTTGGGTTAGATCATCCTCATGAGAAGGGTTAGTTGAAGGACCAGAGGATGGTGCGTTTTTATGTGGAGTGAACCAATTTGTCAGCACACAAAGACCATGGCACTCTCGTGAGATAAGCAAAAGGAGAAATATTTTTATAGCCTGTACCTTACCCATTTCTTCTCTCGTATCTTACACCGTTCATTATCGTAGTCCACCCACCAGTATCCCCAATTTTCAAGGGGACCCCCTTCCATAGCAATTTGAATCCTCCTTTTAGTGCAGTTAAGCTATAACCAACCTCTAATGATAATAATAAGCGTTAAATGCACGTCGAGGCAGTTTCAGCATGTTTTTCTCACCCATTACCCCAAATGTTGTTTTCCCTCTCTGTGTTTTACTTACCGTGTCCCGATCTGCTTGGATTTGGGCTTCATCTGATGAGAAAAGCATACCCACTTCCGTTTCTTGGACGAGATTATCAAATTGGTTCTCCAACAGATCTGAGTCTCTGTAAAGATGTGCGCTTTTTGCATTTATCTTTATTATTTTTTTCTCCCTTTTTCCTTTTTTGACGGTTAAATTATTTTCCTTTTGTGTCTGACTTTTAAGCTGTGTGCATTTGTGGCAGATTTACAGCACGGCAAAGGATCTCCTTTGTAGATAATTTGGTACGATTCTTTACTCCGTTGAACCCGGAATACATGATTGGCAAGGCTGCCGAATCTGGTTAGGTTGATGAAATTTTCGATCAATGTGGTCCAATAGGGAAAGTTAGTTAGGGTGAATGGATGATTGTGAATCAGGGCAAGCATCAAGGAAGAGCAAAGCCCCGGAGAGCCCAAGAGTAAGACCACCCTTGGTTCTGGCAGAAAAGAACAATGCAGCCACCACCAGACGCTCAACAACAAGGGAAGTTAGTTCTAGATATAGGTCACCAACTCCTTCTAGTCCATCTAGTACTCGTAGATGCCCATCACCAAACCTTATAAGAACTACGTCTGTATCAACCTCTGCATCAACCTCCTCCCAGTTGTTTCCAAAGAGGTCTCTTTCCGCAGAAAGGAAGAGGCCTTCAACTCCTCCCTCCCCATCGGTACGAAGACCTTCTACACCTACCAATGACTCATCTGTTGATGGGAAATTGTTGTCCAGAAGGCTCCCAGGTAGCCGTTTGCCCGACAGTCTATGGCCTTCCACAATGCGAAGTCTGAGTGTTTCTTTCCAGTCAGATAGCATTTCCATACCTGTTAGCAAGAGAGAGAAGCCGGTTGCTAGTGCTTCTGACCGCACTCTGCGTCCGTCTTCAAATGTGGCGCACAAGCAGGCTGAAACTCCAACCGTAAGAAAGCCTACGCCAGAGAGAAAGAGGAGTCCTCTTAGAGGGAAGGATGCTTCTGATCAGTCTGAGAATTCAAAGCCAGCTGATAGCTTGTCTTCTCGGATGATAGATCATCATCGTTGGCCCAGTAGGATAGGTGGGAAGGTATTCTCGAATGCATTAAACAAAAGTTTTGATTGTGCTGCGTTGAACACTTCAGTTCCGGGGACTGGTGTTTCTTCACTGAGAAGACCGTCTACGCCAGATAAATCATGCAAACCCTTGCAAAGGGCTTCTAGTGATGCTGTAAGGCTGTTATCACTTGTTGAAAGTGGCAGAACAGGAAGCGGGATGAGATCAGTTGATGACTGCTCTCCACGGGAATTAAGACCTCACAAATCTGCTACTGCAGCTACAATTGCATTTGCTGGAGCCAGATCTCAGTCCTTGTCAACTCCAGGATCACGAGTGTCTTCACCCAGTAGGACCTCAGTGTTATCTTCTTCTAGTTCAAGAGGTGTCAGTCCATCTAGGTCAAGACCGTCAACTCCTCCTTCTAGAGGAGTCAGTCCATCTCGAATTAGGCCAACCAATTCATCCATTGGATCAAACAATTCAATTTCAGTGCTCAGCTTTATTGCTGATTTTAAAATGGGGAAAAAGGGTACATCCTACATAGAAGATGCTCACCAGTTACGTCTTCTCTACAATAGATACTCGCAATGGAGGTTTGCCAATGCAAGAGCTGAGGCTGTACTTTATCTCCAAAATGCAATTGTGGAGGTATTGATAACTACGGCTTTGCATATGATGGATTATATCCTATAATTTACAAAAATCCTTATTTGATGGTGCAGAAAACTCTATATAATGTATGGATTACTACTTTGTCCCTGTGGGATTCTGTGCTGAGGAAGAGGATCAATCTTCAGCAGCTGAAGCTTGACCTTAAGCTGAATTCTGTTTTGAATGATCAAGTAATTTTTCTTCTTAAATATATTAATTTTATGCTAACTTCTATAGTTGATTCTACGTTTTGGATATTTTAATTCGAGACAATTATTAGTGAAAATATGAGTCATGCAAATATACTGAGCAGAAAAAAGGCCATTGTATTTAGAAGTTATATTTCTTATACTTTTGAATTTTTTAAGGTTATTCATATTATTGTTTGTTTCTTAAATGGGTTTTAATTTTTATGAAATAAAAGCTTTTGATGCTGTTTAACTATGTTTTGGAAGGAGTATGAATAGAAATATCTGAAACAGAGGGTTTATCTTTGTGATTAGATATTGGTATTGTACGATGATGAGATTCCAATTTCACTTGCTAGAGTGTATGCTGCTATTTTTCGCTGTCTTTAATTGTTTCCAATTTCAAGACTTAGCCATGCATTTTTAAATGTGGCCTTTTGACAATAACTGAAGCTGATGACCTATCTTGATGATTGGGCTGTACTTGAAAGAGACCATATTGATGCTCTATCTGGAGCTGTGGAAGACTTGGAAGCCAGCACTCTTCGTCTTCCTGTAACTGGAGGAGAAATTGTATGTATGCTGGTAGGATGTTTTTTTTATTGTTTGGTACCTGAAGATGAAACAATGACTTCATTGGTATACACTTTTACAGGCAGATATTGAGCATTTGAAGTTTGCTATCTGTCAAGCTGTTGATGTCATGCAAGCAATGGGATCTGGTATCTGTTCTTTGCTCTCACGGGTGAGTTAGCTGTTTCTACAGGATTTATATGGTATATATTAACAGTGATAGGATAAATTTAGCAAATTAACTTATTCAATAATTTCCATCATTGCCTTGCACGTGCATATCAACTATTGGTCTAGCCAATATGTCCTTTTACATTTAAACCTCTGTTTTTACAGTGGTTAAAATTTGCATATTTAACTTTTTCTTCCTTTGGTCTCCAAATTTGTAAAATTACACAATTGAATATTGTTAAAGTCCCAACTGTAATTTTTTATCATTATCAGATCACAAGGTCTATTCATGGTTCTCACACCATTACATTTTTGTCTGTGCTAGGTTGAGGGGATGAACAGTTTAATTTCTGAAGTTGCTGTCATAGCAGTTCAGGAAAAGACCATGCTTGATGAATGTGAAATGCTAATGGCTTCAGTAGCAGCTATGCAGGTGAGTCATGGTATATGTTTTCTAGAACATGAGTTATGCTCGCCAATATCTCAACCTTATATTACATATGACCATAAAACAAATTTCAATTTTAAGCATCAGTTATCACTGTGTGCATTAAATGATTTAAATTTGATGTTGTTTACTCAATGTAGGGATTTTACTTTAAGTTATGCCGGCTTTAAGAATCCAATTAATGTACTGCTAGGAGGTACCAGTAAATTAAGTAAAAACAAAAGCTAAGCTTGTATTAAATATTTGAAGGGATAGGCCCGAATCAGTTTGATATCAGATCCTGAAATCCTTATTACTGATAAATTGCACAAACAAAGTTAAGTACTAGTACTAGACAATTTGAGATGGTTTGGTCTCTCCCACCTGCCTAGGGATGTCAAAAAAATTCTGCATCTCTGGATATCCACAATGAACATCAAACGAGTACCTTTAATACATACCTGTGACTAACGGGTACGGGTAATTTAATTATCCACTTTTTAACGGGGTGGGTATGAATATTATTTATATCTGCAAAAAACCTAACATTGATGCTTTCGTTCGTCCTCTATTCCTCGAACAAAACTCAAGATTTGGATGACACCCTCCAGTCTATCCAAGACCGTTTATCTTCTTTCAAGTCCCATCTCGAAACCCAGGACAGCCTTAGCAAGACATCGGCACCAAACATGACCTGTTGCAATCTTTAATGGCTTTACTAATTGAACATGTTTCCTTCCTTTCCAACCCTCTTAGCCTCCCTTTTAACCTTTTTCCCCCTCCCCATTCACCTCCTCCGGTGGCACACAAAACTGCTTCACCCCACCTCTCCTTGGGGAACCAGCATCCACACGACCTTACATCATATGACTACTAATGCTTACAAAGCCCATCGTGGCACCGCACCACCGTCACGTAAGCTTCCAATATCCTTCACAAGTTAAGAGTTCGCAACCCCTATTCTATTTCCTAGACCATTGGCCTTGCCAAATTAGTGGAAGATAAACTCGAGGATTCCAAACCTAAACCCTTTCGCAAACTTTTCAACTCCTTCCCCAATTCACCCGTCCCCACATCTAACCCTAGCCTTAAATCCTCCAACCCCAACCTTCCAATTAAATGTTTCAACCTTACTCAATTGCATGAGCGACATGCTCAAGCGTTATTCTATAATTGTGATGAAAAGTTCACGCCTGGTAAAAAATGCACCACAACCCGTTTCTTGTTACTTCTTGATGAATCTAAAAGGGACAACCCACATCCCTCATCAGACACCCTCCCTTGGACCCAAGTAACAATATTGACTTTCACCAATACTTAACCCCTTATTGGACACCGCCTTTTGAGTAAACTTGGGTAAACTCTTTTAACGTGTGGTAAACTCGCGTAAACTCGAGTCAGGAAATAAATTAACGAAATCAAATGTAATTTTTGTGTGACAATGATAATATTTTAATAGACTCACTAATTCTAAAGTTATTTTGTTTGCCACTAGGCCACTCACCGCACTGATATACTTAGTTCGAGTCAATTTCGATGGAATACACAAGCAGACACAACATTAAAAAATTAAAGCTACACGTGACTACGCTTCTAGTTCTCACTTTTCCAAATTTTGCTGTCTGTTTTGGAAACCAACGCCTACATCGTTATCATTGATGTCGTTCTCAACCAACGCGACCACCCACTCTCTTTTTCCGCAAGTATCAACAAGTAGATGTACCCTTGGTTACAAGTAGCCTCCGTGTATGTCCGAGAGATGTATGCAATCACAAAAGTAGTTAAAAAGTGGCATCAATATTTGTTGGGGCACCCTTTCAAGATATACACTGACCAACAAAGCTTCAGCACTTTCCTTCCCAAAAAATTAAAACACTTAAATTAGAAAGTTTCCAATTTGAAATACTATAGTGAACTGCAAAATCCAACTTGGTAGCGAACACCATTTCTCGTAATTTCCTGCCAACACTACCATTGCTCCATCTCCTCTCTTCCATTGTTCCTTGCCTTTTCCAAGAACTCCAAGCCTACTAAGCAACACCAGATGGTCAACAACTCATCTAAGCATGCACCATTAACCCCCCCTTCCCCAACATTATTCACCGTTAGACAATGAATATTGTTTTTCAGCAATCGCATTTTGTTACCTCTATACTAGGATTTTCATTCTATCATCATCCACAAGTTCCACTTCGTCCCAACCGCAGGCCACTCCAGTGTCAAGCTAATTCTTGCTTGCATGACCACTTCATTTATTGGTCTGGTTGGACAAAGGACATCAAAACCTTCCTCAATAGTGCATGACTTGTCAGCCAACCAAGTACCTGCCCATAACAAACTTGCTTACTTCAGCCTCTCCTCACCCCAGCTTAGATTTGGGAAGATTTAGCTATGGATTTCTGTTCAATCAACCACATCGTTAGTTGGGTCATTTGCAACTGTTTGATCAAGTACGTTCACTTTTTGGCTTTCCTTCCTATTTCACTGCTCGGGCTTAGCAATCCACTTCTGGGGGGAAATTTGCCGCCTCCATGGGACCCCCAAATTAATCGTTTCGGACGTTATCTTCATCAGCTCCTTCTGGCGTGCCTTGCTCAAAGCTCAAGAAACAACTCTAAAGTTTTGTTCCTCCTATGACTCGTAAGCAAATTGCCAAATCGAAGCCCTCAACTACAATCTCGAAGCTTATTTGTGTTGTTGTTTCAAAGACCAACCTCGTCAATTGTACTGGTTTCTCCACCTCACTAAACTTCGATATAATACTTCTTACCACTCTCCCATTGACATCTCACTATTCCAAGCACTGTATGGATGCCCTGCCCCAACCACATTGGATCTCATCCATTCACCCTGCTCTGGTACCACTATTCTCTAACTCCTCCAGTAACACCAGTTGGTGTTGCAAGCCCTTATGTATCTTCGTCGCACTCACTAATGGATGCTGGCCCAAGTCGATAGTGATAAGGTGCGAGTATATAATAGAGGTTAAACATGAAGAAGCATCAAATACTAGAAAGGAACTTGGAAAAGGAATTAGGATCTCTTCTTCACCTCAAACTGTGACTGAATTCCTATAAGGTTTCTAATCGTAGATAAACAACTCAAGGAAAAGGAATTAGGATCTCTTAAGGTTTGAAATCATAGATACAAACAACTCAAGGATAACATGGCATTATGAACATGATAAGAAATAAGAATTCAATTAAGGACATAAAATAGAGAAATGAACCGTAAATTAAAGATGAAACAAGAGATTTGAAATGAAAAATCAAGAACAATTAGAATAAGATAAGGAAAGATAAATTGAAATAGAAAAGATGAAGAAGACTTATGAATGAAGAACACACCACTTGGAGATCTTCATCTTCAAGATAAGTGTCATGGGTTTGACTACCAAGAAATGAAGATAAGATTCAAAGAAAGAAGATCAATCACAAAAGTGTATCAAAACTCTCAAATTTTATCTATCTCCAAGTGATTTATAAAGAGAAGCGGTGGTTTTTTGGTTTGAAATTTCAAATGCAAATACAAGAAGAAAATCCAAAATTCAAATTCAAATTGGAATTCTAGAGCTCCTTGAATTGGCTGAAAATTAGTTATGTTCCGTGATACTTGAGTCGCAAGCTCTCCTTGCTTATTTGAGCATCTTGCTTTCCATGCTTGTGTGCCCTCTCTCTTCTTCTCCTCTGGCCGAACCATGTATGGAGTTTTCTTGCTTTGACTACACTACCTACCTCATTCTTCACAAAATATAAACATGCCCCGAAATACTATGCATATTAATTAATATGGGGCACGGGTTTGCTGAAGATGCCTTTTGGAAGGATATATCTGTCCAGGGATTTGATGGCCTGGCTGGAGTCTATCTCTCTGTTACCTCTCGTCTTTATATCAATGAGAACAATATAGTTTGTCATGGCTTCTTAAATTACAAAGAGAGTGCTTGGTAGAGAGGAGAGAAAAAGTAGGTAGGTAGAGTGGAAATAGAAAAATAGTATGAGAATTAAAGGTATTTAGTTCAATAGAAATAGAGAGGAGATGATGTAGTATAATGAATCCCACAATTTTTTAATTTATGTCTTCTTTTTCATTCCCACCAAACATCCAATTTAATTTCATCTACACCCATTGTCTCAACCAGTAAACGTTTTAACGAACTTTTAGTTTAATTGCATTTTTTTATTCTATAGTATGGATTGTAAAAGGTTTTGGTTGCTTCAAGTTTTTTCAAGTCAACTAAATCCCCTTATTTTTAAAATCAGCACATCTGGTTCATTTTTCCATTTTATTCTATTCAAATCTTACTAATTGAATTCAATAAACTGTCTTTGGCCCAAAACTCCCCAACTAAAACATTAAATTTTACAAAAAAAAAAAGAAATCTTAAATTCTCTTCATTAAACCGAAATCTCACATCATCTACATTTAATTCATATTCCAAATGTATCATAAACCCCTAAATATTTCGATAGGAAAATAATAATTTGATAATTGGGGTAAAAATGATTTAATTGAGGTAGTAAAAACAGGAATGACCAAAGTTGCTCATTGTCCAAACATGACATGACATGAGGGACGGACCTAATTAAGTTTTAGCATTTTTCTGATTTACGCTTGCTGTGTATTCAGGGCCAACTCAATATGTATCTACGCATACAGTTTGAATGCCTTCATGGATAATCTTCTTATTGCATTCCGTTGTAGCTTACAGCATGACTATTTTAATATATAAATAAAATTAATCTTTATCTTATAAGTTAGTTTTGTAAAATTGAATTAAAAAGAAATTCACTTACATTCATTCAAAGTATTTCTCAAAGTTCTTTGAATAAACCCACTTACTAAGATCCACTTAGCTGGATCTCATGTAGTTTGCCTTATAAAATTTTGGACCGACCATTTTCACTTGAGGAACACGTATTGCGAGGTAGCTGAAGCTTTTTGAAAGGGTTCTTAGGGAAAGCCGGATATTTCATTTTATTTCTGTTTGGCGATACTGTATATCTTTTACCATGCATTTAATGCATAAATAGAATAGAATGCATTTCTTCATCACTATCATTATCACTCTGGTATTACTTTCTAATTAATTTTGTCAAAACCAGGTTGAGGAAAGTAGCCTTTTGACGCATCTTATGCAAATCAAGCAAGCTTTGAGGACAAGCAAGTAACCAATTTGGGAATTTAAACAAGCACGAACCTGACCTGCTGCCAAGCTAACAAGTTATAACTTATCTCTTATGGCTTCTGCAATAGTATCCATATCTAAAATCGTTCAGGTTCTTTACCTTTGTAAATTTTCGAATAGGTTTTTTTTTTTTTTTCCGGTTAAATATGCTGGAACGATAGTTTTATTGCCCTTTTTTTCTTCTTTTTCCCCAATACTAGAGGCCATAGGTTTCAACTTGTAATTTTCATGAGGCTAAGGAAAAGAAAATGAAAAGCAATGGAGCAAAATATCATCCAAGTTTACGTCTTTCTATTACCATATTTATCAATAGCTTTGTAATTTATAGCACAAGTTTCTCAGCATGGCTGAGGTTATAAATTTCACAAACTAGCTTTTACAGATTAAACTGTAAAATGCCAGCTAATATTTTAAGAACAACTGGTTGTAGATAATGAATACAAAAAATTGTGAAATTGTAGTGTTTAATATTATTCATACCATAGACGTATACGATGAATATATTAAATATGTCAGAGTAAGTATGTATCAAATTTTTCTTCAAAATAAATTGTGAATTTAAGAAGCATAAACATTGATTTAAAAATGGTTTAAATATGTTTGTTATACTTTTGATAAATTTATAATTTTGTAATTTGATAATTTAAAAGTTTTTTTGTCTTTATATATTATTTAGATTCATAGAAGTATAGAAATTATATTTTTAAGTAATATTGTACCTACTTGCATATTAGTACCAAATTTTCATGTGTAATTTAATCTCATTAAATATTTTATTATGGTTAATTATATATAAAATAATGTGTTTTATATATAACTTATGAT
>Ga0123340_1006774_pt1 | contig 10926 bp, 10 predicted proteins | sample SirMexnodulemix_FD_89961 | JGI IMG/M metagenome (GOLD analysis project Ga0123340, IMG submission 89961) | Root nodule microbial communities of legume samples collected from Mexico - Siratro Mexico nodule mix | ecosystem: Host-associated > Plants > Roots > Nodule | place: Mexico: Nepantla... | reverse complement strand
CAATTGATCCTTTATATACATAAAATTTTACATGTTCCTACAAAGTTTAATGATAGAACAATTGGGGCATTTATTTTACATATTTTTTAGGAATTAAATAAAAATTTTATCTTTCAAAAATTAAATTATCATTTATCTATACACTTTTAAGAACTGAAATGGTCATTTACCCGTTTTTGACATTTACATGAAATAATAAAAAAAGAAGTCAACGCATTTCATTCCTCGAAGTTTAGGTAAAATTATTAATTGTTTTGGTATCATTGGCCTCCAAATTAATGTGAACAAAAATGGAGGTATTAAATGAAAAGAAATATATTTAACATAATTAAACTCTACTCCGTTATTTTTTCCATAATCCAAACATTATTATTATATATAAAAAAGGGGTATGGCATTGCAAAAGGGACATAAGTGAAGTAATGGTTGGTATACATTTGCAGGCATCATTGTTGGGTGAAGCAATTACAGGCAAAGGAATTCTTGCTCAACTTAATCTGGAAACTGGAATTCCCATTTATGAAGCAGAACCTCTTCTTCTTTTCTTCATTCTTTTCACACTTCTAGGAGCCATTGGAGCATTAGGTGACCGTGGCAAATTTGTTGATGACCCTCTTACTGGACTTGATAAGGCAGTCATTCCTCCAGGCAAAGGCTTCAGAGCAGCTCTTGGCCTCACTGAAAGGGGTAACCACTAAAAGTCTTTCATAATTTATCTAAATTTATAGATCAACTAATTTAAAAATCTAATAATATAAGTTGAGGAACTAACAATGTAGATGCTGAATAGAAATAAAAAAAAGAAATCAAATTTTTTCTTTAAATTAAAAGGGTAATATAAAATTTTAAAAAATAATATGAAAGACAGAATGCCTTTTTAATTTATAACCTATTTGTGTCTGTTAATAATGTAGATACTGTAACTTTATCCTGTCAGTGATGCATTAATGTTATAAATCATTTTCCTTTAATTTGCAAAATTAGACATACTTATCCAAATGGTGCAGAGGAAATTGATTATATTTTCAAGAAATCATACTATTAGTTTAAATCTACAATATTTACTGTTAATTTTGTTTAGGACAATTGTAACGACTAATATTTTTTTTTCTAATTCATGTCAAGTTACTTTAAATGAGATGAGTTTTTTATTTGTGTGTTTTGATTAGGTCCTCTGTTTGGCTTTACCAAAGCAAATGAGCTCTTTGTTGGAAGATTGGCACAATTAGGTTTTGCTTTGTCTTTGATTGGCGAAATTATTACTGGAAAAGGAGCTCTTGCTCAGCTCAACATTGAGACTGGGGTGCCCATTAATGAAATCGAACCACTAGTGTTGTTCAGTGTCGTGTTCTTCTTTTTTGCTGCTTTGAATCCTGGAACTGGTCAATTTGTTACGGACGAGGATCAGGAAGACTAGACGTTATAGCATCTTTCTACTGCTTAAAAAAATCATGTTATATGTGTATGATATTAGTGCAAAGTTTCAAATAATTATTAATGGTTTAAATATATTAACAGTGATGATAATTTTAGTTAATCATTAATTAAAAAATATATTTTACATATATTATTTCTTAAGCTTTTATATCATTTCGATTATCGTTATATACATAAGGTGAGTCATATTTTACTTCAGATATCCAATAAATATAAAATATAAAAATATTATATTAATTTTAATTGATTGATACAAAAAGTAAAATTTTATTTAAAAGAGTTAAATTAAAAAAAAAGTAAGGTACTTATTACATCCATTATTTATTATTGTTACATCGATTATTTATTAGAATGAATGTAATATCCTCCTTTTACATGAATTGTATGTGGAATTGATCTAATAGCCTTATAAATGGAATATCCTCCTTTTACATGAATTGTTTTTGGAGTTGATATAATAGCCCTATTAGGTTGGTAAAGACACATTACATCACGTAAATCATTTCACTGTTTCAATCAATATAAAATGAATGATATTAGATAGGTTAATCTATCAACCAATGTAATATGTTATATTTTTTAAACAATTACACTAGTTTTATTCATTTCCTATATAATTATAAATTAGAAACATGCTAGATTGTGAGAAAAATAAATGTTTATATTTATCCAAACTTAAAAATGATAAAACTTGTCAAAAAATAAATATAACTTAATCAAAACTAAATTATTTATATAAAAAGAGAAGGTCTAACCACGTAATTCTAACTTATAGGAAGTAATCATAATTTGGATTCAAATATTATTTCATTTATATTATTTCATATTCAAATATACTTTTAATTCATTATTTTTATCAACTAGTAATATTTTTCTAGGAGAATTCTATCATCTCCCAAAAAAAAAGTTATGAAAATCCAATTTAATAAACCTATCTTGTTCACATGCTTCCTAAATCAGTTCCAATTCAAGATCATTCTTATCAAGGCACTTTTCATGACTAAACTAGTCACAAGAACTCCTACATTCCTATAATTTATAACTATTCTAACAGTCTACAATCATACATATATACCTAATTTGATAGAGCTCATTTTTGGTGCCTTGCTTCAACATGAGCTGTAAGCTTATAAAGGAAGCTTTGTGAAGACTTGCACCGAATGGAAATGAGGGAGAAGCTCCAAGGAGTCTTGCAGAAGCTTTATGTGTAGATGATTCCATGAAGTGTGCATGAAGATGGAAAAAGTATGATAGAGGTTTTGTGTAATGGAAGCTGATGAACTAGAGAGAACAAGGAATTGATATAAGTTGGGCCAACTATCAAGGTGTATTGGTTTAACTCTAGAAGAACTAACAAAGAAGAGCTTAAACAATGAACTTAGAAATAAAATCCTACAACATTTCATTAAAGTATTTAAGTTGAATTTTACATTGCCTTACACAACTATTTATAGAATGAAAGATGGGAAGAAGTTTGTGGGAGAAGTTCTCCTAACCCTAGCTTCTATGACAAGCTTCTCAAACCTAGTTTGTATCCCAAGACTCTCATACAATGATGACAAGTGGCACAAGGAGAGAGCTTTTCCCTTTCCCTAACTTGGACCGCAAGGCTTTAAGGAGAGGTTGCCATGTGATAACTCCTTGAACACGTCCAACATTATTTATGGACTTCAAGGCCTAACACATACACTACATGGCCAAAAATACAAGGCACAAATCTAGGAAATTGCTTCCTGCACCCCCACAATTGCTTTCTTCACCCATTAGTTATTTGTAATGACAAAAGTGCCCTTAGCAGAATATACAAATGGGAAAGTCGTTCAGTGAGTGGGTGGTGCTGTAGGTTTTCCGGTGAGCGAAGGTGGTAGAGGGTGCTGCAACGAAATTTCTTTGGCAGCGTTCGTCGGTAAATTGTTTTCATTTTGCATGATTTTCCGTAATGAAGGTTGTTTTTCAAAAAATAATTAACTATGGAAAACATTTTCCAAAAATTTTATGGAAAACGATTTTCACAGTTCAAGAGAAAACCCACCCCCTTCGTCGAACGCTGCTTCAAACTTCTCCGTTGCTTCTTTGTCGCTCCTCCGTCGTTGCCCTGCTCCTTCATGTCGCCCCGCTACTTCGCCTTACTCTTCGTCGTCATTAGCCTTTAATGTTGTCGTCGTTTTAACTCCTCCGCCGTCACCCACCACCATGCTTCTCCGTTTTCACTAATCCACAAAAAACCTAACTTTCCCTTTGTATATTCTAACAAGGGCAACTGTGGAATTATGAAAAATTGATGGGGTGCAGCAAGCAATTGTGGGGGTGCAGGAAGCAATTTCCCTACATGAATTCTACTAAACTTAAATGTTTTTGGGCCACTATTGTCCAACAAACAAAAATGTTGAAAATGTAAACCGTTATTGTTTTAATTTGTGACATTAAAATGCCTGCTTTTTGTCCAAAAAATGAAAGGTTGATACCATTAGAGAGGGATTTGGATAAAGAAGTAGTTTCTTTTGTTACATGCCTGAGAGTTTCTGTGCTTGTTGGAATTAAATCTACTATACACAAATACCTGCCATATAGAGTTACTATGCAATTTGGAATGGATCAAGATATTCCAGGTTGTGTGCCTAGATTTCATGGGAGTAAAGAGTTTGCTTGGAAAAATTACTGCAGGCCCATATCGGATAGTAAGTTGTATTTTCCTGCTAGGCTTTTTGAGGGAGATGTTACCACACGTTATGCAAAGTGGTGGAACCAATCAGTATTACTGAATCAACAAGATCTTGCCAAGAATATTGTACAGGGAAAGAGAAGTCCAAGGTCACTTGAAAAAATGGTAATGATGCTGATGTTCCTCCTGGTTTGCCTCCCAAACTTGGTGGCACAATGTATTCTAGAAAATTCAATGATGATGCTTCAAATGCTGGGAAACATAGTAGTGATGCTAATGTGCCTTCTGATTTTCTTCTCAAATGCTTGAAAACTGTTCCTTCTGGAAATTCTTCTGCTCAAGATGGTTTCAAAGATAATGGAAATAGTGATGATGAAGTTCTAACAAGATGTAAGACTTTGTCCAACCAAAGTTCTTCAGCCTCTACTGTAGATTACGAAAATGCTAAAAGGATGTCACCACAGGCAAAAGTGGTTGGAAAAGATACTGTTGAACAGTTGATTTTGAAGGGAGATATTAAAGATGCAAATGGGAGCAAAGAAGCAAGGGTGTCTAGTGAAAGACTAAGCCAATCTGCTACTTAGAGTGAAAGCTATAATTGTGTATCTAGAATAAATGTAATAGATATTGAGCAGAGAATCAAAAATCTGGAGACAATGATTAGAAAATTAAAGATAGCAAAATTTGGTCACTGTTGAAAAAATCCACAAAAAAACCTAACTTTCCCTTTGTATATTCTAGCAAGGGCAACTGTGAAATTACGAACAATTGATGGGGTGCAGGAAACAATTGTGGGGGTGCAGGAAACAATTGCCACAAATCTATTCTACTTGGCCCATATACAAGGCCCAAATTATTCTAAACTATTATAAATAATTTATACAATTTAGGGTGTAAGATGATGCATTTGGGCTCGAGCAGCTGATTGAAAGCCCAAATAAGCTCAAATGGGTCAAGTCTTCTAGAAAGTTTTTGATCTAACCTCTGGCTCTGTGTCATCTTTATTCTTTGACTAAGGTGGTTGCGGTGTATTCCATCATATTTGTTCCTAATTTCATGCATAGACATTTGCACATACTCATAACATTATTCTCTAACACATCATCAGAATATAGCTATCACACAAAACTGAAACAATTAATCTCGTTTCAAAATTAACATTAATTCAAACATGCACATATTTTGGAACAAAATTCAATAAGTCTATAACTTCAAAATTGTCCTATTAGATACCAAATAACTCTCAAAGGCAATTAAATCAACCAATTTCAAACATGTAAAAAAATTCAACACAGATGGTTCAACCATAACTCAGAGTACATCCTTGACTCTACATTTCAAATTCTAAAAATTCACAACATTATAAGCATGTAGCTACAGTAATTAGCTTCCCTTACTTGGCTTAAACATAACACTCCTCAAAAGAGCTCCCAAGCCTAAAGTTCACATAGGATCTCCTAACCTACACCATAGAGCTCTGATAAACTATCAAGCTATACCACTATGATCATGAACTAACAAATATCTATCTTGATTTACTAGAGGTCACATGCATGCTAGATTGCTAGAGTAGCTAAGAACAACTGACTCAAAAGAAATGACTCAAAAATAAACTTACTTTCTTCAAGAATATGATCAGACACTTTTGCTCTACTTGATGTTAGGAATCTATAAGAATATGATAGATGGAGCCAAGATTTTAAAGAAAAGGTAGAAGAGAAAAAAAAAAAGAAATTTTATTATAGAAAGATGGTGATTTTTATAAAATAAAATCTAAATAACTAGTTTTTCTGTTTATATAAATTTTTGGTACTATCTTTTTTCCATTGATTATTATTTATTCATAATAAATTATTATTATATTATTTGTCTAATAATAATAATTTCATAATAAAATTATTATTTTTTGCATTGGAAAAACTCCAGAACTATTTCACTTATATTTTGATTTGGAATTTAAAATATGTTCGTTTTTCTAATTTAGAGTAAATAGTGTTAGCTAAGCAAATACTAAATAAGATTCACTCATTAAATTAATATATATATATAACTAAATAAATAAATCTGACTTGTGAGTCTGAAGCGTAAGGATACCAAAGGATGACTCATGCTACCAACAAAAAAACGGTTGGATAAGTTAGGTGATTCACTTTACTTGTTTTCTTACCTAACCCTTTAACTCCACCACCCACTAATAGGATAGACACATTAACCATTATTCCACTATTTATATTTTTAAAAAAGTGAAAAAAAAGTGTTGTGTTGTTATACTATATTTATATATTATATAACTTAATTTTTCTAATACTAAAATTAATTTGTTGGGTTAATTTTACGTAATATGAACTTTAAATTATTTGTGTTTTTTTTCTTTTCTTTAATGGTCAACTAGCTTCTTGGTCCTTCAACCTTAATTTTTAGAAAATCATTAGCAAATCATTAAGAAAGAGATCAATTTCCCTATTTTTGTTGGATATGAATAGACTATTTTTAGATAGTGTAAACATATTATATAATTCTTATATTAAGTATTTTTATGATGACATATAAAGATTAATTTTTAAAGTATTAATGATTAATTAAGATATAATAAGGTAAGAATGAATATACAAAAATTTTTCAATTCAAATAAAATTCTGAAAGTACTATAGACTATTTCTCCATTCATCAGAAACAATCGGACACATATCATACACATGCATCATAACACATCCTTAATTATAACTTATATTATTTCTTAATTATTTGTCATTTTGTACATTTTTTCTGTATCTTTCCATTATAATTATTCAAGAATAAATTCCTTTGTAATTTATATATATACTCGTAGATATTTGTACGATATATGTGCTCAATATATAAAAATTATATTTCTCTATATGGTTTCAGAGCTACAAGCTTAACTAGTTATTTTCGATCCTATTAATGGCCACCATTACTCCTTCCGCTTACTCTGTTGTGAAACTTGTCACAACAACTCTACCACCCATTAAAATTTCTTCCTCAAATTACCCCACCTGGTACAAGCAAGTTACTCTATTGTTGATAGCTAACTTGGTAAAAATGGGTAGTAGCTGATGAACTTGCACTTATTGATCATTCTATTGATGATTTTGATCTTGTCATTGTGGCCCTGAATGGTCTTGGCCCTGCTCATTGTGAGTTTTGTGCAGCAATCTGCACTCGTGACACTCCACTGTTGTTTGATGAATTTTTTGACAAACTTGTTGATTATGAAATTTTCTTGTTACCGCCAACAATGCTTCTCGTTCATTTTTCTCTCATGGTCGCTACAAATGTTCAATGCCATCCCCTAGTGGAGCATCTCTTGCTCAGGGCAACCCTTTTAGTTCTCATCCACATAACTCTTCCTCTGTGTCTCCCCTTAATTGTCAATATTGTGATCGTCGTGGTCATATTGCTAAGACTTGCTACAAATTACATGGTTATCCTTTCAATCATTCTCGTTGTCAAGCAACTTGGCTTTTGGATTCTGGCGCATCTCATGTCACTAGAGATCTTGCTAATCTCACTTTAGTCCATGATTATACTGGTAATGATAAACTTATGGTTGTGAATGGTAAGGGACTCACCATCACTCATAGTGGTTCAATTTCTCTTCCCACTTCCTCCTCTCCGCTTCACTTAAATAAAGTTCTTTATGTTCTTAACACATCTCAAAATCTTCTTCCTATTTCCCAATTATGTCAAAAAAACTTTGTATCCATTGAATTTTTCCCATGACAATTTTAGGTCAAGGATTTGAGCACGGGGATGATCATACTATGTGGAAAGAATGAAAACAATGTGTACAAGATTTCTTGTCTACCTCGTCATCCTCAATCTCATCATATTTACTGTCATACCTCGCTCTCCACCTAGCACAGTCGCTTAGGGCATCTCGCTTCTCACATCCTTCATCATGCACTTAAGGTTACCATTTTATTCATTACCTGTTCAATGTTTAGATTGTTTAGCAAATAAAAGTCACAAGTTGTCCTTTTCTAGGTCCACTTGTCTAGTAGTCAAGCCTTATAATTGATTTGTTCAAATGTATGGGGTCCTGCACCTTCATCTTCAATAAACGATCATTTTTATTGATCACTTTTCAAAATATGTTTGGCTTTATCCGATTAAAAATAAATATGATGTTTCTCATATTTTTCCAATTTTCAAATCACTTGTTGAAAATCAATTAAATATAAAAATTAAAACTTTTTACTCAGACAATGGTGATGAATATATTAAATTGAGGACTTTCTTTCAAAATCATGGAATAACACACTTAACATCTCCCCTTTATACCCCAAAACAAAATGGACTTTCTGAAAAGAAAACACTGTCATTTTGTTGAAACTACTCGTTGTCTTCTCCACCATGCTTCCATACCCATCTAATTTTGGTCTTATGCTCTTGAAACTACAACCTATCTTATAAATTACATGCCCACACTTGGTTTAAACATGGAGTCACCTCTCAAGTCCTTATTTCACTCCTCGCCAAATTACTCTAAGTTACATACCTTCAGATGTCTCTGTTTTCCTTGGTTGGTCCAGCACATTCTTAACAAACTTCTCCTAAAATCCCAACCATGCATCTTTTTTTAGGTTACAACTCATCTCAAAGTGCTTATTTGTGTTACAATTTTAAAATTGAAAAACTATATACTTCAAGACAAGAGCACTTTGTAAAAAATGTTTTTCCTTATTTTTAGACACTTACAACCACGTCTTCTCTCTCTCCAACATTCATCCCTACATGCATACAACCATCTGACCCCACACCCTCAAACCACATACAAATCATTTCAACACCTATATCTCAAAATTCAAATTTGACCTCTTTACCTACCACATCTCAAAACGTATCTTTTCATATATCCATGCCAACATCACCGCATACTTCATCCCCTTCTCATGTATTACCAAATTCCATTGAATCCCCTCCTCCATCCAATCATGATATCTTGTACACTTTGGGTTCATCTGCACGTAGACTCATCCTCATGCTCTCCTGGACCAAAACAACCATCCCACCCAATGGTTACAAGATCTAAAAATGGCATCTTTAAACCCAAACAGCTTCACCTAGCCACCAAATTTCCTTTATCTGACCAAATTAAACCTTCTTGTCTATCCAAGGCTTTGAAACATTCTGAGTGTAGGCAAGCAATGTGAGAAGAATTCAATGCATTACTTGCCAATGGTACATGGTCCTTTGTCCCTAAGCAACCATAGTCCAACATTATTGGTAATAAGTGGGTGTTTCATCTGAAGCAAGATCCCGATGGGTCGGTAACTTGATATAAAGCTCATCTTGTTGCTAAAGGGTTTCATCAATGTCTTAGTATTGACTATACTTAAACCTATAGTTCATTCATTAAGCCTCAAACTATCAAGTTGGTTCTCTGTATTGCTCTCTCTAATAGTTGGCCTTTATATCAAATGAATGTTAATAATGCATCTCTTGATGGTAGTATCTCAAAGGATATTCATGTCTCAACCACTAGGTTTTGTCAACTCTCACTTTCCAGATTATGTATGTAAGCTTCACAAAGCGTTGTACAGTCTCAAACAAGCACCTCGTGCTTGGTATAATGCTCTAAAGGGGTTTCTTATTACATATCAATTTCTTAATTCTCGATCTGACACTCCTTTATTGGAATACAATTGGGATGGTGTTGTTGCATACTTTATTGTTTATGTAGATGATCTATTACTCATGGGCAATAACGACTCATTTATGAATGCATTCAAGACTGCCCCTTACATTGAAGTTCTCTTTAAAGGATCTCGGGTCTCCTCACCATTTCCTTGGTATGGAAATCCTCCCTACGTCTCACGGTTTGTTTCTTTCACAACAACACTATGCACGTGAGTTATTGATTTATACCAACATGCAAGATGCAAAACATGTCTCCATCCCTCTTTCTACTTCATGTGATTTGACTCCAATGTCTGATGCTCCCTCATGTGATACCTAGGAGTTCTGTCATATTATTGGTTCCTTACAATATTTGTATCTCACCCGCCTAGATGTTTCTTTCTCAATCAATAAACTATCATAGTACATGCAAGCTCCCATGAAATTCACATGAAAACTGCCAAGCGTTTACTCTGCTATCTAAAGGGGACACTTGACCATGGTCTTCACCTCTCTCACGCCACAGATCTATCTCTCACAATATTTTGTGATTCTGATTGGGATAGAGATACTCATGATCGCAAGTCTATTGTTATCTATCTTATTTAAATAGGGCGCAATGCCATCTCTTGGTCCTCTAATAAGCAACCCACTGTTGCTAAATCTTCAACGGAGGCTTGATATTGAACTATAGCGACCACCACTATTGAACTTTTGTGGTTATGGAAACTATTAAAGGAGCTTGGTCATTTAATCATCAAGACGCCGCAATTGTTTTATGATAATATTGGAGCTACCTACCTTTCTGTCAATCATGTGTTCCATACTCGCATGAAACATCTTGTCATTAACTATCATTTTATTTGTGACTTGGTTGCTTCTAAGAAACTTCAAGTGTCTCATGAGCCAACAAGTCATCAACTAGCTGATCTATTTACTAAATCTCTATCCCATTCTCACAATGCATTTCTTTTAGACAAGATTGACATTCAGTCTCTCTCCTCCATTCATTAGAAACAATCAACTGCAGATCTTGCACATGCATTATAACACACATTTAATTATAGCTTATATTATCCCTTAATTATAACTTATGTTATCCCTTAATTATAACTTATGTTATATCTTAATTATCTGTTATCTTGCTGTACATATCTTTTTGTTATAATTATTCAAAAATAAAT
>Ga0123340_1006773_pt1 | contig 10929 bp, 6 predicted proteins | sample SirMexnodulemix_FD_89961 | JGI IMG/M metagenome (GOLD analysis project Ga0123340, IMG submission 89961) | Root nodule microbial communities of legume samples collected from Mexico - Siratro Mexico nodule mix | ecosystem: Host-associated > Plants > Roots > Nodule | place: Mexico: Nepantla... | reverse complement strand
CCCAAGCTCCCTCCCCTCCCTGCTCACGACCCCGAGAACGCTGAAAACCGCCTCATCATCGACTACCTCAAGCAGCTCATCAGAGAGGACCCCAAGTTCGACCAGGTCCACCTCGCTCCCCCTTCACTTCCCCAACCCACCGTCAAGCGCAAGCGAGGCCGCAAGCCCAAGCTCAAACTCCACCTCGAACACTGCTACCGCGGAATCGACGTTCTTAACCGAAACGGCGTCACTGTTGATCTCTCGCAATTGGCCAACTCCCAGGACCCCTTCGCCGATGAGCTCAAGAGACGCACAGTGGGTTTGAGCAACGAAGAGGAGCTGTTAGGGTTTTTGCGGGATTTGCCTGGCCAGTGGGGGAGCCGTAGGAAGAAGCGCAGGATTGTTGATGCCGCGGATTTCGGCGATGTTTTGCCGCTCAATTGGAAGATTCTTCTCGGTTTGAAGAGGAAGGACGGTCGTGCGTGGATCTATTGCCGCAGATACATTAGGTTTTGTTTCTTCTTCCTTCGTCACTTTATGACTTTCCTTTTCGCTACAACGCTATTGTTACTTAGGGCTTAATGTATATTTGATATTCCATTGTGCAGCCCTAGTGGACAACACTTTGTGTCTTGCAAAGAGGTTTCTTCGTATTTACAGTCTCTTCTGGGTAATGGCGATACACAGTCGCAAAGTAGTCGTAGGAGTGAAAATGTGGTGCAGGAACAGATAGTGCCTGCTGAAAATGTAAGTATGCATGTTGTCGTTGTTGATTTTTTTAAGGATTTGGCTCTTGGAGCATTTATAGATTACAAAGTGCACTTACAATTATTAACTAGAAAATCAGTGGTTAAGAATTGTGATGAAACTAAACACGTGTTATTAAAAACCTTAGAATTGATTGCAATCTTAACAGTTGATTTTCTAGTTAAAGATTATTATTATTGCACTTTATCCTCTGAAGTGCTCGTCCTCACTCTAGAGGAGGTGAATCTGTTTGTTAAATGTTATTGTGAGATTTATGGGCTGTTTGCTTGTGGTGTAGTCTGCTGGTGTCACTCCTGAACGTCAAGATCAGAGACAGATTGTTGCTGTGAACACGGAGGTGCCTGGTTTGTTTGTGGCTGCTAATGAACGAGTAAAGGAGGTTGCCTTGTTGGGGATTGAAAATCTTGCGGATGTGCAGATTCAGGATCTGTTTGAATGTCGCAAGTGCAATATGAGTTTTGACGAGAAGGATTCATACTTGCGGCACCTGTTGTCGGTTCACCAGAGGACAACTAGGCGGTACCGGCTTGGTTCGTCTGTTGGAGATGGAGTTATAATTAAAGATGGGAAGTTTGAGTGCCAGTTCTGCCATAAGGTGTTTCTAGAAAGGCGTCGTTACAATGGTCATGTGGGGATTCATGTTAGGAATTATGTGAGGAGAGTAGAAGATTCACCGGGTCAGATAAATGTCCAGAGGACAGATGACAAGTCTCCAGTCAGGGAGGACGTGCCTTTAAGGATATCTAAGATGGATGCCCTCATTGAAATTGCTCAAAACTCTATTATGGAGGGTTCTGTCAAGGAACCCCATCATTTAGTTAAGCTGAATGAGATTCCTGCTTCGGATACTGCTGTTGGTTACTTGGACCACGACGGAAAAGAGTCTCCAATCAGTGAAAAGCAGATGGAAGATAGCTTGACTGAAAAAAATGTGGATCATCATAATATGGATGGAAAGGTAGAAGAAATTGATGATGATAACCATGTGGTAGATGTAAAAATGGTTCTTGATAACATAGGTTTGTTATCTGTAAATAAGCAAGATGTTAAAGCATCCGAGACTTCTAACTTAAAAGATGACGCGGAATTGACTATTGAGGAACTGGATCAATCTGGGATTGATTTGGATGGTGTTTCTGAAGTTCGTTTACTTCCTTTATCTGAACTTAACATGATACCAGAATCTGAAAAGAGTGAAAATTCTGGATCTTCTAATTCTAGGGTTCAGTTTAAACTTGATGAAGAAATTAGTAACAAGAGTGAGTTGGAATTTGGTTTAAATTGCTTGAAGGATGTACCTGTTACCGTTAGCACTAATGTTCAAGAGATGGTAATGGCAGCTTCTGAAGAAAATGTGGTACATTCTAGGGCTTTTAACTCCTCTATATCCACAGAACAGTCTTTGGATTGTTTGCCTGCATTCAGCTCTGATAAGGTATAAGGCATAACTATGGATGCCTTTATTTTAAGGATTCCATATATGTTGAAAAACTGAGGGAATAGTACTACATATATTATACCAAGGTCCTCTTAGAAAGTGATTGATATGAGGTCTTCTGTATGTGCATGCAAATGCATGACATGGCATGTGGACTATCATCTTCATTTGTGTCTCTGAATGTATTCTGGTTTATTTTGTATTGAACCATTGCTGTAATTTTTTATTATTTACAAAGCTCTTGGCACACATTTCAAATTTTCAACAACACGTGGTTTTAAGAACCAGTTTTGTTGTCTGGCCAATTATGGTTCCACAGTGATCATTTGGTGTGGTTTTCACGCAATTGTTAATGCTCTTCTATGCAACACTCACAGTATAGTTTTTTTTTTTTTTTTTTTAAACTGTAACCTTTTCATTTTAACCTTTTATTTTTTTTCTTTTTTAAATTGTTATTTATTTTTTCTTACTTCTTTTTTTTTTTCTTTTGTTTTTTTTTGTTTTTTTTTTTTTTTTTTTTTTTTTTTTCTTTTTTGCACTTCTCTTTGTTTTTTTTTTTTTTTTTTTTTTTTAAACTGTAACCATTTCACTTTAACCTGCTATATTGCTACACTATGCAATAGTCAGTCATTTGCTCTTACAGCATTTGTGTGTCCTCTAAAGATTACATGAATTATAGAAGCATTCTTTCACTTTTTATTAATTGTTGATTGAGTAGCAGGTCCATTGTTTCTGAATCCAATGTTGGCTTTCCATCGTATGTAGTTTTTAATTTCTTATTCTTTCTCATTATTTTGGCCTTCCATGTATTTTACATGGAGAAAAATACAAATTTGTTTATTTGAATGAGTTTGTTTTGGGGGAGATGATGGAATCGCAGGTCTAGCCTGCCTTTAGTCCACAGATTATAAATTTATTTGCCCTGTCTGTCTTAGCCTGCCATGTCTTGTGCTTTTCTTAAATTTGGAGGGTGCTAGAAATTTGAGGAGTTCTAATTGCTAGGTGATGACCATGTGCCTGTGCAGTTGAAATAACCTTTGTATTGTACATTTCTCCTTGTTTTGCTCTTTCTTCAGTTGAACTCGTGCTAAAAGCTAGTTATGATGATTATTATAATCTAGAACAATTAACTGTAAATCTGTTATGGGCATTTAGCTACTACCCAGCCATGATAAGTCTCTACTGGTTGGTAGTGCTGAACTTTACCTTGAAAAATTGTTGTTGTTGCTCATTGACAGGGAGGAAAACAGTTTTGCAGTCTTGACAATGAACATGATAATGTGAAGGGTCTCCAGGAATTGAGGTTTGATGAAATAGATAATGTTGATTATGATTTTCCAAGGGTTCAGGATTCTCCTTCTCTGCCTGCGGTGTCAACTGAATTGGCCAATGACAGAGTGATGGAAGAGACGTATGCATCCTCAGTTCAGTTTGAATCACAGGAGGGTATGCTAAATATTGGTGGCAGAGATCAGCTTACAACTGTGTGTGTATGGTGCGGAATAGAGTTTAATCATGATGCTGTTGATTCTGAAATACAACCAGATTCTGTTGGATTCATGTGTCCAGCTTGTAAAGCAAAAATCTCTGGTCAAATCAACGTGTTGGAATGTGAATAGCCAAATGCTGGCTGTCTATAGACTGGTAATTTCTGTGTCTCTGTAGATTAATGGTTTGACTAGAATTGTTTCCGTCATCCTATCCTACCTCCTAATTATGATCTTGTCTAACTGAGGTGTGAGCACTATTTTAGTATTTTAAACTTGCTGCTTTGATTTTATGGTTACTCAAAAACTAAGAGATGAGAGAAAAATATCTCCTTGCACAGACCAAAATACATAAAAATTGCAGTTATTAGAGGGGAGGGGGAGGGAAGGGGATTTCAATATGCTTTATTCTTTTCAGAAGGAATCTATAACGAATTTACTCGTTGCCGTTGTACTCGTCACACCTGTAGTGAACATTGTATCATAATTCGTGTCGACTTCAAATAGAGCTTTTAACTTGGGGTGCTGAATGATCTTCGAAAGACAGTAGAAGGAGGTGATGATGAACTAGAAGACAGCATTTGGGATGGAATATTTAAGTTTATATTGTACTGTGGTTTGTATTCTTCTCGTATGTTGTATTGTCGTACACTGCCCTGTTCGTATGAGAACCAATATTATCATGTAGTATTGTTTTCTCTCATCCACTCCCCTGCTGCAATAGTGCATATGGCTTTCAATTTTGAATTTCCTACATAACTGGATACTGTATACCTAAATTACTCCGAATCAATATATTTATGTATTGTAGTTTAAAAGGTGAAGCTAGTATAATTATCTTGGTTTGAGTAGAATTGAAGTAAATTCTTTTAAGCAAAGTTTCCTGTTCGAATTTTGAAAGAGAAGAATTGTGATTGAAAGAAGTTATAAAATGTAAAAGCTGAATCTGAGTTCTTACAGAATTAGTCACCAAAAAATGGATAATTTTTTCGTGGTCGAAACATGGTTATGAAAGAAGTTATAATTTAGGCCACTTCATGAAAGTAATTAAAATTAAATGATTAAAAAAATGTATAGTATTATCTAAGTGATGCTTTTTGTTAGATCATCTGATTATTGATGTGAAATATCTATTTGTATGTTGATAACTATTTTTTGTTAGTATCACTTGTAGTGAAATATGTTTTTTCCGATCACCTTTTCTATGTATATAACAAATGACATAAATAATAATGTAATATTAAATGAATTGCTGTTGATAAGTCACATGCTTAACTTTTGCACGCCAAACACAGAACGGGAGCTGATAATTGAAGTATTAAACGACTAGTCATTTGGTTGGACGAATTTGCTCTATCTCTTCTTTGGGTGATAGACAAAACGTGTGCAAAGAGAGTTTTTTTTCAAAATTTGTCTACAAAATTTATAAGATATTTTGATTCAGTGAAATTACTTTTGAAACGATAATGTAAATGTAAGTATGAGGTATCAAATATCGTAAATTCATGTTTTTCACTTTTTCTTCTTTGTGGTGTTATCTTGTGCATCCGAACATTTGTGGAGAGATTTTTCTCATGGAAAGTCTTGTGCACAGCTAAACCTTAATGCAAGTGGAAAAAGAATATGCAAAGGGCACGTAGTTGGGTAGCTAAAGAAATGATTAGAATCTGGTTCTTGATGATGCATACCGAGAATAATGGTTAAAGCACGCAAAAGAGGTGTACCGTAGAGTTATATTTTTCTGTGATAATTTCATCTATAAGACTAATTTTGGTGTCTTTCTTCTTTTACAATATTGATCTTATCTAGTATTCAACTTTTGTTTTGGCAATAGAGTTGTCTCATCTGCAACTCAGAATCGTGAAAAAAGGTCAACACTCGGCATTTTCGACAGACAGTGGGAATGGATTCCACGTTTGGCTTCTTTTTATCAAGGTGCTAAGATTGCTAATTATCAAAACAAGGGAAACGCATGAACAAAGGTCACAACTATACTGTCTGCTTTGTGTGTGAGAAAACAACTTTTCAAACCATGGATGGTAGAAATAAAACTAGAGCAAGGAGAAAGGGTGTTCCTTTTCCTTCAAACACTAACACAACTCGTTGCCTTGTTTCCACAAGGATTAATAGTTCAAAGCGTGTCGGGGAAGACACACTTGTCTGCAGTGGTTGCAAACACGAGTTCATAGTACCTATATTTCCAAATGCATACCGCTGCTACAGATGTGAAGCAGTGAGCAAGTCATGTTCTTCAGTTTCTGAGCAATCAAGCAAAGACCGTGGCTCTTTCAAACGTGATCATCAACTGAATAATTATAACAGTTACACAAATGGAACCTTACCGAGAAGATTATCATCTAGTTCTTCCTTATCCTTCTCCTCACCAAGTCACAAACGCGCAGTTATATGTGGAGTTACATACGGGAAAAGGACATTCAAGCTCGAAGGAACCATTAATGATGTCAATAACATGAAAAATCTACTGCTTGGTAAATTTAAATTCCCAAATGAGTGCATACGTGTCCTCTCAGGTATCTCCTCCAGTCCTTTTCTGATTAGTATGTGAATTTTATATGATCTACATTCTTTTCAATTTTATTTACTTTTATGCTTCCTTTTTGCTTGAAAGTATACAAAATGAAAGTAGAAGAATAATTATATACATTATTTATGCGACTATGTTGGACTATATATTATATTATAGTAGATGATGATGAACAGTATCTGTATTGAAAGCCTGAGTGTTATGCTATTGCCTGAACTTTTGTTAAAGACAAATTTTCCAATGAATAGGCAGGTTCTTGTTCTCTTTAACAAGTAATATCTCAGCATATCTACTTAAGATCTTGAACTTTCCCTGTTGTATTGAGTGTTGAGCAATAATATAAGTGTGAGCTTTCGTAGTGAAGTGAAAGACACAAATTTTATTCCAGAACTTATAAATTTCAGAAGAAAAGAACGACCCCAATTTAATTCCAACAAAAAAGAATATACTGGATTCCTTAAAGTGGCTAGTGAGTGACTGCCAGTCAGAGAGCTCATTAGTGTTCTACTTCTCCGGACATGGTCTACAACAACCGGAACAACAGAAAGGAGATGAAACTGACGGGCTTGATGAAACTATTTGTCCTGTTGATTTTCTGAGAGAGGGAATGATCACTGACAATGAAATAAATTCTATAATTGTTCAACCACTCAAGGAAGGTGTCAAACTTCATGCTATTATTGATGCTTGTCATAGTGGAACAACACTTGATCTTGTGTACATGTGGAAAAAAGAAAAGTAAGTAAATATCCGATGCTTTCTTTCATTTAGTTTTATGTTTCTGTTCCAAACTCACCCTTTGGTCTCTTTTTCCTGCTTGCAGAGGCATTTGGAAATATAAGGAAAACAGATCAGCCTATAGTAAAGAAAAACAAACAAGTGGTGGAGTTGCTATTTGCCTCAGTGCTTGTGAAGATGGTCAGATGGCTGCTGATACCGCAGTAAGAATCTCTGATATATATATTTTCATCTGATGAATGCAATGCAATACATTCACATATTGAATTCTGAATTGTCACCTTGCAGGCTTTTGATGGAAACAAGTATAACGGTATTATGACCTATCTTTTCTCCAAAATAATCAGAGGTCATCCTCAAATAACATATGGCAGTTTACTAGAAAAAATGCATGAGGAAATTGGACAGATCCACCAAAGCAAATTCTATAACAGCTTCTTGAGACGTATTTTTCATCGTAAAATAGACCAGGTAGGTTCCATCTTCTTTAAGCTTTATCAATCCAAGATTTTCCCGATAACATTATTTTATAATGTAGAAGATAAACTCAAACCATTCTAGAAATTTAGTATCTGCTTTTCTTGCATCGGAATATGAAGTATGAATCAGTGAATATAGTTTTAGATCAGCTAAAATCAATTTTGTTCTCTTTCAATCTTTAATGCACACAACCTTATTTTTTACCTGATTTGTTTTATGCTCAAAATTACATCTTATACGATATGAGAGAGCTGAATGTTATCTCCTTGAAGCAGCATCAAGAATTTAGACCTAAGTTATATGCATTATCAATGTGTTTTGAATGTATAATAATCAATTTTATTAGTTATCTATTAAAGAACTAAAAGGTGAATCTTAAAACATTTTAAAATTAGTTAAAATAATGAATATAATAATAAGTACGAAATATAAATAATAATTTTTTAAGGAACTTAAAATCAAAATTTATTGAATACTGAGAGACTCAAAATTAAGTCTTTATGTAAATTTTTCTTGTGTTTTCTAACTCATCCAAAATGCTCAAGATCGTAATTGACAGTTCCTGAATGAAATTTAACGATGGAATTGGATTCTATTATTTGGTGCATTGCAGGACCCTATTTTATCATCATCGAAGAATTTTGATATTGCTACAACGATATTTGATTTGTGAGCCTGTAAATTGGAAGAAAATTCTCTCATTTGTTAATTGGTTGGCAAGGTCATGACAAACTATTATTGGCTATTCATCATAGCTATCTCATGACAGAAGAAAGAATTCATGGTGAAATTGGATTCTTCTGATAGAATAAAATCTGTGCTGACTGTGTTATTGTGGAGATAGAATTGTTCGTATCTACCACCTAGGATTTTAGGCTTTACTTCTAAAAGAAATAATATAATGAAGTTTTCATGATTTTGATTTCTTACTGGCTAATTATTATTAATAAATACTTCTTTACTATCTAATTTTGATTTCATAATTATTTTTGAATTGTTATTAGTGTTTTTTTTAACATAGACCAATATTATTTCTTAATAGATCTCAATTAGATTTTTTTTAACATTAACAAGGTTTTTTAATTAATGTTAATAAATTTTTGGTTAATCAATATATGTTATTTTTAATTGGTATCATTTAGAATTATTATTGATCAAAATTAATCAAAATGTAGATTACGATCAACGTTAATAATATTTTTTTTCTATAAACATTAACAAGGTCATTTGTTTAGTCAACATAAGATTTTTTTTATTATAGTTAATGATACTATTGTTTAACTCGTAAAGTTAAAATTTTTAATCCATATCAAAATGAATTATTCTCTAATTAATATTGTTGAAATGATTTATCATCGATATAGGTCAAAAATAATTTTCAATTAAAATTTGTCAGAATTTTCTCAATGAATATAGTAAAAATATTTATAATTGGATGTTGAAGTATATTTGTTCATTATGTGCAAAACTGCAATTATATTTTTTGTATAGTAATTAAAATACTTTATTTAAATAAACATAAAATTTAATAACCTTGTGTGTGTGTGTTTTTATTATCTCTATTCAGAATATATATCTAGTATGACAGAAAATATATTGATTAGTATAATATAAAATAAATTAAAAAAAACAAAAAGATAAATATGAAAGTATAAGAAGAGTAATATAGTAGGAATGACACAAATAAAAATTCTTTAGGAACTTTAAATCAAAATTTTATTATTTATTAGATAGTAATTAAAGAAAATAATTTATTAGCTACTTGAATAAAATCGCGATATATTGGCATCCAAAACTTTTTTTAAGATAGGGTTTATATTTAATTCTTAACCAAACATTATTGTATAAAATAATATGAAAAGTGGATGCAGTTTTGGTGAGATCAAGAAGCATTTGGGAGAATGTGATTCTTGACACTGCAGTGAGAATACGATATATGCTAGAGCCAAAAGTCAAGCGTCACTGATTATAGTTAGAGTTATATTTTTTTTTTATATAAATTGATACTTTTATCTATCTATACCTTTTTCCCCTACATAATGTAACTTGGATAGAGTAAAAGACAACTCAACTTTTTCAGCAGATTGTAGTTATTATTAACATTTGGAGGAAGTTGAATATAAATATAAGGTAAATTATTTGACACAAAAGAAATGTGAAAAAAAGTGTAAAAAAAGAATGATGAAACCTATTTCTTTTTTATGGGTAGCATCATCAAGAAAGTCATAAGAATTTCAAGGTTTCATCAAGGATTTTGTTATATAATTATATGACTTACAACAATGAGCACGCTTTATTTTAATAACTTTATATTATAGATGTATTATATTAACATAAATAATGGAAAACACTTAATACTCATCATTCTTCAAAATTTAAAATAATATAACACATGATTTAATAGATATATAACCAGTAGAATCTAAAACATATTTAAACCTTTTTTATCAAAAAAATATATCAATTATCCACATGTAAAATATTATATATAAATATATATTATGATAAGGTGGTGTGTTTATGTTTCGAAAGATTATGATAAAATCTATAAATCACAAAATTTATCAAATATGTCGTTTGCATTGTTTCTCATTATTTGATCTTTCTATACACAAACTATAACCACTATGATCGTCTTTCCAGAAAATGTTAGCAACCCGCATAGTATTGGATTTAAAGAAAAAAAAAATCAAACAAAATATAGAATAATCATCAATGTAATATAACATTTATTACTAATCTAGAGATGATAGTCTGAGGTCTTCCAACTTGTATCTTTTTGTGCATGTTGTTCGAGGAAAAAGTCTTCTAACTAAGTTACCACCTTAACGAGTCAAAAAATAATTCTTCTTGCCTTCAAATATTGTCAAACAGTCTCTTGTATCTTATTTTGGATGTTCTTGAAAACGCAATTTCCTCCTCTTTCATCATATTTAGGCACAGTTTTTCTTTTATCCCAATTTCACCTTGAATATGTCTTTATCTTTTGCATATTTAAGCAAACACCAATTCTCTTCAAATATGAAATTGAAGCCCTTTTTCACAAATGGTGCAACATTGAGAGACTTCAAACTAGTCATAAAATTACTATTTTCAAATTTTACTTTGAAAATGATGGTTTTGTAAGTTCTTAACAGAGTATGTTTGTAACAAAACAAAAAGTTGTTGTTCATCTTTTTTACTCTGTAGTCACTTTGCCTCTTCCATTGTAGACTTGTAAATTCTATTTTTATGTCTTGTCTTAACACATTCTATGTATTTGACATTTGGCCTCCACTAACAATTTTTTTGAGGATGATCTATCATTTTACTGAATTGACAAAGATGACAAATTTTTCCTTGTTCTTTGTCGGAGCCTAATGATTCTTTTTTCTTTCATTTGTTTGTTTGTTTGTTTTTTTTTTTTTTTTTTTTTTTTTTTTTTTTTTTTTTTTTTTTTTTTTTTTTTTTTTTTTTTTTTTTTTTTTTTTTTTTTTTTTTTTTTTTTTTTT
>Ga0123340_1006770_pt1 | contig 10931 bp, 8 predicted proteins | sample SirMexnodulemix_FD_89961 | JGI IMG/M metagenome (GOLD analysis project Ga0123340, IMG submission 89961) | Root nodule microbial communities of legume samples collected from Mexico - Siratro Mexico nodule mix | ecosystem: Host-associated > Plants > Roots > Nodule | place: Mexico: Nepantla... | reverse complement strand
TATAAATATTAATATATTAATAATAAGAATTAATTATAAAAAAAAGCAAAATCATATCTTTCCTTTCAAATCTTCGTATCAATGCGAAGAAAGTCCAACACAATTTTTTTTTTTTACTTTCTTAATTTTTAATTCATTTTTATGTGTTGAGTTCATGTTTTTTTTTTTTTATTTTCTTTTCATCACTCTTATTCAATCCACCCAAATCCCTGGTCCGATGCAAAGTATTACTAGTTTTGAGACACTGGTAATTCCAGTTTATTGTGGTTGACATTCTAAGATTGTTAAGCTGCTTAGTCATATGAAAACAGTATAGTATGTGATGAAGTTTTGAGTGTTTTTCTATAAATAGCATGTGACATTGTTTGCACCTTTCACAAGTTTTATGTAATGGTGTGGTTGTGGATGCTTGCATGTCTTAGGTACCAAGAGCAGCTTCAGAAGAATTTAATGTACTTAGCAGCACTTGCTGATTGGCAACACTCACAAACACAAGCCATGTCTCAACAGGTAAAAAAATTTACCATTTCTGGTCCTTTCTAGTCTATCAACTGCTCCAAATAATTTACCTTGCTTTGATTCCTCATTTTGGACACTTGCAGCAGATGATCCTTCCCTCTAGGATGCAACCAGAATGCTATATGCAGCATCCTCAGGTTGCAGCAACTGCTCAACAACCAAGAATTTGCCCCCAAAATATGGCATTGCAATTTGGTAATCCACCACAACAGCTACACCAGCACTCTGTTCAAGGGCAAGTGGCATTGAGAGGTGGATGGATAGGTAATGGCACAAATCCAATGTGTGGTGAGACTGCTTTTGGATGTGGCAAGAATGGTGGCTCAACTTCAACTGCAAGTCTTAATGATGCATGTGGGGGAAGCATGCAAGGACCTTCTGGTGGTGGTGGAGATGGCCAGGGCAACAATATTGGTTCATCTCATCTTCAGGACTGAATTACACTGCATATAGTGATCTATTTTGAGTTTCAGATGTACTAGATTTCCATGTTTTTGTTCAATTTTTGTCATTTTTTTCACCTATGATTCTACATTGGACCAAGCTTCCACCACTGTTAAATGCTTCATCTCTATCATTTGTTTCATCGTTACTGTTTTCTTCGTAAAATTAAAATTTATGTATATGAATTATCAGTTTTACATAAGAAATTTCATAAATTTATAAGAAAAATAATATCTTCTTTTACAAAAATCTTATCAATTATGGTATAACTAATGTTTCGATTATTCTAAAACAATGATTATTTTTTTTAAATAACAATAGCAAATAAAGAAACTAGAGACAGTGATGGTCAAATATTTGATCGAAAATAAAATTGTAAAAATAAAATATTTGATGAAAATTAGAAAAATAAGACATGAAAGGAAATAGTATAAAAGGTGCGCGTGAAGAAAGAGGCGTGGGTGAGTGAAAATGGTGTGCGTGCAGAAGAAGCTTGGTTTTGTTGAGTGATTGCAATGGTTCGAGCGTCGGTGAAAGTGGGTTCGGCGAAGTTGGTGGTGATCTGCGTGGGCCTATTGGGTTTTGCTCTCGTCGCCGACTTTCTATGGGCCTCCACCTCTTCCACGCTTCCCACTTCCAAACCCTCCGCATTGGTCATCCCTGCCACTTCCAAACATTACCAAAATGCCACTGCTTCTGGAAGGTTCCTCGCCGCCGCTTACGCCGATTTGGATGCGCCGCAGCTCCACTGGCAGAAGATGGCTCCGTGTCCCGTTCCCCGCCTTGACGGAGCCGCCATTCAGATTCGCAATCTCCTCTTCGTCTTCGCCGGTTACGGCACCATCGATTACGTAACCGACTGCTCTCCTTTCGCTTTCAATCTCAATCTCCGTCGTCGTCGTTGTTGTTACTATTCTTGGGATTTGAATTCGTTTCTCTTTGGTTGGTTTCAGGTGCATTCTCACGTTGATGTGTACAATTTCAGTGATAATACTTGGGGAGGGAGATTCGACATGCCGAAAGAGATGGCGCATTCGCATTTGGGAATGGTGACCGATGGCAGATACATTTACGTCGTCACTGGACAGTATGGCCCGCAGTGCAGAGGTCCCACTGCTCATACGTTTGTGCTCGATACTGAAACCAGGAAATGGCGGGATCTACCTCCTTTGCCGGTGCCTAGGTTTGTTATTTTCCCCATTTTTTTGTTCTTTTTGTTGCTCAGGGAGTGGTGGAACAAATTACTAGTGCTAGATCTTGATCTCCCTTAGATATTATTATTGCAATCATTAACAACTTTTCTGGATCCTGCACATAGTGGGAGCTCTATTATACGGGGTTGGGTTTTCCTGATTAGTTAGTTACCTTCTATGTATATCTTTTTTTTCTTCTCAAATAGTGATAATTTTTTGCAAGTTTAATCAATTGGTTTATATTCTTCCCAATATACCTTAAAGTCTCATATCTCTTACCACTCTTACTTTACCAGTTGAGATTAGTGATAGTTTATGAACACCTTATTTCCTTTACCCATTAGCGTGCTTCTTCGGGCATAAAATTGTGACGGAATTACTAAATGTCAAGTGGACAATAATACTTTTGGAGGAGTGACCCTAATGAAACATAAACAGATTCAGAGGAAAGGGGAAGGATCTGGTCAATCTCAATTTTTCCCACCTTCTTTCTTGGTTTCCGGCTGTGCTCTGTACCTGTATTACTTTTGGATGGTGCACAAATTTTCGTCACAGACAAGAGGTTCTAGAAAACCAGGATGGCAGGTGCAGAGGTGTGCCAAAGGTTCATCTTATCTCCTTAATCAATTTTTTTTTTTCAACTGATTAAGTTGGAGACGTGTGGAAGGAGTAACAGATGAATAAACTGTAGCACAGCAGTAGACTGAGAAAGAAGTAAAGGAGTTGGATTTGTACATTTATAGGATGAGTAGTTAAGCAAGAACACGGGCTTGTGTTATTTTTATAATTATATTAGTAAATATATAATAATGGAGATTAATCATGGGCAAAACTAATGATAATTCTACACGAATATCATGGTTACCCCAAATATTAGTAAACTTATCAGCGCAACAACAATAACAATTTATTAACTGCATTTAGAACAGAATCAAAGTCACTTTGGCAATATTATGTTGGGTTTCCCTAGTCTGGCTTTCCTTTTGTCAATGATAAAATCAGTTATGTGCTCTCTCTTTCTTGTCTCATGGTTTTGGGTGGAAGTTTCATGACAGTATTATTTTCAGGTATGCACCAGCGACTCAACTTTGGAGAGGTAGACTTCATGTGATGGGTGGCAGTAAGGAGAATCGACATACACCTGGATTAGAGCACTGGAGTCTTGCTGTGAAGGATGGAAAAGCTTTAGAAAAGGAGTGGAGGAGTGAGATACCCATTCCTCGTGGTGGACCTCACAGGTTTTTGAACTGACTGAACCGAATTTGTTTGATTGAGCTAATGAGTGCTAGAAGAGTACTACTATATGTCATAATAGTAGTGCCATTGAGTATTGAATTCTGCTATAGCTATAAAAATATTTATTGGAATTAACAAAATAGTTATAATTTTTTCTCTCTCAAATCAGTGTGTTTTACTACTATTGCTATCTACTTGTTTTATTAGATAATTACTTGTTTATTTTGCATTGATAGGAAAGTCACATCTCGGTAATCTTGAACCATTTGTTCTCTTGTGTAGATTTTTTGAGATTAGAAAAAATTCATTGCTTCCTTTTCTTACGCTCCGCTCATTTGAACTTCTCAATTGGATTTTATACTCCGTATTTGGTGTCCTTTTGATTGCAGTGTGACAAAACAACATGGGAGTTTATTTTGTTTTCTTGTACTTTCTGCCATTATCGTTTTCAGTCTGTTCTCTTATCCCTTATGATTATCTTAACCTTTATGCTGCAGAGTACTGTATACTTTGTTGTGTTGAAAAGAATGAAATGTGATACAGTTTTTTTATGGTGTTTAGGGTTCCAAACATTATAATATAGGTTTATTAAAGTGCATTTTTTTATGTGTTTATGTTACCTTGAATTTATTACTTAATAATATCTTCTTTTAGGGCTTGTGTTGTGGTTGATGATCGTCTTTATGTTCTCGGTGGTCAAGAAGGTGATTTTATGGCCAAACCTGGGTCCCCTATTTTTAAGTGTTCACGCAGACCAGAGGTATGCCATGTATTCCATTGTTATTACTCTTGTCTTATTTGCTGAAATGGAGGACAATTTTGGTATCCTGGATATCAGTTGTACGAGCCAAAGTTTTTGTGTGTTCATCTCCTTATCTCTAAATTGAATTGATAGTATACATGAACAATTTCTTTGTAATTTGATTTTAAATTGTGTTCTTCCACAATGCTGTCCCATGGTTTGACACTCTGTGTCTCACTGTTCGTTTTCGTGTCAGGTGGTCTATACTGATGTATACATGCTGGATGATGAGATGAAGTGGAAAACATTGCCTCCAATGCCAAAACCAAACTCACATATTGAATTTGCTTGGGCGCTTGTAAATAATTCCATTGTCATTGTTGGAGGCACAACAGAGAAGCACCCTGTAACAAAGAAGATGGTTTTAAACGGAGAAGTGATCCAGTTTAACTTGAATACTTTGGTAACGATTTCTCTTTTTCAAAGCGCTGGGAAATGGGTCTCCATTTTTGCATATTTCTTCATATTCAATCATCATATGAATTTACATCATCATACACATATTACTCAATTACACGTGAGAATGCTCATAAATACTCTGCCCGGTCCTATTTATAAAAAACCCTTTTCAGAAAGTTATTTGTCCCTTTTTATAAGTTCCCTTTGTAATTGTTTGATACATTCATTACTTTTTTCTTAAAATACATTTAATTTATTGACTTCTTTTAACAAAAAAGGTAAAGTAGCTAATGTTAGAAATTAACGACATAAAAGTTTCTTTCTGATTCATGTACATTAGTAGCCAGGATACTCAAGTCTTGCTCATCCAAACTAACAATAACTTAAGTACAATAAGCATAATTTTGAATCAACTATACAAATTATTGACAAAATTAACTCTTATCCTAAATTAACTAATTTTCCTTAGTAATGTGAATTAGTTGAAAAGATCTTCTGAAAAGGGATGGAGGCAGTACTCCATTTTAGTAATTTCCTTGTGTTACCCTCCATTCACTTTAGCAGGGAAATTGGTATTTGACAACAAAATTCTTGGGCTATCGTCCATTGCCTTTGAGTTATTGTAATTTGGTATTGAGCTAAACCTCCTTTCTTAGCTTGCCATATCTTAGTTCTAAGTTCACATCCTTTTCCACCTGTTGATTTTCCGTAGTGTTAATATTGTGAGTTGGTGAAGTGAGATTGTAAAGTGCATATATATGATAAGACGACTCTACACAAGGAATAATATGATTTGCTTTCAGTTCATGGTGACATACTGTACCAAAGTCAAGTCGGTAGTCTAGATATGAAATCACAAGAATATATATGTACTTGCAAGTAGGAGCATCATGCTATTTTGTTGTCACTGATTGTTGTTTATTTCTGCTGTTATCAATTCTCAGAAGTGGTCAGTGATTGGAAAATTACCATTCCGAGTGAAAACCACTCTAGTTGGATTTTGGAATGGGTGGTTGTACTTCACTTCAGGACAGCGAGACAAGGGACCTGATGATCCATCACCGAAAAAGGTTATTGGAGAGATGTGGAGAACAAAATTAAAACTGGATGAGTGAGCAATTGCTGTGGAATCTTCTAGTTGCGTCTTTCTCCAAAAGCAGAGACCAAGAGGCCAAAACATTGCACATTCTTTGTCAATACAATATTCATCGTTGTAATTCTGAGAATGACTGTAATTTAATTTAACATTTACAGTTCTCATCAATTTTTTTACCACTCGGCTTTTGTATTCCCCCCAACCCATATATTTTTAGCTTTTGTATTCAAGTAAATATTGACAGATGAACTTAGTTCATGTTAATTGTAATTTTTATAGGCTTATTATTGGAGATTTTGTGTTCAAATCTTCCAAACAGTTGAAGAGTTCTTTCTCTTGGAGTAGGTCTACTTGACTAAAATTAAGATTTAATGAGTTTTAAGTTTTAAGTGACTTTTAAATATGCTTTGCTTTAGATAAAAAAAAAAATACTATGACATTTATACCAAAGATTTGAGATTCTTCTTTTGCACTTTGTTTTATGAAATGTTAGTATAAATTTTTTATACTAATTAAATTATTAAATTTTAGAAATAGCATCTTAACTTCCAATTTAATGGCCTGATTAAACAATACCGGCGGCATTTTCTCAGCTATTTTCTTAATGATTCCCTTAAAAGGAATATTTTAACTTTAATAGTTTTATTTAGTAAAGAGTTTTTAGTAGTTAGATGAATTTAATTTTGATACTAGAAGCATTACAAATTTTATACTTAATGAGGTGCTTAACTTTGCTTTTTAGGTTTAACACTTAAGTAATTATGAGTTCAACTTCATTAAATGATGCATGAACAAAATATTACATGATAAGTAAAAAAAAAAAAAAGGTAAAATATAAGTGTGCCGAAAATGTTCAATTTTTTTGGCCATTCCTCTTTATATATATTAAGGGTTTAAAATTTGCTCATCTTTTTTCTCCTCCAAAAAATGAAAATATAGTAAAATACTTTTTTTTTTAATTGACAATGAACAGTGCAAACATTCTGGTAATCCTCACAATCATACCATTCATTGCTTTCTAATTATGTAGTGACAGTTCATACAAGATATTGACACTGGCTAACCAATACATGATGCAGCTGCTATATCCTTTACAACAGCCAAACACACTAAGGCACTACACTGTGACTACTCTGACTGTGACAAGATAATGGTATGTAGTTGGAAGACACTGTACATTACAGAATAGTCCTTGCTCTCAAGAAAGAGGCTTTGACTAACTAGATCTGAAGCACAAGCTCCACAAGAAAAAGCTCAGCATCAAACCTTAGTGCAGAAGGCTCAGCAGGCTGCAGAAAACCATCCACCATTCCACCAAATACATACACATAACGCCCTGATCGGTCTACACAAGCACGGTGGAATGATCTAGCTCTTGCCTCAAAACCACTTGATTTCCACCTTTTCCACATTCTTTTCATTGACTCTTTCTTGGAGCTCACTGTGGTTGGATGCTGCAGACTGATGTAAGGGTAAGGAATGGCACTGATATCCAACACCCAAAAATCATCTTTCCTGTGTCTATATGAGTCTTCTCCTCCATAAATTAGCAACCTTCCCCCCAGAACCAAAGTTGCTGTGTGACCAACTCTAGGAAGAGAAACACCATCTGATATGCTTTGCAAATCATAATATATTTGAACCCATTTGAAATAACCTTGATATGTATCCAATAACCAAACATCATCAAGCACCTCATAACCCAACCCTCTTCCTCCAAATAGTATTGTCCTGCTTCTACCAATGCATGTCAAGGTGTGTCCTGAGCGTGGTGGAGGTGAAGGGTATGACACAATCTCATGCCAAGTGCCATGGCAGGGACTATCTGAGAGCTCCAAGACCCATGTGTCCCCCAAACGGAGGCCATGAAGCCCAATACCCCCATGGATTACCATTCTCTTTTCATCAATGCTACATGCACCATGTGCCCCTCTTGGAGGTGGTGGTGCAACATTGCCCACTTCAACCATTTTCCATGAAAAGGCTATGCCTTTGTTTTCATTCAACACAACTTGCCCCAACCATGTATCGTTTTGACGGTTTCCAAGGTCATTGATTCCTCCAAAGAGCACAAGATAATCACCCATTTCCACACATGTATGTCCAAATCTCCCACTTGGAATGCCTGCATGGACTGTTTGCCATTTCAACATTCTCCTGAAATCATTGCCAATGTATGCCACCCTCGTGTCATCAAGATGTCGTCCTAAACACCAACAATAATTATAATGATGATAACATAATAAAACAAGGACAAGGAACAACAAGATATTAGTTACAAGGTAACACTTTAGTTGTTAAGAGAATCTACAAAGGTTAATGATATTTTGAAAACCCAACACATTATTACAACCAAATATCCTCGTTTCTTTCTTTTTATTCACAACTACAAAAGTTTACATGATTCTCAAAAACATCATTTTTTCCTTAAACAAATGAAAAAAAATACAGCATTCAAAGCAGTGCTAATAAAGTGTCCTTGCTCCTGTATGTCAGAACAGAATTTGGCTTTTAAAAGTGGACAGGATAAAAAGACAAAGTAAAACATCACAGTTCACAACAAGGAGAATCTCTACAGACTTGAAACAAATAGAATGTGGCCCATTATGAATAGGGTTTGCTCAAGTTTAGTCAATAATTCTCTTTCACTAAAAAATTAATTTAAAGATAGAATGAAACACTTTCATAATTTCTTCATCAAGCAGTAACTAGAAGGGAGGTAAACAGTAGTTCCCTTTCATGTTTCAGATATCATGTAGGTCAGATTTTCTGAAGTCTGTTTCTTTTCAATGTGCACATATAAAGCAAGGCCTAAAAGGAGGTCATACATAATTAACCAAAGGAGAGGAAGAGCAAAAGGGACATGGTTTTGGTTTCACAGGTGCTATACGAGTTTATATAAACAATTCTTTCTTAAGCCAATTGAAAGTGTCACAGGGAAATTGATAGGCTTAATTATATATATATTAGTTATTGTAAAGAAGAAAGCTGAATATACACTTAACTCTTTCTAAGGATAATCAATCTTCACAAAAAGATAACCACGGATTAATTCAATTCACCCTTAAATTTAAGTCCTATGACCTAAGTAAAGTTAGAATTCATCTCAAAAACTAATTGGTGTGAAGAAAAGTTACCTAACATATATATAAATAACACTATAAGAATTGAGGCAAGTGATGAGAAACTTCCCCCACGTAGATGCTTTTCAAAGAAACAGGTTAGCCTACTACAACATGTGATTCAGGAAGATGAGTAACAAGTTTTTATACTATGTTACAATTTATCTCAAAACCAATATACATGAAGTTACAGCATCATCCCAAGAACTGAGATAATTGACGTGAGACTTCACAACAGTAATGGTTAGAAGGCTTAAAGTTACAAGCTGAGCCACCTAGGTAGGTTATAGTGACAAGTATACTGCACAATAATGCCGTACAATGGGGTTGGTTGAATAATTGTGTTGAATTCGATTCCCTTTAGAAAAGGGACATAAGTTGTCTCCTTTTCACCATATCAGGGGACAGACATGCACGATGAGATGATATTTAATGAGTAGAACAGTAATTTAGAAGATGGAAAGAGAAAGTAACGAACCTCCCTCACAGCCGCCACCAAACAAGACAAGACAATCCGAGACAAAGTTGAGAGAGTGAGAGGCTCTGGCTGTGGGGAAATCCAAATCTGCATGCGGCTCTGACAGCAGTTTATGACAGCAAACTGAATCCATCAGAGAGACTTGTCTGTAGAGCCTCATCCACGGGAACTGATGGTGGTGAGTGTTGGAGGAGTTGAGTAGTGCCCCAACACAGGTGGAACCTAAGTCCCTTTTGCACAAAGATCTCCATAGAGTGTTTGAGGAAGTGAGAGACCTGAATCTCTTGCAAGTCATGGAAAGGGAGAGAATTGCATCGATGGGGAGGAGGAGGAGAATGGTCAAGAGGTAGTCCTGAGCCATGTTGGTGATTGGTGATCCACTTGAACTGCTCTCAGACTCTTCCATGGTTGTTGGAAGCTATCTTGGAAGAGAAGAAGCAAGTGGCAGAAAGGGAAAGAAGAAGAAGAAGAAGAAGAAGAAGAAGGAGAAGAGGAGTGTGTTGTGTGAGAGAGAGAGATAACTAGTAAGTGGTAAGTGGTAAATGGTAAGTGGTGAAAAGATTGTGTTTTGTTGGGTTGAAGTTGAAGAAAATGGTGAAAAAGTTTGAAGAGGAAAGAGATTGATGTGAGACAGGTGAATGGGGTGGCCATTTGGTTTGTCGTGTGTATGAAATAATGAGCATTGCCTTTTGTTTCAACATGTCTTGCCTCACATCTTCTCCTGCATGCCATCTCATGTTATCTCTCTGCACAATCAAACAATCAATCACAAGGATTTTTTTTTTCATAAAATTAAGAATGTTTATTAATATAATTTTATTTTAACAAATATTGTAATAAACACAATTGTTGATATAGTTTATTTAGAAATAAATTGAGGAAAAATTGATATTTCTTTGAAAGTTGACATCACTCAATTTAATTTTTTTTCAAAAGCTAGGATTAAATGTTAGTATATAGGATTAGAAGGGTTTTGCATCATATCATAATTATGTTGGAGCCGCCAACAATAGTTGTCCACCTTTTTTTTGTCTTCATTATGCATCCCAATGTCTAACTGACTTCTACTTCTACATTCTTCAATTTGCAACTGTTCTTCTAATCCTTGTCTTGCATACTGTATATTCCATTTTTCTTATGGTCTATTTGCTTTCAAAAAGAAAATCGAGAAATTGAATAGAAAAGGTAAAAGTTAACAGTACTTTTTTAGTATGAAAAGAAACAAAATATTTTATTATCTGTTTCGTAGGATTTCAAATATGAGTACAATATCTAAAAAAAGAAAAATTGGTTGAAAATGGGTCAAATATTGAATCTTTCCAATGTTTCCTTCAAAAAAAAAACTATGAAATAAACTATGTTAATTCGTTGTTAACAAGTCACCCAAAAAATTGTATCACACCTAAACATTTGTCCGACTTCACAGGGGACCATCAAGTCATTTTAACCGTTTTAGAAAATTTAAAACGATAAAAAACTAAAAAAGAATCAAATATATATTTATAGAATTTAAATCATATCATTAAGTTTAAATTTAAATTTTAGGTATAATAATTAAATATATAAACAAATACAAATTACAATACAATGTATTTAAAAAATGATATTACTTTAACCTCTTAAAAATATAATTATTATTTTA
>Ga0123340_1006769_pt1 | contig 10931 bp, 10 predicted proteins | sample SirMexnodulemix_FD_89961 | JGI IMG/M metagenome (GOLD analysis project Ga0123340, IMG submission 89961) | Root nodule microbial communities of legume samples collected from Mexico - Siratro Mexico nodule mix | ecosystem: Host-associated > Plants > Roots > Nodule | place: Mexico: Nepantla... | reverse complement strand
GAGTTTCCTTTAAATAAACAATTATCAAGAAAAAAAATAATAAAATAGAAAATAATTAAAAAATGGTATAAAATAAATTGCCAAAAATAAAAGAAAATATCCATAAGCTCAAAAATATCAAACTTCATCCAACAAATTTTTAAAATAGAACTACGTGTACCCTGATTTTCTATCATGTATAGAAATACGTAGGACCAAGGTCAAGCCTTGTTGGGCCCAAATAAATAAAAAAATATATATGTTTGTCTGTTTTATTTTTGTTTGTTATCTATCTAATTATTATTTATTGTTACGATTTTTATAAACATGTTTTCTTGTTTGTTTTGTTTTTTTATATATTTGTTTGTTTTGTCTTTAGTCTCATTATTATTGTTATTATTTGGGAAAATGATATTTTTTAAAACCACACTTATTTTTATTCATTTGATTAAGGGTACCGTCTTAGGACGGGCGTTGTGGGGTGGTAATACCTTCCTCACACGTAACCGACTCTCGAATCTTTGAATCTGGTTAGTAGACATTTTTATTTTTGGTTTTTCTATGATTTTTCATAATAAACTATGGTGGCGACTCTAATTCTCTAAAAATATATTTTTAAAATTAAATGAATAATTTTTTGATCGCCCCGTCGTGATCCTGGTTGCGATACTACCATTTGCTTAAACAGAGTCTCATCAACATTAACTTCATTTTCATCTTTAAAAAGCTTACAACCTGGAACAATGGGATTATGAATTGAATTGTTATTTTCCATCTTAAACCTTTTTAACACCTCCAAAGCATACTTCCTTTGACAGATATAAATCCCATCTGACCTCTGTAAAACTTCTATGCCAAGGAAAAACCTCATTATCCTCAAATCAGTCATATCAAACTCTTTTAACATGGAATTCTTAAACTCATCAAACATTAATTCATCATTTCCTGTAAATATTAAATCATCAACATATAAACTGAAATGAGAATCTTACCTTATGTGGTAGTTTTAATAAACAATGTATGCTCACTATAGCATTTTTCAAAACATTCACTTTTGAAATGTGATTCAATTTGAATGAACCAAGCTCGTGGAGCTTGTTTTAGTCCATATAGTGCTTTCTTCAACTTGTACACATTTTGAAGACTATTTTGAAACTCATAACCCTTCGGCTGCTCCACATATACTTCTTAGTTAAGTTCCCCATGCAAGAAGGCAGAATTGACATCGAGTTGATAGAGGGTCCACCCTTTTTGAGCTGCTAAAGCCACAATCATTCTCACTGTGTCCATTCTCGCAACTGGTGAAAATACTTTTGTGTAGTCTATCCCTTGTTGTTGCACATACCCCTTTGCCACCAAACGAGCTTTCAATTTATCCACTTCTCCATTCTCCTTGAGTTTGATTTTATAAACCCACTTCACTCCAGTCTTCTTTGCCCCTTTAGGAAGATCAGTGAGTCCTCATGTATTATTTCTCTCTATAACTTTAATCTCCATGTCCATAGCTGTCCTCCATTTGTCATGCTTCACTGCCTCCTCAAAATATAATGGATCTATTGAAGCAAACAGAACTGAGTTGATACTTGCATCTTCTTCCTCCGATTCTTCTGAAGTCCTTCCCCAGTTACATAATCTCGCATCCACCTTGGAGGTCTTTTGTTTCTTCCTTCACAATTTTGAAGACTATCATTTGACTCAACTGCTTCCTCTTCTCCACTTACTACTTCCTCATTTTCTGCATTTATTGCTTCATTATCTTCTTGATCATTCCATTCCAAATCAATCATTATGTGTTCTTCAAAACTCTTATCCCAATTCCAAGATTTTTGTTCCTCAAACACTACATCTCTACTAACTAAAATCCTTTTTGCAGCTGGATCATAGAGTCGATATTCCTTAGACTCCTCACTTACTCCTAGTAACACACAAGCACAACTCTTTGCATCTAGTTTTTTTCTGCTTGTATCAGGAACATGTACATGTGCCACACATCCGAAAACTCTAAAGTACTCAACCGAGGGTCTGTTTCCACTCCAAGCTTCTTCAGGTGTTTGATTTTTCACTACCATTGTGGGACTCCTATTTAGAACATGTCTTGTCCAGTTCACCTCCTCCGACCAGAAAGTCTTTGGAATCTTCCTTTCAGGGAGCATGCATCGAACCATATTCATTATAGTTCGATTTTTTCTTTCAGATACTCCGTTTTGCTGTGGAGTATAAGTTGCAGTCAATTGTCTCTTGATGCCGTGCTCTGTGCAGAACTCATTGAACTCAAGTGATGTGAACTCCCCTCCTCGGTCTGTTCTTAAGCATTTAATGTATCCTCCTACTTCTTTCTCAAGACAACTCTTAAAATGTTTGAACATGTTTAATGCTTCAGATCTTTCTACTAAAAAATAAGTCCATGTTTTTCTTGTAAAGTCATTAATAAAGCATATATATATCTCTTCTTGCTATTAGATATGGGAGAGATTGGTCCACAAAGATCTGCATGAATGAGCTGGAGTCTTTTTGTGGCCCTCCAAGTGCTTTTCTTTGGGATTGGATCTCTGTGTTGTTTGCCAATCATGCATTTTGCACACACTGTTGTTGGAGTCTTGAACGTAGGCAATCCACATACCATCTTTTTAGATTGTAGAGTTGTCAACCCCTTGTAGCTTAAGTGTCCATAACGACAATGCCATAAATGTGCCATATCCTGTGTAGAGGTGTAAAGACAAGTGGACTATTGTGCCATGGTTTTGCTATCATCACAAACATTCGATTTGCTAACATCTATTTGTATTATGAGCCCTTTCTCTGGATGATAAATCTTGAGCATTCCATGTTGAATGAGAATTGCCAAACCCTTTTCTTGTAGTTGACTAATGCTCAACAAATTGTTTTTTAATTCAGGTATAAAAAATACATCACTAACTGTGGCAACCGGAATCACGACGGGACACGGCGATCCGAAAAAATATTAATTAATAAAACAATGGAGTCACCACCATAGTTTTAATGGAAAACTACAGAAAAAATAAAAAATGAGGTTAAGGCTAGTTTGCAAAAACCGGATCTAGATCCAGGAGTCGGTTACGTGTGGGAAAGGTATTCGCATCCCCAAAACACCCGTCCTAAGATGGTACCTTTATTTAAATAAATAAACCGAGATGTGATTTTTCAAAACATTTATTTTCCCAAGAAAAAGACAGAGATTAAGATAAATCAAACTAAATATTTTTTTATTTTGGGGGGCCCGCCAAGGTTTGACCTTGTTCCTGCGTATCTTTATCAGGAATATAGAATCAGGGTTATATAGTTCTTTCAAAAAAAATGATTTGTTTGAAATGTTTGATATTTTTTTTTAATTTTTTTGAAAGTTTTATATTTTTTTATTTTTGAAAATTTGGTATTTTTGATATTTTCGGAACATTTAGCGTTTTTGGAAGTTAAACTTTATATGGATATCGCTTGACGCGTACGACCTTTTGATATTCCAAATGAAATTAAAATCTTTCAAATTAAATCTCGTATAACGCAAACAGTTATTTAAGAACTTAATCGAAAATTTATTTAAATAAGACATGTTTTTTTTAATAAGCAAGAATATCAAACTGGAGATGCGAACCCTGACCCAAACTAGGGATGCCCCTTGGGCAGCGTATGTGCCTCTAGAGAGTCCTTTTAGATCAAGGTTAGTATCAAGAACAAAACTAGGTTTTAGGATTTAGAAAGTTTTAGGGTTTGGTGGAGAAAAAGTTGTGAGAGGGCAACTTTGAGACCAAATTTGGATGGTCAAATGGCAATGGAAATGAGAAAACTTGGTGTCAAATTAAAGATGAGCCTAAAGGCTTTACATTGGTTACCTATACACCCCTAGCAACTTCAAGGATTGGGAGAATGAATTCTCCAAAGTTGGTGTGTTTGATGAATATGAATCAGTTTGGGACCCCAACTTTGGGGTCAAAATTAATGGTTCAAATGGCATCATAAATGAACTATGGCATACCACTGGAAATATCTTGAATAAATCTTTCCAACAAGCACAAATACAGCCCTTTAAGGTTCTTAAATTGAGAGAAAACTCCCTCGAAAGTTACGCACCTGAAAATTGAAATCTGTCCCATAACTTAGTTTTGGGGAAGAACCCAGAAACCAGTTTGGGGATAGGTTTTTCGGGGTGATTTTGGGTGCTCAAATGGTAACATAAATGCACCAATGATAGACCAATGGAAAGAAGGTAAAAAGAGCTTTCTAATGATAGCTCATACACCTCCTAAAGCTTCCAGACCAGGGAGAACGAACCTCCCAAAGTCAGCCCCAAGATAAGGTTTATCATTTTATGTGGTGCCGAGAAAATATTCTAAGTTACCCATGCTGGACCCACATCTTGACAATCATTTTTGAGGGATCTAGAGGTTTGATAAATGGGGTTGTGGCATACCACTGGAAAGAGGGTAAACCCAGCTTTCCAATGCAACCCCTAGCTTCTCCTAAAGGTTCCTAGATCTCCTGAAATTTGCTCTCAAAGTTAGTTACTTGAAAACTGAACTTGTTGGATTGGTTTTCCGGTGATGGAAAAACGTCACGTCATGGGGTGGCGAATGTTCCCCTCCTCATCCTCGTCTCAATGGAGGTGGAATGGAGGAGAAAGGAGGTCTGTGGTGGGAGAAAATGAGCTCCCAAGGCTCGTCGGTCATCTTCCTCAATGGGACTTACACTGACGAGCCTCCGACGAGACTTAAATCGAGGTTTCAAGGCGTTTTCAAGTTATAGAAATGGTGGGAATGAGATGGGGAGAAAGAGACACACCTAATGAAGGCAGAAAACCCGAGCTTGGTGGCGGTTGGTGGTGGAGCTCCAGGGAAGCCCGATTTTCTGGCGAGAGCTTCTCCAAGCTTTTTCAAACTGTTCTGGGCTGTTCTAATTGCTCTAGAGGCTTCTTGAAGGTTATTAGAAGGTGTTTAGGCGAAAAAACAAGGAGGAGAAGGTGTCTTTTGGTGCAAAACCGAGGGTGAGTGGTTGGTTGTAAGGTTTAAAAGGAAACTTGGAGGTGGTTTCATCGGTGAGGATGATGATGGTTTGAGATCCCCCTCTTTTTTTCTTTTTTTTTTGTTCTCTATATCTCCACAAGAGACTCCTATCCCTTCACCTCCCAAGAGACTCCTCCCTCCATTTCCCAAGAAATTCATGCCTTTGTACTTCCCAAGAAACCATGCCTCTTCCCTTTCTAAGAAACCCCATGCCTCTTCACTTCCTAAGAAACCCCATGCCTCTTCACTTTCAAAATCTTTTTATTTTACATATTTTTTGTTATTTAATTTTTTTTTTGTTTTGTAAAAAAGATAAATAATAAAAATAAAACCCTTTTTTTCAGAACACTTTTGAAATAAAGTTCACCCGGACGAAATTGGATGTTGACACTAACAACATATGTAAAGTCACTTACTTTCAATCTTATAATGCCTTTTCCTATCACATTCATCTTTGTATCATTTCCCAGCTTTATTGTTTGCTTGAAATTCTCATTAAGATCAGAGAATAAAGTCTTGTCACCACACATATGGTTACTGCATCCAGAGTCTAATAACCAGACATCTCCCCTCCTAGCATCATTCATTTCTACATATGACATCAACACCATCTCTTCTTCTTCTCCTATTTCAACATAGTTGGCTTGCTTATCCCATCTTGGACATTCATATTGAAAATGTCCAAAATTGTGGCACTTAAAACATTGCATTGTTGCTTTTTTGTAGGGCTGGTGTCTTCCTCTTCCTCTGCCTCTGTGTGCACCTCGACCCCGTCCTCTTGCATTAAATTTGTCTTCTTTACTGATTTTGAGCACTTGCTCTTCTCCTGTATGTCCCTGGAATTTTTGTTCACGAACAATTAGAGAACTCTGCAACTCATCAATGGAGAGTTGATTGATATCTTTGGATTCTTCAATTAAGCATACAACATAATTGAACTTCTCATTCAGTGATCTGAGAATTTTCTCCACCACTGTGACATCTTGCATCTGCTCATTGTACGTCCTCATCTTGTTTGCTACTGACAACACTCTTGAAAAATACTCAGATAATCCTTCTCCAATCTTTGTCTCAAGGATTTCAAACTCTTTGCAAAGAGCTTGTAACTGTGACCTTTTGACCCTAGCACTCCCTTCAAACTTCCTCTTCATAGACTCCTAAATTTGTTTGGAAGTTTTCTTCTCAAGAATAGTTTCCAAAATCGTTCGATCTATCGCTTGAAAGAGAACGTTTTTCACTTTTAGATCCTTTAGTTTCTATTCTTCCAACTACTTGCGGTCTGCTTCCGTCTGCGCTGATCTACTTGCGGATTCCTTATAGCCAGTCTCCATAATTCCTTAGATCGTAAGAAATTCTCCATCAACATGCTCCAGTGGTCATAGTGACCATTAAAACTAGGATTGGATGGCTGCACAAACTTCCCTTCGGTAGTCATCATCTCTGTTGCTGTATGAATGTCAAAGACTATTGCTTTGATTTTATCAGGCCCAGTGGGGGTTTTAATACTAGAATGTTAAGAATAGAAACACACAGATGACAAGTATTCAACAACTCTTTTGAATTGCCTTCATTGAATAGATTTAGGCTTATATATAGTCTCTTACAAACTAAACAAAATTGAACAGAAAGAGAAAAACTTGAAAACTATTTAACTGCAACTAGAAAAGTCTGGAAATTCCAAACAAATAGCCTAAAGACTAGGGCCTACTGAAAACTTTATTCAATTATAATATCTTAACTGCTTTCCCTTTAGTCTCGCACCTGCTAACTTCGTCGTGAGCCTCCAAATGCGACCAAACTTCGACGGGAAACATACCTCACCTCCGGCAACGTCGCTGCCAAATTTGCCAAACCCCTCATTGTTGTTAGTGTCCACCACCATTGCATTTTCCCTCTGCTCATCCGTGCTGCTCCTTACCCGAATTTGATGGGATCTGAAGCAAAAGGAAAAGGGAGGGCTAAGGTGTTGGCCATTTTTTGATCACTAAGTGCACCCCAAGGTTTCTCATATGCAAAATCAAGAATAGTTTTTCAGCGTCACACTCCTACTCGCATTCCACCTTCGACATACACTTCTCTCTCATTGCACTTCACACTGGAATCTTCCCATTTTTTCCTTCATCGTTCAATCTACTCCCAACAGAATGTTATTCTCGGTGAAGTGAAGGAACTAGGGTTCTGAATGTAGTGGAACATCACATATATGTTAGGTTTTCACGAAGGGAAGGGACTAAAATTTAGGCTTTCTTGATGAAATGGAGTAGAAATCAATTTTAGTACATTGCTCAAGCTCTGAATTGTCTTACGATCTGTTTTTCAATTCTTCATCACGACGAGTTAGTTTGTGGTGTTATTGTGATCGGATATGATGGATATGATGGCTTTTCGGGGGTTGTTCGGGTGGTGTTTGCTGCATATACACCCTCTCACGCTGGTCCCTAAGGTTTCGGAACTGCTGGAGTCGTCGTCGCCATACCTCAACCTCGGTGCTGAGACCTCCGCATGGCATCCGAATGAGGTCGAGGAAGAGATGGAGGAGGCCGAGGAGATTGAGTGGTCGCCCGTCGTCGTTCCTTTCTCTTACCATTTTGTCTGCGTTAACCGCCTCAACTAGTTTCTCATGATCGTTGGCTCCTTCGCTATCGCCGTGCACGACACTGCTCTCGTCATTTACTTGCACTACTTCACCAAGATTCTCTAGGTTCCTCAGTACGGTTCGTCAGAAGAGCAATTTCAGAGGTTTAAGGAGATTCGATTTCGTTTCATTTTCTATCAAATCCCTAGTTGTCGTTGTATGTTGCTTCTAGATTTTAATTGGTTTATGATAATTAATTTCGCTTACTTTAGTGAGTGAAATTAAGTCTTGTGTACTATGCTATTAGTTTTTGTAGTTTTTATCTCCGTGGTTGTCGTGCAGTTTAAGGTAATTGAGCAATTAAATTTCATTGAAAACAGGCCTGATTACACCAAGCATGGCATAGCCTAGTTCTTCCATCTTTTCTCCCTTATTAGTTTATTCCCTTTCTATATGGTTTATTATCCTGGTCAGAGTAATTCGTGGATAGATCACCCAAGTCATTAGGGGATGATGACACTCTATTTAGGGTTCCAACTCGACATTGGCAATTTGGCACAAGTGTTATGCATGTCCTTAGAATTAACCTTGTGTTTCAAATATATTTTAGCCTATCTTTTTGTAGTTAAAAATATATTTTGTTTGTGGGGTTAGATAACAACTATTTATTTACTTAAACATTTAAAGAGTGATGCTAGAAGTTTAGTTGTCTAGCATGAGAAAAGGTGTTAAGAAGATGAGGAGAGTAGGAATATAAAGAAGTTGATTTGGGTGGCGAATTAGAGTTTGATTTGTCCAACTAACGACTGATAGTTTTTTGTAGGAGCAAGCCACTTACTGGTGGTTGGATATAGGACCTAGAGCTACTATTTAAAAAATCTCTTCCCTCTCATCTCAAGTTTACATAAATTGTTGATATAAGTTTCTGGGGTTATTTTAAAGACAGGGCAATTTTGGATATACGAAGGGATTCAAGAGATAGTTTTTTAGATTTTTGTAAGCTTTGAATAGTAACTTTTTGTACATGCATGGTATCAAGGGCCTTGGGGCAAGATTAGAAACAAGGATTGCTTACAGCGTTGATGGGATCAATTTTTGTTTCTATTTTCTAGGAAAATGATGAACCTGACAATAACTATAGTACAATTAAAGAAGACAGTTAGATAGATGGAGAAAATGATGAAAGAGAGACGATTGTATGTTGGACTTATGAGAGTTACCGGTGACACTTGCTGTGTTGTAGAATTTGAGATATTTGTAGTTTTCGATGAATTGTTACTTATAAAGGAAATATTGTCACTTTCCCCAGAAAACTATTATTTCATGTGGCACTGTAGCAAGATAAGTGATAACATTTTTAATGGAGAAATACCTATCTTCTGCTTTCATACAGAATTCAAAATCACTTTGAAAGATTGAGATTGCAATTTACTTTTTTTTTTCTTGTTTTAACAGTACTTCACATTTACTCTAGCTTTTAACAATAGATAAATCTTTTATTTTGGTTATTTTAATCATTGAAGAGACATGTTTGCAACTGGATTCGAGGGGACCTATTCTATCAAATATATCTCTTTTGAGTAATTTAACTCAAAGTAAAATGCCTACTAATTATTTTATTAGTTTAACGTTTTCTCCTATTTTTCTTTGTTACGTATATATTTAGTTCATGGGAAAGGAGGAGAGTAAATTTGATACAGGAGGATTAATGACATAAATGGTTCAAATAATGATTTTTCTAATTTAAATTTCTGAGATATTTGTGAGTCTGTTTCTTTAAATTTTAAAAGATGGTGCTTTAAATGAAACTTATCCGGAAAACATATTCATGGCAAGAATGGAAAACATATTCATGGCAAGAATATCTTTATGTGGGGAACGAAGTAAGTATTCAATATTTTTCTTCAAGCCAATTTTGTGCTTAGAAAGAACTATATAAGAAAACATCCATTAAAACATTTTTCCTTTTTATTGCCTTGGAGTTAGTAAACCCTTTTCTGTTATTTTATTTCTTTTACAGCTTCCCAACTCAACATGCTAATTGGTAATATTCCCGAGTCAGTGTACATTTCTTTTTACTCATTTAACTCCAATATTGCAAAAGCATCTTTTTTTAACTCCAATGAAAAGTGTAATACAATTCTTGCAATCCGTGGGACAAAGGAGCTAGCAATTTAGATTGACTCTATCTTTCTTCTTCAACGTGTAAGAACTCCTCTTTTACTCTATTGTGAGAATATTATTTTGATTTGATTACAAATTGTTCTGGTTTATTTATTTATTTATTGAACAGCTATGAATAAATAAATAAAACAGGGCACTTTAGTGCTACTCCAACCCTATTATAAGAAAGTGGACACTACAAGATAAATAATATATCACTGGGACGAAAAAGCTAAAAATGAGAGAAATTGTGAAAATAAAGTAAGAAACAAAAACGGTAGAGTTCAAGACACATACAGCTAAATCAACCAAATAACAAGCTCACTACCAAGTTATAAAGGATAAAAATTTTGCAAGTTACCATGTTCTAGTTTATGCATTTCTTTATTCCTTTGAAAAGCACTATGTATCCACCGTTTTCTAGCTATTACTCTATTCTAAGTTTCTGGTTCCACTATTGTAAAATAGCATCTTGGATAGACTCTCCACTAATTGAAAAATATGATTTAAATATGATTTTTTTTATGGTGGTATAATGAAAAAAATTTGTCAATTGATAATTTTTTTCTGATTTTTGTTTTGTTTACAGTGACAGCTCTTACAACAATTTTACGTGGCAAAGACCATATTAACCTGGTTGTAGAGAGGATATGTTAGATATATTAATTAAATTTCTTAACTTTTCTTACTTCCATTCAATTTTTTTTTTCTAGTAACTCACTATTCTACTAGATTTATTTTTACTAGAGTTGAACTTTGATTAGAAAATAAAGTAGACTTTTGTTTCTTTTGTTATTGATGTGAGATGTGCATAGCCAGGACTAAAATTTGTGTGTTGGTTGTAGAGTCGTTGAAGTTCAGTTTTGTAATATGAACCTTTTTTGGCTGTGGCTTTTGTTACAACATGCACTGTGTTGTTGACTGTAATTGTATTGTAGAAGGAAGAACATATACTGTAGAAGGAACAACTACATTACTGTTGTAGCAAGTTTGAAATATTTGGTTTATCTTTTTGAGATCAACATCTACGTATGTTATTACTTAGGAGAACCATTTAAACGAAAATGAAATAAAAGTAAATAATTATTTTATTAAATAAATGTTAATAAAACCATTTAATGACATTTTTATAATATTATTTTTTTAAAATAAAATATAACTAAATACTTTTAGTAATAATTTTAAAATATTGTTTGTAT
>Ga0123340_1006768_pt1 | contig 10933 bp, 5 predicted proteins | sample SirMexnodulemix_FD_89961 | JGI IMG/M metagenome (GOLD analysis project Ga0123340, IMG submission 89961) | Root nodule microbial communities of legume samples collected from Mexico - Siratro Mexico nodule mix | ecosystem: Host-associated > Plants > Roots > Nodule | place: Mexico: Nepantla... | reverse complement strand
TATATATATATATATATATTATTTTTATAGTTTATTCTTTATTTATTATTTACGCGGAACTTGTTTTGATTACACGAGATGCATGCGTAAAAAAACTAGTTTCTAAGAAAATATTTCTTAAAAAAATAAAGTTAAAACAAATGTGTAAAGGGTAGGAAAAAAAAAACATATTTATTTAAAGGACAGTTTGACAACATCATTCTTTTATATTTCCATTTAACAACCAAGGATTATTATTTTATTTTAAAATTTTGTTTATATTTATTTTTATTAGTTAAATATAATATTTTATTATTAAAAACAGTGATAAGGTGAAATTAATAGAAACATGTACCTGTCAAACTACCCTCTTCCTTCCCTATTTAAAATAACAATTTTTTGTTAGTGAAAAGAATAACTTTTTAGTACACATTTTGTAGCAGTGATTTTACAAAATTTTGATGAATATAAAATTCCAGAAAGAAGGATATTTATGGCCGAGTTCTAAGATCTTCTCGTGATTCAAGAAGATAATAATGCCAGGAGAGGAAAAAGTGAAAAAGGATTTTGGCTTTTCTTGGTGGTTCTTGATTTGACCCTTTTCCCTCACAACAACAAAGAAAAGAGTGAGAAGAAGAAAATAACAACAGCAATATCAAATCCGAACAAAACCGAGAGAAGTGTTGCAGTGTGCTACTGAACTCAGACAAATATCATGAACTGTCTTCATAATCTTTCGCGGTTAGTTTATCCTTCTTCCTTTTCTATTCATTCTATTGTTATCCAAATACGAAGAATCAGATTCCTCAATTTGCAGATTCTCGCTTTTACCCTTCGAAACGGTTGCCACGCGCCACCGCAACAACCTTCCCCTTTCTCTGGTACACTCCATTTTCCCTTTTATTTCCTTAATACGTATCTGCAATTATATTTCTCCTTCTCTCTCACACCCTCTTTCTTTTCATACAGAGAATCGTCACTAATTCTCATCATAATCGAAGTATGGCACTCAAGGTAGCTACACTCTCTGTTTTTCCCTTCTTTTAGTTTATTTTTATATTAATAGTGTTTTGTTAGTGTTATGATATTGGTTTAGTAGTCTTTTCTAGTTCAGTCTATGGGAAGCTTTTAGTGGTGGAAATTCTGCATCGATATGACCCTATTAAAGTATATAAGTGGGAAGCCATCATTTGATCATCTCTTGACAAACTTCTTTCTTCCCAACAACTGTTACAAGAAAAAGTGAAATGATGTTCTCCAAAATTTTGAATTAGTTTATGTATAATTTGTAGAAGTTATAACTTTTCTAAATTCTTACTTTTTATTTTTAAGTTACTTTGAATTTTTTGGAAGTCCTCATCAAGAAGTTTGTATAAACAATCTGAAGTCCTTTTTATACAACTAGTGATATGACCTGATTGAACTATGTATGTGGGAAGTTATACTCATATTATAAGTCGGTTACTTAGGATTGAGTTTGATCCAACCCAAATGCTAAGACCTGGAATAATATTGCCTTTTGTCAACATCCATTAAATAAGATAATATTATTGGATTTTGGTTGCTCAATACCATTCATTGTCTTGAAGCTGATTCAGTTTTTGTGAGGATTATACACTATGAGCTTGTGTAATGGAATAATTAGACAACATGTGAATGCGTGGAAATCATCGAATGTTCGCTGCATATTCTGGAATCTATCAGAATTGATGATGGTGTTGTCATTTGAGAGTTGTAAGATTCTCATTTTGGTGTGTGCCTGCGAGCAAATTTAAATTTAAAGAAAACAAGGAGATATTGCTGTAGAAGTAACTATAAAATCCTAAAAGGATGAACACCGTTTGTTATTTATATGCCGTGCCCTGTAAAAATAGCCATCCTCACTTAGGCTTGAACGTGTAAGTGGATTATTGGTATCTGCTATCAGTGTCATTTCTGCTTCATATTTCCTTTGTTTTATTGAGAACTTGATTGACATTTTCTTTTGCAGGCTGCTTCAGGTTCTGTACCAAGTGCAGACAAAAGTAGTGTCAACAAGGAGGAGGAGAAGTCTGAGACATATTCTCATAACATGACAGAAGCCATGGGTGTTGGTATGTTTAATATTTTTGTTCTTCTAGTTCAACAATAATGTAGCTTTATCCTGCTAGATAGACTTGAATACATTGATCAAACATCATTTATGCCCTAACAGAAACCTAAATTTCAATATAGAGCAAGGTCTTTGTTTTAATTGCTTCTCCTAATTTTTCTTCAGTGTTTGTTTGCCCCTTTGAATCAGAATATCTTCCATTTGATCTACTTTTCTAACATTCGTTGGTCTTTTCCTACTTTGTGGTTTAGGATTTTAGCTTGAAGCTCCATGGTCACTTGTAATTTCTTTTTCGGTGGAAGCTGTGGTGAAATATTTCAAATTATGGCGATAAATCTTCATTATGTTTGCTGCAATAATTCTAACATTCTTAGGTTTTGTAATATTCATATTCAGCTAATGGTTTGGATTAACTATAGGAGCACTCATTTGCCCATCCTATTATTTTGTTCTTTGAATAATTCATGTTGTTAACCCTTTCTAACAAATGCTACTCAGTTTTGACTTATAAGCACGAGTTAGGAATGAACTATAACTTCATCCGTCCAGACTTAATTGTGGGATCATGCCCACAGGTATCTTTTTTTTTTTCAATTGTGGATACCTGATCCAATTATGTCAAATCTTATTTGGTCCTCTGACTTCTATTATTTTTTTTTTCTCAAATTGCCAGTCTCCTGACGATGTTGAGAAGTTGCGCAGAATTGGAGTGAAAACTATATTTTGCTTACAGCAAAATCCAGACCTTGAGTATCCTGATCAATTTGTTTAATTAGATTCACTTTCCGCGTTTTAGACGAAGACCAAGTATTTAGTCTAGCAAAAAACCATTGTGTTTCCTTACAACTGCTTGGATATTTTGGAGTTGATATTGAGGCCATACAAGAATATGCCAGGACGCATGATGTTCAACACTTGCGTGCTGAGATAAGGTTAGTTATGTCATGAAATATTCATATCATAACTGTCAAAGAAATAATTATGTTTGAACTGGCAGGAACAAAAACAAACAAAGGATGCTTTGAATACTATGAAATTGAATTGGAAGATATAAGGTTGACCTGGTGGTAAAAGTAAAAGGGAAGGTGGGATAAGTCGTGGATTCAAACCCCCACACCAACAAAAAAACTAGCATATTAACAATTAACGTTTGCCAAAGAAATAAACTATGATATTACTCTTTGTTTCAATATATTGTACTGATATTTTAAAAGATTCTAATATCCAATCAAAACATTGTGAGACATCCTGTAGATATTTTAAAGTGCATGAGGAAACCCACTTTGAACTTAAATTGCACTGAATTATTATTAATTTGAAATTTTTTCGTACAAAATTCTTCTTTAAAACTATAGGTAGAATAAATCCTGCACAAAATTGTTACTTTTTTTTTTAATTTTCTAAATACAGTTTTTCTTACAAGTCATGGATCTAGCAGAAAATAATTTATTAGTTTGTTTTTTATGAGAATGAGAGGAATGATTATTAGTCATTACCACTGGATCTTATCACGAATGAAAAAGATTAAGATGTAAAAGTCAGGCAATTTTTTAAAGTAATTGTGTGACTTAAACTTTAAATATCGATCATTTGTGTATTATTGTATGATCTAGATTTTCTTTTCTCGTTTTCATATAAAAATGACTTCCTCACAAGATATCGTCTATGTATGTGTGTGTCACACATAGTAACTCTTACAATTATGTACTGTTCTATATCTTTAGTTATGGTTTAAGTCGTATTCTACTTATTTTATGGTAGTAAAAGACAACTACTTTGGCAGAAAACCTCAAATATGGTAGTGGTATACCACTTTTTTTTTTTTTTTGGAGTGAGGCAACGATGTCCTACCCACATTGTGGAGCTTGGTTGGGAATAAGATCCTGGTTTTCCATCCGGGTCTTCAGTCAGTTTGTTAGTAAGTAGTAATACTTATCGTAATTCTGTATGTGTAAATATGCACTCAAATATGGACAAAAATTTGTTTGATAATATAAACCTACAAATACTGATGAACTTTTATGATACGTTTTTTTGAACATCCTATCACATGTAATCCAAATTCTACATTTCCTTTTTTCCCTTGCTCAAACAGATACTAGATTTATGTTTTCTTAACTTCCCCCATCCCCCCAAAATCTTCTAGAAAATAATCTGAGATATGTTTTATAAATTGTTGCCAAAAGTGGATTTTGAAGATTTAGGTATTAGACTGTGAGCGAGCCAAAAACTCAAGCAGTTTGGTCAGTTCTTTGTGTGGGTTTTGCGTAAGACTAGTTGGTAATGTCACCTTCATATAATAATTTCTAATCTCCTAGTATATATGGGTAATTTTAGCCATTTCTTCTTTATTATATGTTGTGCATTTTGTGTTATTACTAGGGTTTGTCTTTAATCATGGCAGTTGTAACTAAACAGTGATATATTCTTCATTTTACATTTTGTTGCCTTTTTTTTTTCATGTTCTTGTTCACATTGTGTGATGATCTAACATGGATGTAACAGGGACTTTGATGCATTTGATCTACGGATGCGGCTTCCAGCTGTAGTTAGCAAATTATATAAGGCAATAAAATCCAACGGAGGTGTAACATATATTCATTGCACTGCTGGACTTGGAAGAGCTCCTGCTGTTGCAGTATGTCCCTTGATTTCATTTATGATACTTGTTACTTGTAGAATATTTAACCTGAAACGGTGTTTTGGTTAGTTCTGTGTATGGTAAAGGAAATAATTTCCTGTTTAAGAAGTTAAACACAGAAAGGGCAGGTGCTGAATTATTCAGTAACCTCTCACATACTGAATGGTTTCAAAAGGTTTTAACTTAAATATATTGATACGAAAGAAACACCTATAAATCATTTTCAATGATGAAAGTTGTTGAAACCCCCATAACTGAGAACACTCCTAGCTCGCCTTGTTGCAGTCTATCAAAGTTGGTCTTGCGAAGGACTACCTGCGAAGGACTGATCGAAATTGGTGAGTGAAGTTGTCACAGTGTTGGCACATAGGGGATTGGAGTCTAAGCAGTGCTTAGAAAATTGAGCAATCCTCGTTGTGTAAGTTGGTTTGATGGAATTTTCAAACAGGCCTATAAAGGTTTATTTGGACAAGTTTTTCCATAAGCACTTTTAAGAAATAAAAATAAGAAAAAAAAATGAAATGAGCTTCTTTGTAAGTAATTTTAAGAGAGAGAAATAAGAAAAAAAACGAAATGAGTTTTTCCTTAAGCTAATTTGTAGAAACTCTCTCGAGCTTCTCTATATTCTTATATTTAACAATGAATAAGTTAATTGACCTTATAGAGAGACTTATTTCATTTTTTCCTTCCTATTTTTTTAATAATGTTTATAGAGAAATTTGTCTAAACAATCAACAGTAAGAATTTTGGCTTGTGATCAGGCAGTCACACATTGGGCGACCCTTTTTATTGTCCCTTGTTTCTGCCTTGGGCTATTAGAATAGTTTGACTTGATATAGCCTGGGCCTGTGCCATCTGGTTACATTCACTCCTAATTTCATCTATAGATGTTTATTGAAGATGCCATTGTTTTTATTAAGAAAGCGTAGAAATGAAATCCTAAAATCAATATTTTTTTTTATTTTCTCAGTAGAGACGTCTCAACATAAATTATGACCTTTGTCGACTCCTAATCATTTATATCTATCACGAAGATAGAGATGAAAAATTTAGTGGTGTCTGATTTTCTTTTTCTCAAATATTTTGGCATTTCATGCTTAATGATTTATCCTTTTTTTATAGTTCTGCCACATTGGGTGTGTGTGTTTGTGTAAGATTATTTACTAATAATTTGTTTTGGCTCAGACGGCCTACATGTTTTGGGTTCTGGGTTATACATTTAAGGAGGCTCATACACTACTTCAGGTGACTCTATACTCAATACTTCCTTTTTTATTGTTTTGCATTTTAAAGGCATGGGGGTTCTTGGTAGATAATATGCTGCATGTTTTTCAGTACTCCTCCATATTGCTTGGATTAAACAAAATAAATTTTTCCATTTTGATTTTCTTCTCAATGACTTTTGACAAAGTTCCATTTTAGGCTTTGTAAACCTATAAGTGATTTTGTTCCACTAATTTCCTTGACTCACAAGTAACTCTTGTGAGTTCACAGCATTTGTGATTTCTATACACAATGATATGATTGCGTAGCAATTACCGATTCTTCAACAGTTACAGTTGAATCACTAGTTTCTAAACTTAGATATCTGTGAATTATGGAACTGGGAAGTTTACTTACTGACTGATTTATTTTCTTACATCTAGTTTACAGGCATTCTTATTTAATTTATTTTCCTGAGTTCTTTTACTTAAAAATGTGTCATATTCTCTAACTGTGTATACCTAAAGAAATTAATTTAATATCATTTTCGTTTTCTGCATGTCAGAGAATTTTCATTCTAGCGGTTTCATATTTGAGGTTTATAATTCTTTTGAACCAATTTTAGAGGCATTTGGTGTAAAGAGAGAAATGAGATTGGAATTTGGTCAAGCTTTCTTGTGCCCTTCTTTTTGTTCTTTTGTCTTGCAGAGCAAAAGGGAGTGCTTTCCGAAACTAGATGCCATTAAAAGTGCAACGGCTGACATTGTGAGTCAATTTATTTTTCTATATTTATTGTGATTTAAACTTTTAATGGGATCTTATTTTGTTATATTATTACAGGTATGATTTTGCTCATAAGTCTGTTCTCTTTAAAGCTGACATAATTAATTTAGATGTTTCAAGATGAGAATTTGATTGAAACTGTTCTTCATTTTTTTATTGTTTCCCTCTTATTTAAAAAAGAAAAAAAGTCACCTTTGAACATTATTTATTTGTGGTACTCAGCTTACAGGCCTCAGTAAGAAACCTGTCACTTTGTCATGGGAAGACGGCAATTGCTCTAGGGTGGAAATCTCAGGACTTGATATTGGATGGGGGCAGGTGATGATCGAGTCTCGTTTTGTTTATGTTTAAGAATATTAGTTCCTCTATTATAGAACGTGTAACGGTCATTAAATTACATGGAGATATTATTATATGTACCATCACCCTTACTGCTTCGGTTACGGCCATTTATCGTTTTGTTGTGAAATATATTCTCATGTATGATTTTTTGTTTCCTGTTGGGATTTTTATGTTGTATATTCATAATTCATTATCTTAAAGAATATCTTAATAATATTGTGTGTACTGTAGCTTGTAGTTCCTGTTAAGGCACTGTGATTTAGAGTCCTTTTGATAATTTGAGTTAGAGGTGGCTGATGATGTTTCTCTTTCAAAATATTTGAGAAGGGTTTACCATTATATCTCTTAGATATATTCAAATTGTATAGATGAGAAATAATTGGAAATGGATATGCTTGACCAATTTGCATCTTCAATTGTCATTTTTCTTTCCTTTTCTTTTATTGTCATTTGTGATCTCATCTGTAAATCCTGTGTCTTCATCTAGCATGTTTACCTCCCATTTCTGAGTTTAAAAAACATTTTGAAGTATCTATGTTTATTAAGTAGATGACACATTTTATTCAACTAGCATAGTAACTAATAGCTGTTATTGATGTTACCAATTCTCACCACTGATGTGCTCAACGCATGATATGAAGTCCCTCCCATGTCAGATTCGAAGTCTTTTTGATGACCTATGTTTTGAACATGTGCCTTGTTTATACGAATTCATGCAAAATCTTTACTTAATCTTGATCTCTTTTCAGAGAGTCCCCCTAGATTTTGATGACAAATCGGGTTTGTGGTATCTCGAGAGGGAATTACCTGTAAGTGAAATTGTTAAAACTGGGCTGCTATGACTTGTATGTTTAAAGCTTGGTCTTAATATTGAAGCTCAATAACTTGTCGACGCAGCAGCTGTGATTAAAACAATAGATTGATGAGAAACAAGTTTATTGTCTTATTTACCAGGAAGGACGCTATGAGTACAAGTACATTGTTGACGGGGAATGGACATGCAATAAAGATGAGCTTGTAACCTCTCCCAACAAAGATGGCCATGTCAACAATTTCATTCATGTAAGTTATAAACTTCAACTAAATAGCTTAGAAAATAAATTTGTGATTGGTAACTTACTCCTTTGAATCCTAGGAAATTGCTGGAAGCTCAAAGCTAGAATCAGTACTGATAATCAGCTCAAAGATAAAAAGAACACAATGTACCACAAGATTTATGGCTCACAACCATGATATTTTTTTAGGGTTAAATGTTTTTTGGTACCTCCAAAATTGACCGTTATTGAAATTGGTACCTTCAAAATAATTTCAGTCTTACTAGAATGATCACATTTTAACATAATTAATTTAAAAACAATAGAGTTACTATCACAACCAAGTTAACATATTTGTTAAATGTTGGCTATGAAAAACAATGAAAAATTTTAGGTACCAAAAACTTATTTAACCCTTTTTTTATCTCCTGATTCCTCTCCACATTTTAGCCTACCACATCACATTTTCCCATGTGACTCTGAATTATTAGTTTGTGCACATTCTATTGGTCTGTTATTGATTTCTCATATTTCATCCTCTCCTAACAGGTCCTTGATAATAGCAGCAGTGATCGTGTTTCCCTTCGGGAGAGATTCAGTTGTGATGATCCTGATCTTACAACGGAGGAACGACAGAGAATAATTGAGTTTCTTGAAGCTTGTCCTGATGATGATCTGTGACCCGTCAATGCACCTGCCTGTTAATATGTAAAGTACCATATACACGCATACATGTTATCTAATAAAAGGTTCAATACAAACCTTCAGATAAGATATCTGTTTTAGTAATAAAGCTGGTTTGCCCAGTTTATTGAGTTCCATAGTAATCAGAAGTCTCTAGTATTATTTAAATAATAGGATACCCCAGGATAAAAAATACCACCATGATTTTCAACGTACCATGAAATAGAATGTGACTTCATAAGATGAGTGTTTTACATTTATAGCCACATAGATGTTAAAATATTGAAGCTATAATACTTTATCACACACTCTAACTACTAGGGGAAGAAAATGTATGAAATTTTCGGAATTTTGTTATTTCAACATATTATGAATAGATGGAAGTATGAATGAACGGATGAAAAAAATATTCTATAAACTAACTTGAATATAATTTTGATGCATTTTTCAGTCAATTATGTAAATAATAGAAATGGATAAGAATACAAGTAGTAAAATTGTTTTTAATTTGGCTTTGATAATGTATATCTGTTACGGGTAAAACTATTTTTATACTGTGATAATGTACATTAATTGTGTGTAACATAGTGGGTAACTGAACTCTTTAAACATTATTAGGCTGTAGTGCAAGGCAACTTCCAAAAACTCACATTGTTTTAGAATTTTGTGATCGTAGTTCAGAATGTTAGATTTGGAAAACCAGTTAGTTATCGTGCTCTTCATTTGTGTATATTTATATGATTGTAAGTACAACTTTGAGAAATCAGAGATAAAGATTATATAGCCTATGACATACAAGATGCTGCAAATCAACTTTATAAAAGATGTATAATAAAGAAAATCATTATTCAACCCGTTCACGCAACATATAAACTGAATGCATCAAAATATATAAATTGAATTTGAGCTCCTCTCAAGAATTTAGTAAGAATATTGGTAAGTTGAATATTAGAGTTGATAATCGGCTCTCTATTTCCATATACCATAAGCTCAAGAGCCTGCATTTGACTAATCGTAATTTGTTGTCATCTAAGATGATTAAGCTTTTCATGAACATTTCTAGGAATAATGAGAGAAGATTAACAATAAACAAAAGGTAAAAGATATGATAACTCAAAAGTTATAAATTGGATGAAACTTTCAAGTACATCACCAAATATATTTCTTAAGAGCAACGGGTCAACTAGAACTATCATTATTATGCTCCATAGGAAGGGTGTCTAATGGTGAAGGATATGAATAAGATTACTTTGCATATCTTGTGGGATTAGTTGTTTGTATATGTTACTAAGATGTATTGAGAGGGGATGAAACAGTTTCAGTTGGAATATTTGTGGAGAATGAGGTTGATTTTCCTTTTTCGGGTGAGTCTTTTGAGTAACATTTATATTTTTGTGAAGGCAATAATATCATAAGAAAGTAGAATTAATAGTCGTAACAAACAATTTATCTAAACAAAGAGAGATATAATGAACTAAACATGTGCATTCACAATTCATTAAAAAAGAAAAACATGAGATTTGATTTTGAAGAGAAGATCATGATACTATTTATTAAAATCTATGTAATGAGAATTGCATCACACAGCCATAAGTATATCTCAACCTATTATAATCTCGGCATGTTGATTGAGAAGTTTATGTTGATACTTGGTTGATTTGTTAACAGAAAATACATGATTAATCATAAAGAATTACTGAGGTCAAGCTCCACGATAATCAATTAATCATGAAATAATAAGTCTTCATCTAATAACAAAATTAAAGATGTTAACAAACAGGGTTAACTGTGAATCAATGGAAAGTTGGACTTAAGCAAAATTTATAAAAGAAAAAGTCCACCGTAGAATAGTATAAATATGACGTGAATTAGGGTGTAAACAGGTTATTCTTCTTACAATTTGTACACATACACCTAAATCACAAACACCTACCTTGAACAAGAGACTGAGATAAAAAACAGTTGCAGCGATCGAGAGTCTAAGAAGCACCTATAAAGAATCAGTTAAACATCAAAATTCGTTGAAGGACTAAATAATTGATTTAGGATTTATCTAGACCCGGAAAAGTATATTATAATAAAAATAAATTAAAAAAATGTTAAGTTTTAGATCTTTAATATATTATATGGTTAACCAATATATAAATATCTATCTTGTATACGTGTATTTAATGT
>Ga0123340_1006767_pt1 | contig 10933 bp, 8 predicted proteins | sample SirMexnodulemix_FD_89961 | JGI IMG/M metagenome (GOLD analysis project Ga0123340, IMG submission 89961) | Root nodule microbial communities of legume samples collected from Mexico - Siratro Mexico nodule mix | ecosystem: Host-associated > Plants > Roots > Nodule | place: Mexico: Nepantla... | reverse complement strand
TATATATATATACTAATAATAAAGTAGAAGTATTATGAAAAATGTCAAAAATTACTTTACAATTGTTTTTCTAAGTAAAATTATCATTACTAATTTTTTAAAACAACAACTAATATTGTCAATGATCTTCAACAAGCATTTATTGAGAAATACTAAAGGAGTCTTGTTGTTACATGTAGTAGAAGATCCACTTTTTAGGGCTGGACCCTGGTAGCTGCTGGGTGTAAATGCAATTCTCCCTTGACACATGTAAAATCAATTGCAGTGTTTCTGCCATGAATTAATTTAGTTTGGTCTCTACAAATCATTTTCACTATGTGCTATAGTCCTATGAATTACAACACTACAGCATATGCATTTAATGTTAAAACTGTGCTATAGTTATTTTAAGAACCCCTCATCAATGGTGTCTTCAATCCAACTTCTTTAAAAGCTACTAGAAGAACAAATGTCTGGCTGTGTAGAAAGAAAATCATAATCAAAACTTAAATTTAGATTTATGATTTTTCCTGTAGATGCTGACAGATTCAGAAACCAACTTTAAAGATATTAGTTGCATGTCAATGGATAGAGGATATCAACCTCTTTTTCTCTTTTGTAAAAAAAAAATTAAAAACACAAATGCAGTTAATTAGACTTCTATGAGTACATTTTTTATGATTTTTTTAGCCAGATAATTAATATATAAGCAAAAAGATATACAAATACACCATAAAATTAAGATCCCACAGAATTTGAAAGAACCCCACCAGTTTAATAGCTTCATCTTTCTTATTTATTTTTCTCATTCCCCAACATATAAACCACTTAAATGCAATTTGAAGTACTATGATGTTATTATATGTATAAGCATGTGCAGTGCTGCATAATTAGATGCATTATTGGTGTGATTTTTGTACTATATTTCATAGATATGCACCATGACACCTGAAACAATATAATGATATAGAAGAGACAATAATGAAACACCTATACTTAATTCTACTTAACAACCTAAATTTGATTATCTGTCATGGTCCATATCTATAGCTCATGGTACAAGAAGATTATGCTGTCAGTAATAAGCCAAAAGAAGTAATTGTTGAGACTGATTATCAATCTAGCATTTGCTTTCATTCTTTTTAAGGTAATCAGGAATGATTACACTGCATATCATAATATGATGGATTCAAATCAATCTAAATAAAAAATAAATAAATTTAATCAATATTTTGGATTGGATTTGAAACAAAGGATGGTAACTCATGACATGATTGATTTAAGAATAATGATAATAATAACAATATTAATTCAATACTAAAATGAGGTTTCAGACAAAAAGAAAATGGAAATACCAACTTCTCACTTCAACTTGAATTTCTTATTTTCTCATGGTGATTTTAATAGTAGAATTGGGTCAATTTGAATTAGAAATTGAAATGAAAAAAAAAATGAAATGGTCTTTTTTCTCACAGATATCAAGATAATCTGACAACGTTATAGTTTTCTATTACCTGTTTTTTTATTTTCGATAATTTCTCTACTGCTTAAATAAGCTGAAAACATATAAGTGAAATAATATATGTGCAATAAATAAACCATGCATACATAAAGATCTTCACCTGTTTATACTGCTTTGATGACCTGATTAACTTGGTTAGTACATATCTGAACTGATTGAAATTATTCCACAACTTAGATCAAGATCTATCCGTGTCTATGAAATACAAAAAACAATTAAAATTTAACATTTATATTTTATTTATTAGTATGTATAAATAAATTAAATTTACACTACTAATTAATCAATTAAAAATCGCTTTATATATGATTTTTAAAGTAACAGTGACACTTAGAAGATATCATTATTGGATCCAAGTTTAAAATATATGTATTTATAAACGCATTGAAAACAAGTGTAAGAGAATTTAGTGAATCATTTCTACAATGGGGTTGCAGTCCTTAGTGAACATAAATTCAAACAAAGGAGGAATGTGTAAAAGGCTATGATGTCAAAAATCACGATGAAGATAAGGTGTTTAGACGTACAGTGTATGTAGTAACTAATAAGCCCCAGCAGACAGTAACACATGCTGATTCATAAAGGAAAAGAAAATGACTGAATAAGAAACACCATAAATAAAGACCTCAACAAGTAGATGACTTCATTGCACATTCAATATGTGCAAGTTCGTAGAGGTTTCTCCACACTTCCCAACGATTTCCCCGATGTGAACAACTCATCACAGATAACTGGCTTAACTGCACAGTAAAATGTTTCATGGCCATCCATGCTTTAAAGAAATGATTCAGGGAGACCTTCAAAGATAAGAATATAGATGTGATGTCTAATTAATAAGTATTATGAAAGAGTGTGGATTAAGTTAAAATAAACTGAGTCATTATTAAGCATGGATTTCCTATTGAAGTAGAATTACAAACCTTTATATATCTGGTTCATATGTTTTCAGGTTAGAATTTGGCTGCATGGGAAGGAAACAAAATCTGATTTCTTTTAGGAAGGAAGTGTGGATAGCTAGTATTTGTGTCAAAAAATATGAATATCTGTTAACTTGTAATTATTTTGTTTTGTATTTTGCTGAAAAAAAAGTGTAAATACTATGAGAGTGTTCATATGTTACTCTGATACTTTGCTGATAAAAAAAAATGTTATTCTGATCCTTCAAACTTTGAACTCTCTCTCAAGGCTCAAATGAACAGTACTCTTGAAGTTATAGTTGTGATTTTGAGCACTAACAAGAATCAATGATTAAGTAACAGCATAGATTGGCTATTCTAAAAAAGAAAAGAAAAGTAACAGCATATAGATGATATAGAATGGTTAGTAGTGAGAAGAGAAAGAACATTTTTGATTTTATATGTAATTTGATTGGTTATGAGAAGCAACTTTACTATAACAAAGCTTAGAGAGTAAGAAATTAATTAGCAAAATATTGAAATTCATTCACTAATATGATGTTTTCTAACAATGTTTTTTACATACATATACTTAGAGAACGAACCCTATTATATAAGAAACTCAATAGATTGTAATCTCTCTAACTCAGTAGATTGAAAGAAACCGATTTTACTACTTTCTAGAAAATCCGTGAAGAAAAAGAGATAAACCCTATTATTTAGGCACTTAAAAGAAACCATTTTCTCTGAATCATGTGGCACTAGAAAATTGTCTGACCCTGAATACTAACAATTTTTGACCACCCAATACTTGTTTTGGGACGTGAGTGTAGCAGGCCACGTGCGTAGACCCGTGATGTGCAGTGGTGACGAAACATAGCAGGCCCAACGGTTGTTCATGGCCAACGTACCACAACCATGTTATTTTATTATTCTCGTAATGCATGAAGATCTGACACCGACCAGTATCTGTATTTGAGAACCCTATGATTTGTGTAAAAGCTTTTTGCTACAAGAGAAATGGTGCTTAGTAAGGGCTGTGATCACCTTTTCTGATGTTTTTGTTTCTCATTCTCTTTGTAGTGCCAAGAGGACCCCAATCAAAAGCTTCCTACCCTATAACACATGCACAACAAGAATCACTATTCATAGATGTTGTAATTCATAAAAATAAAGTACTTGGGAGCTGTTCAAAGCAATCAACTTAAAAGGGGTCCTGAACATATAATACATTTGTGGGAACAGAAAATGAAAGAAAAATCCTAGTACGTCCAAAGCTAGTTGTTGATCCAGCTGCGTCATTGAAGCAATTACATTGCATTTTGGCACAGTATTCCGCGCCCGTGATGTGACATGTCCTTGTTATAATTGGTAATGAGATGAGGGGCACCATGGCTTCTCGCAGTTACTAGTGCCAACTTCCATCAAATGCTTGAAAATTAGCATCAGATATCAGATACAATCATAAAAATACTCGACCCTACTTCAATTTTTCTGTCTTCCCTGTCAAACAGGGAACCAACAGTAAATAATTCCCATCATTATCATAATGTTCCATACACATTTCTTAGGCTAAACAAACATTCATTTAGTTCTCAGTCTAGTTATCTGTATTTTAAGTTTTGATCCGTATTTGTAATATTAGAAAGCACTTTTTGACAGTGTTATTAGAAAGAATCTAAATCTCACATATAACGTATACAGATAGAAAACAATCTTCCTTACAAAAATCAGTTCGATAAGATTGATTTAAGTGTAGACTCAAAGTTCAAGATAGTACCAATGGTTTATCCTAGATATATTAATTGGCTAATCACTATATACCAAATAGTATAACAGTGATGATTGTAAGATAATATATTGAAAAGCTAAATAAAAATCATATCAGCGTAGATCAAACTAATCAAATGTATAAAAATGAGATAACCTTATATAAAACAACTGAAAACGGTGATAAATTGTTACAAAAAAAAACTGCTGTCAAACAAAATTAATAATTTACCTTATCTGTATGTTGCATAACGTTAATTCGAAATTGGATAGGGTGAAAAAGGAACAGGGTCTGAATTTAACTTACTCTACGGACTGCCATGAGAATTATTGCTACTTTGCTTGGAGATAGTACTCCTGCCATTTCATCTAACTGGATACAAACCCATTAATAGTTGTTAAAACTTGGCACCAACCTGTCAGTAACCTCGTCCACTTGTGACCCGGATGCATCCATCAATTACAACATCTTAAACTACTATTATGTTATATGCTTATATTAACTGTGTTGTGACACAGCATCAATTAAATTTTTACATCCAAGAGACAATCAATTCCCCACTCATGGACCAATCCAGTATATAATATAACGTAATAGAAGATGAAACTAAGAAGCTTTGTGTAGTAGGTACTACATAGTATGTAATTAATAATAAACCTTCTGGGAGGGAGAAAAAGAAGAAAACATTCTCTTCCTCACATTAATGAAAGTCATTGCTTTGTTGATGGTTAAAGAAAGAATCATGACCGACACCAGAAGATTGTAGTGAGAAGCAAAACCACATGTACATATATTGAACTCCTTGAAGAAACACATGGATACAGGTTGGAATATATAACTAAGAATAAACAGAAGTGTTATTTATTTCATTTTTTTTCAATATTTTTTTCAACCTTCCGTCCATTATTGTCAGCCTTTTGCAACTAGTTAAAAACTTCTGTCAACCATATCAAACTATTCTCAGTTTATCTTACAATCTTCTTGATTATATATCTATTTTAATGCATTTTCTTTTATCTTTACTTTAAATTAAGTTTCAACACATGTAACGTTACATCACAATTTCATTCTGGTTTGTAATGAGGGGAACTAGTTACTTTCTCCTTTCCAATATCAGGCCTTGTTACAATCCTCAGCTTCAAGAAAAAGAAATAATCAATATTCTTTTCATGGAGAATGAAACGGCCCAAGTCATTCTTACTAGTAGGCCCAATGTAATCTTACGAGCATATTTTATCAGTTAATAATAAGAAATATGAGTCAGCTCGGTTCTAGACGGAAATTGTTAGGAAAATGTTATTGTTTCTGTTTTGTGCATGACAGTGATATATTATAGGGTATTATCCATTTTAGTAATCTAAGAGGGGAACATGAATTAAGTCTACTTTTATTTCTCTCTTGTTCAGAGAAAATGCTCTCACCTCAAATCAGAAGCTAATATTTGAACAGCGAAGGTAAGGTGAGAAACAGTTGCTTCTTTTATATTCTATATGGAAAATACTGTGATTTTGTGGGATATATAATTGATTATTGGTTGTTATCCCAATATACTATTCGATTCTTTTTTTCTTTGGGATAAAAAGACTACCGATGCAACCCTTTTTTGGTTCTTCACTTCTTTGAGAAATATCAGTTCATTACACAACTTCAAAGATGAACCTTGACACAACCTTGTATGCACGTCAGTGCTACTCGTTCAAGATGAGATTATATTCTACAGAAACAGAGAAAAACGCAAATACTATTCTTGCGCATTAGCATCGAGAACAACTTGTTCATTTAACACGACTTCATTGACACAATCTAGTATTAATAATGAGATCAAACATAAGCTAGTATCAACATAATTTCACATATGCATCAAAGAAACTCAAGCATGCTAAATTAAAAACAAAGTAAACAGGGTATAGTAACATTCAGAAATCTCGAATTATCATGCAAGCACGCAAAAATGGTGGGAAGATTCCACATGAAATATACATAATCTCGGTGGATAATAGAGCCTACATTGTTGATGGCTTCGACTGCGATTTAGAAATTTAACAAGACTAAGCCAAATTGAGAACACCTTATCACTTACACTTTTGGCTTGACAAATCTTTAGAATTATCAAAGTGCACAACATTTGTGAGGCTTCCACTAATGGGGTATCCCCTCAATATCGAGGATTGCTGGATCTTTTAGATTTTGGATTTTGACTCCTCCTTTTCAAGGGTTATACTAATTCATTAGAAAGTTGACTGATTGGGTTCTGAAAAGTCTATAGTTCATAATCACGTTCCATTATCAAAATCAATTCCATAATCTCAATTTCCTACTTTACTGTCAAGTGCAGCCGATCAAAATCTTTCTTCTCCACGACCAAAATATTCTTTTATTGAATCACAAACAGCCCTTTATCCATCACAAATTAAAAGACACAGATATAATTATCAACCGCAATCAGCGTAATTAATTGCGGATTGCAGAAAACGTCAGAAAACCAATAACCTGCTATATCATATAGCGGATAGCAGCAGAAAGGCAATAATTTGTTATATCATGTAGATATCATATAGAGTAAATCATTACGGTTTAAATATACTATATATACCGATATATCAATTATATATAAATGTATTAAAAAACGCAAATAAAAATAGAATACATAAAAGCTGGCATAATGTTAACTAAAAGTTCAATTGGCTGGAGACTAGCCAAAGATGAAAGAAGATGCAGGATGTGAGCTGCAACCACAACAATTATTGTGGACGCAATAGCGGATCCTTGAAATTCAGAGTATTGCAGCTTTGGCGGCTATTTAACGACACTGACCACTATACATTTTACTTAGGATATCAGTCACTATAGTTCAGCAAAACCAACTTCACTCACCTTAACATTGATAGAAATTGCAGACAAATGCAACTGCAGTTACAACCAATTAATGTTTTAGGTAGCAGTTGCGATCCTTGATATTAGGAAATTATAGACAAATGGGGCTGCAATGTATACGGTCATGGTAATCCAAAAAAACTTGATCTTGCAGCTGAAATCATGATAGTGGACTCAATTCAAGAATGTACACCCTTATTCTGATTTTCAATCACCAAAATCTCCTTTTCTCTGAATCACAAGCAGCCCTTTCTCTATATTATTTTAACAGATTGCCCATAAGTTTATCAGTATCAACATCCAGGTTTTAAATTGCGGTCATCATCATGATTTCAGTTTCATCACACTCAACATTGTGGAAAATTGCATTGCAGACAAATGTGGGTGACCCTAAAACCCTTGATGCTTTAACTAAAATGGTTAAAACCTTCCCCACAACAACAACAAACTACTACAACTATTGTCCTATTCCAAACTGAAGAGTGTTAAACCTCAATTCAAGCAACCTAGCATTAAACCCGCCATCACTAACCTTCAACATATCTTCCAACGGCATCGACATGCCACGCTGCCTCAGCATCCAGAATCTCGGCTTAATCTTCCGTTCCAAGCTAAAAGAAAAATACTGAGGAAACCTCTTGAGCTCAGCAACATCCCCATTCATCTCCTTCAAGAAAAATTCCAACTTGGGCACCAAATTCTTCTCCACGCTTAAAGTCAACAACCCAGGGGACCTGACGACCATGTTGCAAACCTCGATGTGGGTGAACCCCAAACTCTTCAAAAACTCCATCTTGGGCAAAAGGGTGTCCTCCAAGCTTGACACGAGGAGCACGGTAGTCTGGCACGTGAGGGAATGGGGCCCACAGAACCCTAATTCCCTGAGAAATAGCAGTGTGGGACGCAATTGGTCATCGACGCTGGAAACGAGTAATCTGGGGCAGCGGAGGATGCAGAGGTGGACGTCGGGGAAGGGGATTGAGACCTCATGGAGGAGGAAGTCGAGAAGGGGATAGAGTTGGGAGTAAGGGTCGCACGTGAGGAGCATGGGGTGCATGTCGAGGAGGCGTCCCATGGCGGCGCGTGGGACTCCGAGGGAGTAGAGGCAGCGCGTGACGGATTCGAGGGCGGCGAGAGGAGAGGAGCGGAGTGTGGGGTTTAAGCGGAAGGCCTTCTCCGGCTTCACTTTGAGGGCTTTAAGGTAGCGCACCTTCTCGTGGAATACGATGCCGCGGTCCGAAGTTGCCGGAGGTTGGAGGTGGCAAGAAAATTGGGAGTGTGTGGGAGAGAGTTGCAGTATCGCCATGTTGAGTGGATGATGATTGTGACTTGGCGCGGTTATGGAAACACTGGTCGTTTATTTGTTAAGAGACGATGTCGTTTAGTTATTGGGCTTGGTTGAACGACTTTGTATGGAGGTAGTTGCATTCTCCACCCCTGTACTTTTGAATCTGGATCTCCTAAAAATTGAATTTTCGATTTTATCTTTTTAGATTTTTCTTCTTCCACTATGGGTGTGAAACAAATCTAAACTAGTGCATGATAGTTGTGTATCCAATGTCATACTCGCAATAAGGTGTCGATAAAGTGGAACTACCAATCATCCGCAACACCTTCTTCAAATTGTAGGAGAGGTCAAGGATTAATTCATTTGTACCCAAATTGTCTCAATATGTTTTAGTAAATGATGATGTGAACACTTCCTAAGCCTTCATATCATAGCTATATGTGTAATATCATCTAATTAAACACGTACAACGCTAATAGTACATATATGACTTCTGATCACATATAATGTAAATTGAGGGTGAACCTCCTGATACATGAGATTTATATCCCTCCTTTCCATCTCTAGAAAGTGCTCATATATTCATGCTTGTTACAATTTCAACAAAATATTATTTAAATATTTAACTAAAAATAAATCTAAGTTGTACAAATTATGTATATTATTCACCTTTGACATAATCACCCAATTGTTTTATTTACACAAAAGTATACACTCCCTAACCAGTCATATATGTGGGTGAGTGTGACAATACTCCATGAGTACCCACTACTCATTCACAAATTGTTGCACTTTTATCTGCAAAGACTGCATCTCACAAGATGCAACAAAGAAGCCTGAGCTCGAGACTCCCATCTCCGATGGACAACACTCCTCCTATACCTCTCACAGCCAATTAAAGTGTGAAGCATGACAATGCCTCAACTCTGTCGTGACATCACCTAAGTCCATCCCAAAGAACTCAAGTAACAATGTTGACACTGATGGAAAATACAATGTCATGTACAAAGTTGTACCACGATGAGGATATGCAACAACACAAATGTATCATCCAACATAATGGTCATCTAATCAACAAAAAGGTGGAAAGTGTTGATATACTGGTGCCACCTTTCCACAAAGGCTGAAATAAGACCCTTATCAGTGGTCTCATAATTGATGTCATATAGTAGCAACAATCAGAAGTTAAGCATTGCAACTTCAATATGGGTATGAAGGATCCCAAGTTTACCTAACTTGTGCCAATGAGATACCAACTTCAGTTTTCCTCAATCCTAAATAAAATCTATTGATGTTTCTAACTATAAATAATAACAAATGACCAAGCATAATGACACTAATTAAAGTTTTTGTTTCTTACCTCACTTCTCACACTCTTAATGGAACATGATTAGCATAACTCGTTGGTATAAAGGTATCAAAAGTTCCACTAGGGAATCTTTGCTGCTCATTATGTCCTCCTGCAGCTTCATGTAACACATCGCCACCAATATCATTGGCAACTTGTTCCTAATCTCTTTTGTGAACTGACGTTGTCGGTCTCTAGGGTCACCTTGAGATGCATCAAGTCTAGTTCTAGCCATAACTTTGTGAAATGATTCCATTGTTAATAAAGTTGCTTTAAAAAAAAAACAAATACATTTTAAATTGTTCATTCCATAATGTATTTCTACATCTAGAAATACATTTTAGAATACACAATTTAGAATTTATTAGTACATTTCAGGAAGCATATTCCATATGTATTTTTGAACGTGGACACAATTCAAAATGTATTAATACATTCCGGAAATATATTCTAAAATGTATATAGAGAGGCAAAATATGTTCTGAGTTGTATCATCTAACTTCTTGGATCACACAATTAGAATAAACCAACAATAGTGATAATGAAGAAAAACTAAAAAAAACCAACCTCTTCAATTAGCACAACGGGCAATGGGGTTCAAGGTGGTTCTTTGGATAGTAACACTCTTCCGACCGACACGCGACGACCCGCTCTTGCCACGGAAGCAGTTCGAGCAGTTCACTGACAGCTGACGGGTTCGGGACTAGGACCCCGTGTCCAGCCCTCAGAGCCAATCCTTTTTCCAAGGTTACGGATCTATTTTACCGGCATGCATGGCAAGACATAGGTGCCAATAATTAATAAATTTGGACCTCGGGATTTTTGAATTCTATCCAATGGAGCCTCTTGAACACAAATGCAACAACAACGCAATAAATGGGGCTGCATAACGGAGGAATAAGATGAAGGGGGGAGAACCAAAAATGTAGCGTTACTTTATAACATTCAAAAGGGGGTATTTTTGACATTTTACCGCCCCTATGATGGTGCAACTTCGAAACCCTGGGTTGCAACTTGTAATGGCTTAGAATGAGCATTTCTTGCTCAAGGTTTGAGTTCTTTGGGTTTGAAGTTTACTGCTCGTCCTGTCTAATCTACCTGTGTATAAAACTCTTTTTAATCATTGATACTTTTGAAAATAAATATTAATTTTTAATTAATAATAATGTAAAATTTATTTATACTGATAATATTTAAATCATTAAATAGATTTAGTTTTTTTTTTTTTATATTTTCTATCATGTATATTTAATGG
>Ga0123340_1006766_pt1 | contig 10933 bp, 7 predicted proteins | sample SirMexnodulemix_FD_89961 | JGI IMG/M metagenome (GOLD analysis project Ga0123340, IMG submission 89961) | Root nodule microbial communities of legume samples collected from Mexico - Siratro Mexico nodule mix | ecosystem: Host-associated > Plants > Roots > Nodule | place: Mexico: Nepantla... | reverse complement strand
TCAAAAATTATAAAAGTAATAAATTTATATATATTTTAATTAATAAAAATGTAAATATACATACGGGAAATAAAATGTGTTTTCGCTAGTTTTTGATAACTATAATCAGTTAAGGTTATTAACATAATTTTTAATCCTAGTTTATTTCGGACAAAATTCTAATTATGTTAACTTGTGTTTTTTTATTTTAAGACGGTGATAGAAGAAATATATTGAATTGTTTTTTTCTTTAGATTTGAAATGACAAGGTTTTACTTGAGGATGCGTGTGAGTAGCGTATGTAGCGTGTACCCTTCCACATACAATACAACAGAGAAAAAAGTTCCCTTCTTTCTTTCTTTCTAGCTTTCGATCTCTCTCGACTCCTCTTCTGTTTCTTCTTCACTCTGTTTTTTAGATTTGCAAATAACAAACAACAATAGTGGGTAATCCAAATCCTGCCGCAGAATGGAGGACATGCCGTTGCCGGCGCTCTTCGAGCAAGCCCGCAAGATCCACGCCGCCGCCACCGAGTCCGCCGTCGATCAGGTACGCTATTTGCATGTCTCTTTGTCTGTCTCTGATTTTGGTTCTTTATTCGACATGCTTCATTTTTTGGGGTTCAGGAGGTTGTGAAGAAGGGGTGCGAGGCCCTGCATAGATGCGAGGAAATGGTGAACAAGCTAGGTTTGTTCTCTCCCAACGAGACCAAAGATGATATCAGCACCGCCAATCTCAAATACATTCTGGTTCGTACTTCTTGGTATTCTCTCCCTAACCTAATTTCCCTTGGTTCTTCTTTTTCTTCCTTTTATATGTTTTAGTTTAGGTATGGTAGGTTTTAATTCACGCGATTGTTTAATATATTCAAGGAAAATCAATAGCAGCATGAACCTATCTAGGTCGTGTCTGGAAGAGTTAAGCAGGCTGTAGTGGTTTGGAGTGGTTTTTGCTTCATAGCAAAAGAGCATTCTTTTTAGGAGTATTTTTGCTAATAAAATGGATTTTCTGAGAGGGACCGGAATCATATTCGGTTTTTCAAACTCCTAGAGTCGGAGAAGTTAAGTACATTGAGAGTGGTTAACGATCCATCACAACATGTGGATCAAGGTTGATTAACTTTATAATGCTTTTAGAGTGAAATACAAGCCACTGAGCATGCTATATAATAATTTCTCATAATATAATAAACTATCGTACTTCTTGTTTTCTCCTATCTTTCTGCATGTTGACATTTTAAAAACTATACCCGCTTCATTATAAAATATTGATTTGCAGTGCCCAAACAGTGCAGAAAGTACTTTTCAATGCATTATACTTCATTGTGAAGCATCGTACTCTACTACTGAGCTAAGCATATGTTAAAAGATAATTGATGTGTTAACTACAACTGATTCGTACTGAGAATCTGTTAACAGCAGATCCAAAATGGAGGAAAATAATTAGTGAAGTTTCTTTCATTACCATCATTGAAAGTTGAAACTAACTCTTGTTGTGCCTCTATATTGTTTGAATAGTTTGGAATTTGTATTACATTCTACTATTGAAGGTAGATATCATGCAAGGTATTCTGTCAGTTTAGGAATTTAGGATACTTTTTACTCTCTGGTAGACTGTAATTGCTTGTTATTAACTGCATTTGATAATGAAAATATGTCTTTTTTGCAAAATGCACTCTGCTTAAATGCTATTCAGCTTCTAGAAAGATTTAGTGGTGGATTTCATAATGGAAAAAAAGGTCATGGTTGTTTGCACTGTTTCCTGCTGAGCTTTACATAAAGAAATTTGCAACAATTAGTACAGGCCATTTGGTTAGTGTTTAGGAAGAAATCTAATCATCACTATGCATTTCTTCAACTGATTAATTGAACCAAGTATAAGAGTATGTCTAAATGTGGTAAGGCTAGACACATCCACTACCCATGGGATATATATTTCATTTGTTTTAACTTCTAATTTGTACAGATTGTTAAACATAACTGAGAACTTAACGTTGATAGCCTTTTACTATTTTATTAATTTCATGTCATAATTTTCTTAGGTGCCATATTATCTTGCGGAGTTGATGGAAAAAATAGTACATGAGGACAGGTTACAGATTCTAAAGGCTTCCCAGGAAAAATTAAAGGTGAGAGATGATCCATATTCGCCTGCCCCTGTTCACCAATAGCCAATTCAACATAATATGTAGCATTCCTAGTTAAAATATTGAAATATTCATTTTAATCAAAACTTAGTGAAGACATCCTTTTTGTAGGAGTTTGTCTCATTTTGTGAAGCAATGGAGCTGGTCCCAAAAGAGGAGTTAGAATTTTATAGTGAAGGAGCACCAAAAACTGTTGTGGATCAGAGAGCTAGGAAGGTGTTACTTTTTCTACATTTTTTGTATAAGTTATATAACATGGTTTTATATAGAATTCAGGCACTGTAAATTTGTATCCTGTTGTGCAGATTGCTAGGTTCAAGCGTCAGAGAGCTGCAGAATCAAAGTTGTTAGAAATAAAAGAGCGAAAGGAACGGCGTGGACGTTCTACTAAAGCAGCTGCCCTGTCCACACCTGTTGAGGCAGGAGAGGAAGAAGTATTGGATGATGATGGTGAAGAAGAAAGAGAGGTGTGTGTCTGATCTGCTATTTATTTAGTGTGACACTTTGTAGTATTCTGTTGCTACTGCTTTATTTTGTGAGCATATGCTAAATGCCTGTATTGCAGAAAACATGTTTTAGTGTGATTCATTTGCTTCATACTATATAGGCTCAAATTCTGCTTACTTCTTTTGACAAGACAACATATGTATTTACCACTCACTGGGTATGTTCACATGATTTGGATAAGTTCTTAAAAATTGGTTGCTGGGACCTGTATTGGTTTTATATGTACATGATTCTGGCTTATGATTTATGAAATGAATTTTAGCTGTTGCAAATGCCTGAAAGAATTTGTGTTTGTGATTGCTATGAAGTACGAGTTATATCTGCTCATTGAACCATTCATATATCTTTTTCAGGCTTGGACCACCACCATATCTTTGGCAATCTGTAAGGTTGGTTTGTACTTATGTAGCAGTTTCTGTTTGATACTTCTATTTCCATTGTTATCATGTTTATCTTGTGCTGTTTGAATCCAGGCACTGGATCTGCTGGATATGTTGAAGAAAGAGGAAGAGATGCTTTCTGCTGTGAAGGATAGACAATCCAAGGTAGTAAAATGCTTGGTGTGATACTTCTGAAGTACCGTTGTGTTTACCTAGTCAGCTGTGGGCCTGTTGCTACTATTTTACACTGATATCATTACACTGGGAATATTTATTATTTTATGAAATTTTGAATTAATTAAAACTTGAAGAAATGTTATAAAGTGGCAGAAATTGATAGTCGTTAACTTTATTAATACATCATAGCATGTTTCTCAAGCTAATTCTAGAACTCAGGCCAAATGTAGCACAAACAGTTAAATATAATAGACAGATTATATTTTAAATTTGAACAGGAAATTGTACATTTTTGTTGACTTAGATTTGGTTTTATTTACTATTACTTGTGATTTTGCCATTTTTTAGGATGGGGATGAGTTCTCTAGGGATGTTCTTGATGAACGTGCCAAGAAAGCAGAAGCTTGGCATCGTGATGCTGCAGTTCGTGCACGGTACACTAAGCCCTCGCCACCAATCACATGTGCCACTTTTGCCCAAGATGTTCTAGAAGGAAGAGCAAAGGCTTCACAAGCTCATGATCACAAGCACCAACCACTGATATTTGGACCAGCCAGCCTTGTGAATGGGAGCATAACAACAGAGAGAGAAAGAATGGCAGCTCAGGTCTTCCAACCTAGTCATAGGTACGCATTGCCCCCTTTATCAATAAAAAGCACGTAGCCTGCTGGCTAATGAAATGCTTTGGCTATGGGGAAATGTATATAAGTGTTTTAAACAGAATGATCATATGCCTGAAAAGAGAAGAAATAATTTTTATTTCCTTGTAGTTTTCAGTGTTCTATTGCCTATGGTTGAGTTTTACAAATCCTACGGAACAAAGGTTTAAACTAATGATACTTGCACTCTGGTTATATTTTTTGAGATGCTAAGTTGAATATTTTTTTGAAAGGATGCCAACTATGAGCATTGAGGAAGCTGGGCTAAAGGAAATGGAAATAATGAATAAATGGCAAGAGAGAAATGTCAAACTCATGGAAGAAGCCAATTCATCTTGGCACAATGATAGGAAGTCAAAGCCTGGAGAAGACGATGATGAAGATGACGATGCAGCACAAGAGAAAGCAAGGGCTTGGGATGACTGGAAGGATGATAATCCACGAGGTGCAGGAAATAAGAAACTTACCCCTTGCGGCTAAACTCAGTTCTTCCCTGTCTTGAGAGTAAACGGGGTTGTATAAATGTTTTTGGACGAAATCTCGTAATTTACAGTTGATATACTCGTAATTAGACTGTGTTAAGATTTTATGTATACCATGATTTCATTTGATTACATGTGCATATTCTAGGAGTGCAAGTACGGTTTACTACTTTTGTTTTCGGTTTGCATGCTCTTTCCCACCAATATTTGTGGAATTAGTAGCTTGTTTTGCAATTTGCTCCAAAGGTGATAATGTGCCTTGTTTACTATTATATCAACGAAGCATGATTATCATTCTTTCGAATTACTGATTAAATTTTTCATTATACTGAATTTTCTAGAAAGACAATCAAGAAAACAGATCCTTTGCTAGCTAACATATATTTATTTGTTTTGTTAGTTATACAAAATGTTAGAAAAGGGAAGTTTAGCTTATTCTTAGACCATAGAAAACTGTGGCTGGCACTTTTGCGAGATTGATCATAAAAAAATATTTTAAACAATAAATTATATAAGAGAACTTTATCTTTTTAAGATAGCTTATTATTAAAACCATCTAAATCTTGTTGTACACTTATTAAAAACGAAATAAGAAAAAAAAAGATAAAGTTAGCAAGTTGCTGGAGAGTATGGCGGTAGTTTTTTTTTTTTTTTTCCCTTTCTTCCAGCAGTCATATTTTAACTTCGAAAAACCTAATTTAGGTTTGTCGAGAAGTTAACTTTTTAACCTGTGGTGAATTCATCTCTACACAAAATCTGTCTCCTTATATTAAGAAAAAAATAATATAAAAAAGAAACATTTTCTAATAATCTCCCTCTAGGTACGTGGGTTTTTCCCCCATCTGGCTAATGATGTAATGCACGTTCACTCATCACCCACTCAATACTGCTATGGTATCAATTTGCATGGGCCCAATATAAGCATCACCAAAATTCGAGATCCCTGAAGGGAACAAAGGCTACGATTTTCTTCCTCTCAGATCAAAATTTTCTCACACTTCGTTGTCGTACTCATGTTACTGTACTCAATAAGGTGGATAAATATCACATCAGCCCCTCCAATCTCGTTGTCTTTGAAGTTTTGAAATCAAAATTAAAATAAAAAAGTACATTTCTAAAATTAATGTATGGGAGAATTTGAAGCCGGAGTTGCCGAGTTCACACTCCAATAACAGATCTAGAATTTTCGAAAGTGCAAAATGTTAAAATTTTACGTACAAACTGCTAAAGGTCCGGTGAGTGATCTTCAGGTCAATAATAAAGCAAAAATATAATATATGATATGATATAGCTAGACGAAAACAATCATTGTCTTTTCTCTTGATTCCAATAAAAATAAATCTTATAAAAATATCAATGATGCTCATGTCTGGCTGACTCTCCTATTAATTATTGAATAATCATTAAAAGAGTCTATCAAACACTATATTTCCACAGGTTTATCATTAATTGCTTCAACGAAAGTGGTTGTGACTCAAAAATCAAAATCAAAATAAAAAATAAAAATATAATCTTAACCAGTGAAAAATCATTGGAATGTATTACATAAAAAGAACAAATTAACCTCAAAATTCCATAGAAGTTCTGTTTTTCCTTCAAGTGTTAATATTAATATACATTAGTGACATTCATAATTAATTTAGTTTGTTGTTGTATAGCTTTTGTTTAAAAGGGTGCAGCTTTTACAGATCCCTACTGTGAAAAGGAAACAAGTTAAAGAGAAGCATATCCCTCTAGTGCATTTGGGGTTCATGATGACCTTTGAACAACTTTATGGCTTGGAATTTGAGAAATATGTGGTGAGGGCGACATATATATATTTTTGCCCCACAACAATGAAGGATCTGAGATTGTAGAATTGGTGAAGAAGATATTTGAAATGGGAAACTTGTGAAGGTATTATATTTATATGGATGCAAACAATTGGGCAGTAATGGTGGGATTAATTGACGGATAAGATAAGTGGGTGGTCCAGTAGCAGTTATTAAATCCCTTGTTTGTATTGTTGTTTTTATACTATATACTACCAATCACTACAGGGACCAATTTTTTAAATTGGGTAAAACCACGTTACAAGCCAACCCCTTCTTCTTCTTCTCCACTTGTGTTACTTGTGGAAAATATACTTCATGTACTTTTAAACAATATGTACTGTTTGTGATAACTTATTTATATCAATTTTTTTATCTGTTTAAAATCTGGTCTTGCAAGAGTATTATTTATTATTATTATTGAGTATTTTGATCATGAATAGACAGGTAAGCAACTCTGATTTTGTTGAATATTCCACAGGCAAATTGATTTTCTATATGTATTCTTTTTGCTGCTGAGTTTCTCTCTCTTGCAATTAATGGTGACAAGCATCCAGGAATCTAGTGCTTTTTGCTTGCTAAAATGGGTACGGGGTTAGGGAAAGAGAAAGGAGTGTGAACAGTAGGGGGTTGGTGGTGGTTAGGAGAAGAAAAGGGAATTTAAAATAAAAGAAAGGGAGGAGCATGTGGGGTTGATATAGGGAAGTGTTTCACTGAAAACCAGGGAGCAAAATTCATAGTTTTCTTTCTATTCAGTGTAGAGGAGTAGAGAGCCCTTTTTCAACCGAATGTGCAGTGTTACACGTGTAAGAGGCCATCTTTTATGCACTTCTATGGTCCTTTTTTGGAAGATAGCTTTCACATCAGTTACATGAGCTTTGCTGTTTGGTGTGACGGGTGGAGTTAAATCGTCCATTGGGATGCTTTTTCCCTAGCTGCAGTTTCTGCTTCACTGGCTTGTTTTTTCCCTGGAAGTTGCAGCAGTGGAAGTGTAAGTTGTTGAATGTTTTTTAAGGAAACTGTTGCTTTAGTCACATTCTGCACCCATCAATTTCACCGGGTATTGCTGTTCCTCAATTATTGCACTGCCAATGTACTAAGCCTAGTCGGTTCCCAATTATTGAATCATTTTGTGATCTGTTTAATCAGAAGTGGGTCTCTTCTATTCCCCATATATGTGGTCTGAATCATGTGAGTTGTAAGGTAATGTGGGACTTCAAGTTTCCTGGTTTTGTTTTTTAACTTTTGGTTTTCAGTTGCAGAGGTGCCAGAGAATCCGATCTCACAGGAATGGGTGAGAAGGAAATTTCTGTTTTGGATAGAGTTGGGTGTGACAACAAGAGTGACACTGAAAGCATGTATCCCATGTATTTTGGTGTTTCTTGTGCATTCTTTGCGCTCCAAGTTCTCACGGAAGTACCACAAGTTGAAGTTGAAAGATGGTGTAAAATCCGTGACATGATGCTTCAAGGGAGTGCTCAGCTCTTGGGGTTGGCCGTGTGGAGGCTTCAGAAGGGAATGCCAGAGGGGGGAGAGTGCCGACTCAAAAGGGCTGAGAGAGAAATTGAGAATCTGAAAAGGATGAGGCACGAGGATGCCAAGGCCAATGAGAAAGTTGTGGGAATCTTTGCAGCACAAGAGCAAAGCTGGTTGAGTGAAAGGAGGAGACTCCGGCAGCAGATTGGGGCTCTACTGAGTGAGTTGAGAGTTTTTGAGAGAAACAAGGATGCTTCTATTTGTGAATTGAATCAGAAATTGAAGGACATGGAGGCTTTGGTGGAGTCAAGAGACAAGGAGATGGAACAAGAGGAGCAGAAGAGGAAGGAGCTAGAAGAAAAGCTGAACAAGGTTGAGAGGGATGCTGAAGAAATGAGAGAATCTGCTAGGCGCGAAGCTCAAGAACATTCTTCTGATCTAAGGAAGCACAAAACTGCTTTCATTGAACTGGTGTCAAACCAAAGACAGCTCGAGGCTGAACTTGGTCGCGCAGTTAAGCAAGTGGAGGCTACTAGACAAGAACTTGCTTCTGTAGTGGAGAAGAAGGAGGAATCAGATTTGATGGTCCAGAAGTTGTCTTTGGAGATTTCAAAATTTCACAAAGATTTGGAACAGAAGGATAAAATCTTGTCAGCTATGTTGAGGAAGTCTAAACTGGACACTGCAGAGAAGCAAATGCTGTTAAAGGAGGTTAAGTTATCAAAAGCTAGGAGGAAGCAAGCTGAGCAGGAGACACAACGATGGAAAGCAGTTTCAGAAGGAAAACATGAAAGACATTCTTTAAAAAGCATGTTGGTGAACTTGAGTTCAAGGATGGATGTTTTCCCTAGTGCTAGAGCTATGCAGCATAGTTCCACAGGGTCCTCACACATTGCAAACCAACCAGAGCAACCTTCCCCCTTTCCTGATCACTATTCGCAGCAAAGAATTGGAGACTTGTGTAAGATTAAATTCTTCAAAGTTCTGTTGTATCTCATTTTATTTGTTGCTAGTATACAGAGTTGCCTTGACCCTTTCTCCCATTATTTGGTTTTCAGCAATTCCTGCTAATGCTAAACGTTTGGAAGATTGGATGCGAGCTGAGGCAGAAAGGTATGCAACCTTGATTAAGCAGAGGCATCATTTGGAGCTAGATGCTTTTGCTGAACAAATGCAACTCAAAGACGAGAAGGTAGAGGCGTTTCGCTGGCAGTTGTTGAGAACAGAATTAGAAATGAAACAGATGCAGGCACATATGGAGGAGCTGGTCAAGGATGTGACACAGCTAAGACATGACAAGATGAGATTGGAGACCTTATTGTTGGAGAGAGAAGATGAACTGACTTCCCTGCAAGAGAAATTTGTATCAAAATTGAGGCCCTTAAAAGGTAACTCAAATTTCCCTCAACAATCTTCAGAACTAGCCCAAGATGCCGTCTGGTCAAAAGTCAAGGTTGTAAAGAGAAAGCCAGGTGAAAAAGTGCTAGAAATGATGGAAACTCCAGTTGAGGAAGATTGTGAGAAGGAAGTACACTGTCTGCCCGATGATCAGCTTAACAGTGCTAGTTTACTGGTTCAATCTCCAGAAAATGAGATTGAAGAAGAAAAAAACGTTTCTAGGGAGGATAGTCCTACTCCTATTCAAAACCAATGTCCAAATAAAGTAGAAGCTGATGCTTCTGAAAAGATAGCATCTACCAGTCAGACCCCCAGTACAACAAAACAGCCTCTATGGAAGATGGATCTTCATGCTCTTGGAATATCTTACAAGATCAAGAGGCTGAAGCAGCAACTTGTTCTTGTTGAAAGGTTAACAGGAAAGCAAGCGAATGAGGAGCAAGCAGAAATTACTGATGATAGCAAAGTTGGTATGAAGGCATATTTGTCCTTGACTACTTTGCTGAATAAGCAAGTTGGAAGATATCAATCCCTCCAAGAGAAGACAGATGATCTTTGCAAACGAATGGTAAGCATTAATTCTATATAGTTCTTTTGTTTTTTGTGTTTAACAATACAATCCATTGACTGACAACATGCTCAAAATATCCATGTGAACATTTTTGGCATCTTTTTGAAACTCATTTATGATATAGAAAATGCATTAACTGCTATCTAAATTCTAGTGTCCAACTCCATTTGGCATTGCAAAGTTGAGCATCAATCAATCATTTCTTGCACATTATTTCAGCACGAGAATGAGCTCTATGCAAACCGTGGAGATGTGAGTGGTGCAAGAGCAAAGGAGAAAACATCAACACTGGAGCACTTCCTAGAGGAGACATTTCAATTACAGAGGTACATAGTTGCAACAGGACAAAAATGGATGGAAATTCAATCCAAGATTGTTTCTGGGTTTGTTGGGGTGGCCGAAGAGATGCAGAAAAGTTCTGGCATTGACATGAACCGGTTTGCCGACAGTATAAGAAACCTCTTCCATGAAGTTCAAAGAGGTCTAGAAGTTAGGACGGCTAGAATTATAGGAGACCTTGAGGGAACACTAGCTCGTGAAGGAATGACATGTTTGAGATGGTAGCAACCAATTCCTGTGGCTTAGGAACCACCTTCATGTGTTTATTTGTCTATACTATACCTATTACTCTAGTTAATAACACCAATTTGTATATGGATGTCACACAAAGATTCCAATGAAATTCAAACTTCCATGATTTTTCCTGTCTCCTTAGTTGACTTGAACCAACTCATAGTCCCACCTTATTAAAAGTTGACAGGGCATAGCATATCCCAAACAACAAAAAACCAATCTAAACTTCACGTATTTTCCTTGTCTTAGGGCCTTAAATTATTTGCTGTTTGTTAGGTTGGATAAATTAATGAAGATTTTCGTACATTGTTGTTTTATTTCACAATTTTCATATTCCCATTTATAACACACTCCACCAAATACACCTACCTATAATTATGTCGCTGACACGCTCCACCCCAGATAAACAAATACTTTTGTAAATAATCTATGTTTGGGAAATAATAAAAAATTGTTAGTATTTTCACTTTTAAAGTAGTGTATGAAATACTGGAATATCATGACATTATGATCTTTCTGAATAATTAACTTTTTTAGCTAGATCTGTGTACAAATTGTGACTGGTAATAATTAATTTTCTTTGAAAATGTAAATGATTTATTTAAAAGATTTATGTATATTATTTCACTTAGGTCAAGATGATTATTCTTCAAATCTAACGAAGCTTTTTTTTTTTTTTTTATTTTACAAATATTTTTTTTTAAAATTTTACAAAATTTTTTTTTTTAAATTTCTTTTGTTTTTAAAAATAATAACACTATATAAGTTTTTTTT
>Ga0123340_1006765_pt1 | contig 10934 bp, 11 predicted proteins | sample SirMexnodulemix_FD_89961 | JGI IMG/M metagenome (GOLD analysis project Ga0123340, IMG submission 89961) | Root nodule microbial communities of legume samples collected from Mexico - Siratro Mexico nodule mix | ecosystem: Host-associated > Plants > Roots > Nodule | place: Mexico: Nepantla... | reverse complement strand
TATATAATAATAATAATAATAATAATAATAATAATAATAATAATAATAATAATAATAATAATAATAATAATAATAATAATAATAATAACTCCAATTGTGTTGATCCAATGCAGGCCTTATAAGCAATTATAGATCTCCAAAGAGAGTTCATTCAGGTTGAAAATGGCATCCAGAATTTGTTAATTATGATTTCTAACATTCTTAAAGTTGACCTTCACATACATGAAAGCAACAACACAACCATAAGATGAAGTCAAACATGAACACATAATTAGCATTGTCATACAATGAATGTCCCAAAAAAAATCCAACAGCTCAAGTTGAATTTATAGCATACCACCTAGTTTAATCAGAAGACAATAATGATGGATCTAGTTGAGAATAGAAGCACCAAGAGAAACATAAGAGCCAACAAATGTATCATGCAAAGCCAAAATCCAAATCTGTTATCCCAGAAAAAGTTCTTGTTGGATGTGGGAGTTCCTCTGTCGACCTTCAAGTTTTCAAAGTATAAACTAATTCCTGGGTCTCTCATCCTTACCTCACTACCATGCAGCACCGAATTTGAGACGCCTTGAACATTGTTGTTCACATAAATGTTGATGCAACAACAATCTTTTGGTGTGGTTCTATGATGAATGTGCATCGTGGCACCCACGTTTTTGCCATCCAAGTTGATGTATTCAAAGGAGTCATTCTTGAATTTTGAGTCCATGAGAGAGTCATCACTAGTTGAAGAATGTGAGGGTGAGGGAATATTATCGTTTCTGCTGTCGCATGGCTCTTTGATTTCTCAGTTTTCTCAAATTTAAGATTGAATCCGAAGGTTTCCTATTGCTGAAGAAACCCAATGTTCGATCTCCTGGAATTACTTGAAGCACACTCTAAGTGGAAAATAGGAAGAATCTTGCCCAAGGTTGGATTGGGCTGCATTCAAATTACATCCATTTCAAAGAGACAATTTTGGTATTCTATTTTTAAATATAATTTATAGAGATTTGAAAAAAAATAAATGGAACAGCACTTTGAAAAATTAATGTAAAAATAGTTTCCTTTTAGGAAAAAGTCCCAACGTGAACTCATGGCTAAACAATGTGAACCTTTTTAAACTATTAAGTAAAATAACAGCCGAATGACAAGTTAGAGAGAGACCCCATGTATAAATTACTAATTAAAAATTTTATGGAACTTATTTCTTAATATAGCATATGATATAAAAAATTGTTTATTAATTTATGGCTAATTAGACCACGAATGAATCATAGTTGGAAATGGTCCAAATCTAGAACATTGGAGACCCATACATTCATGACATTCTCATTATAAAATCCTTAAGCATGATGAATATATTTAACTACTATTAGTAATAAAAATTAAGAAAAACAAGAAAATTAAGAAACATTTTATAAAAGACAACTAATATAACATTTATAGAGGAGATGGATATGAGCTTAATTCTAAACTTTTGACTACAAGAAAACCGTACAAAACTAGATTGAACTCTACACTTTTCTAACAAAGCAAAATCCTAGTGCCTCATGCTACAAACTACTTCGTTGCTTTCCTGAAATAAAAGATACTCTTATTGTGATACAAAGTATGCTAACCATGCATGAATTTCTCAACTTTATGGGGAAGAATCAAACAAATTTCTGTCAGTGGGATGCTTGATTGATGAGGCACAAACCTCTCCCTTTTATTTTGTTTGTTTCCATCTCCTGTCTATGCATGTCCCGAATGCAGCAATGGCATGCAAGGTGGCATCACTTCCTGCTTCAACTTTTGAACTGTTCTAAGCTACCACATTAAGAAACCATTAACACATTCCATTTCATCTAAAATTCTGGTATACCACTCGAGCGTGATGAATACTCAGTCACCAACTTCAGAAACATGGAAGACTTGTCCTCTAATAGTTTTAAAGGTGTGTCAAACTCTGCAACTCGACCTGCAAAAAGTATCCAAACCATAACTTCAGAAGCACACACACTAAAGAACCATAATGCATGCAAATTTATATATAAATAGAGAAGAAGAAAAGGATAGAAGTCATGTAGAAGAATACAAAGCTTTTATACGCACCATCACTGAGCACAAGAACTCGATCACTGTCGATGACAGTAGGTATACGATGTGCAATGGTGCAAACAGTGCAGTCCTTGAACTCACTTCGGATAATCTTCTGGATAAGATTATCTGTGGCGGTATCAACTGATGCTGTTGCTTCATCCAGTACAAGTATTCTTGACTGCTGCAGCAGCGCTCGGCCCAGAGCAACAAGTTGTCTCTGTCCTACACTCCAATTATCTCCATTTTCTAGAACTGCAGATTTCAAAGTATTTTTTAAGATGGCTTCTTGTGACTAACACTATTTTTTCTTTTTAAGGGGTGAGGAAGGAAAGATACTGAGGCTTTTTATATTTCTTTTGGTCACCTACCTGGTGTATCAAGCTGTTGACCTTTCTCACGGATAACCTCCCCAAGCTGAGACTTGTCAAGTGCCTGAAAAAAATTAAAACCCAATGATCACACAACGCACAAACTTCTATTCAAATAGCCATAGTTATAAAAAATCAATGGTCATTGGTCTATTTTCTTATACTATGAGTTTTTGCTTAGGAGTAAAGATATAAAGTGGTTTATTGGATTTGGAGTGTGATATTATTAATCAGGCTAAGCAAATAGTCTTTCAAAGTAGGCACTGAAATTATTTGTCAGTCATGGACAAGTAATCAAGTATCCAAGTTTGATTAGTCCCAAGTTTCTTTTGCATAAGACATTTAGCTCGAATGGAGGATTACTTATGGCATGTGATGAGTTTTATTCCTTATCCACGGAAGGTACAGGTACATATGACGATAGTGGAGGTTCTGCTTGCAAGAAGTTTACTACATAAATTACTTCTAAACCAAATACTGGAGAGTTTTTCTTTATATTATTGGCTTCAAGTTCTCATTTTCCCCCTATATCAATATCTATATTCTGTTTGATCTCTTTGCTTGTATATTCTGAACTCCGTGTTATTCCTTAATCCTGCCTTATTAACAATATTTCCATTTCTCTTATAATAATTTGACTGTTACTATACATAGACATCCAAAACTGAATACAAGTAAACTTCATAAGCAGTTTTCTAAACAGATAATACAAGCTGTACAATAAAAGCATGGAGTTATGAAATAATACTAACCTCCCAAATCTCTTTATCTGAGTGCTCCTCAAGAGGATCAAGATTGCCTCTAATGGTCCCTTCGAATAAAGTTGGATCTTGTGGGATGATACTGAGATGGCCTCGAAGATCATGAAGGCCGATCTCTGAAATATTTATGTTGTCTATAAGGATACTTCCACTTGTTGGTTCAATCAATCGAAATAATGCCTGAATTAAGGTAGATTTTCCACTGCCAGTTCGTCCAACTATTCCGATCTTCTTTCCACCAGGAAATGTGCATGTTATTCCATGAAGAACCAAAGGAAGATTCTCCTTGTAACGGACCTTCAAGAGAGACAGAGTAAGGATAAGAGGAGTGGAAATCCTGTACTCGTGATGGGACAAAGCAAGTTGCAGAACAAAAATTCATAATAAAGATATCTAAGGTAAGATGGCTAACACCTAGGATTAGATACTGTACACCAAGAGACATCATACTATTCATCAAGAAATAAAAGATAAATATTTGACTAGAAAAAAGAATACAAAAATGCATAAATGTGAAGCTGAGCTTGGAACCTTCAAATCAATTATTTCGATTGTCCCATTTTCGGGCCATGAGGATGGAGGGCGAGAATCTTCGATTACAGTAGGTGCTTCACTAGGAATTTGGCTGTACTGATATATTCTCTCAATGGATATAATTTTATTTTCAAGTTTGCAAAAACTGAGTATCCACCGTGATAAGCGTGCATTCAAATTCAGGCCATATGTCACAGCAAGTCCAGCCATGCCTGTAGAGAAAAGGTAACAGCCGTGAGTACAGAATAAGAATAATGTTCCATTATTGCATTCAGCCTCCTCTGCAACCACCACTTGCGAAAGTAAATCGATTTTCTAATAAAAACTACTACAAAACTTCACCCTCCAAGATTTGGCTAGCACTTGTGAAACTAAGGACATAAAATAAGTAATCAGACAAAGTACTGATAAAAAAAAAAAAAAAACTTACTGGGGTCAATTGTTCCTCGAGGAAAACTCACAAGCAATACCATGCAGAAAGCAAATACAAAGGTTGACAGTAACTCCATCCGCAGGCAAAGCCACTCAATTGCAGAAAGACTACAGAAGAATGGTCGTGCAAAACAATCAAGAAGATAGAGGTTCCGCTTCATGAACCTTTTTTCTTGTCCAAAACCTCTGATGGTGGATGCTCCAGCAATTGACTCACCAAAAAGATGTATAATTGGAGACTTCTGGATGCTAACAATACGAACCAGTTCCCTGGAGGATGCCATGTAATATTTCTGCAATGGAATTGGTTGTTGGCTAGACTAAATTAAAAGATAGGGTGATATACAAACATTTAAATAATCCAATGAGATTGGAATACTACTAGTATTTTGTAATTGTATCCTCTCTTTTACTCCGGAACAATATTCTCACTTTTCTCCAAAAGAAAGCAGTTTTTTCTTTATGGCAAATATTTTGGAATAGCAGCTAGAAAGATTTTAAGCTGGACAAATTTCTAATTACCTGCATCCACAAACATGCAACAGCCATTGGGACCACTAAGAGTAAAACTTGCCATGTAACTTCTGTCATTACCCCAACAATACCAATAAGTTGTATTGTTGTTGAAGCAAACCCGCCAAGTCTAAAAGGAATGTCAAGATCCACAACACTTTGATCAATTGATACCTGGTGGGATACAGGTGACACATTATAGTTATCTACACCATACAAGTAGAAATACCATAAAAAAATAGATGACTACAAGTAGAACTTACCCTGTTCAGGATCCTTCCAGCTGGTGTAGAGTCAAAGAAAGACATTGGTGCACTGAAAACACTTCTAATCAATTTCAAAAATAGCTTCTGTGCAGCTGCAAGGCCAAATGTAGCCACCAGAACAGCTCTTACAAATATAAACCATGAGCTGCCAAAAGCAAGGGCCATGTATACAAGAAGAAGAACTGAGGGAGTTACTTTGGGCAGGTCTCCTTCTGTTTGAGGGTTAGCCCAAGCCATCCACCAATTGCTAGCAATCTGAAGGAACTGAAATAATGCTTGTGCAATGATTATGAGAGGAATTAACAAGCCTTTATATGCGGCTGCCATGTATGACAAGTAGACCTTCATGCTGACTCTACCTCTAATCCTCTCTTCTTCCTGAACAAGCTGTTTCTTCCTTGATCTCTTTGCTTTCTTCTTCTCCTTAATTACTTTTTGATCTGAAGTAGATGCTCCTTCTTGTACTTCCTTGGCCAAACTGTCTATATCATTTGCAGAACAAATGGATTTCTTACTGGTCATAATAGATGCCTCCGGAGATAAATTTTCATCTGAATCTTCAGAGGAGTGAGGAGGAATATCCATAGACCCTATGGCTTCATTGTGAGCTGATACCAGAGTATTAAAATCTGTTCCTGCTTGTAAAAGTTCGTCATACTTTCCTGCCTGTATGATGCAACCTTCTTTAAGCACCTTCAAGAATGGAAAATTAAATTTAGAAAAAATTATCTTAACATCACATAAGTTGCTTGCTTTCAGTACTTAAAACTTTGTTAAGAGAAAAAAAAATAGAAATTTCATATAACTGTGAAACACTAGAATAGGATTCTTCCCTATAAAAAAGCTTCCAAGCACGCTAATTGCAATAGTTGCAATGGGGCACTCCCATAACCATACTATAAGAGAAATTAAAGAATGTGATGTGTGTAGAAAACAGGAGTCAAGTACATTTTGTTATGAATGATTTTATTATAATATATATTTATTAAGCTTTCGCTTAATGGTAGTTGTACTAAAACCATCCTTTCTTGAAATGTCAAAGTTTTTGCTATTTTAAATTTAATTTTAAATGTGGAAGTAACAACTCATGGGATTGGTTATAGGTTAGAGATAAAATAAGTTGGACAGCAAGGAAACCAATCAGCTCACAATAGAAAACCTGAATCAAGCACCTCAAATCACGAACAAACAAGAAAATCCACAAAAGGACTTCATTGATGTATCAGAAAGGGAAAAGGGGTCCAATATTTCAGAAAAGGAAAAGGTTATCAAATTTTGAAGGTCACAGTAAAAAAAGGTCGTGTGACTCCCTTTGTTATTTTTTTAAAGTAAAATAACTTCCGCCATGGGATTTAACTTAATGGATCCTATACACATACACACGGTAATTTTTTTAGAAAAAAATCATTAGCAAGTTATCACTTTTCTTTCAATCACAAACACCAGATTGTGTAACTTGCTAAATGTGCATGTTCCTTCTGTAAATATAAAGAAGAACTAAAATGCAACCAGAATAGCAAGAAAAAAAAACCTCACTTTGACATTCCAGAGGGCATCTTAAAAACTGAATCACCACAAATCATAAATTTAAATGTGAAAAAAGGATTATTGCATAATGCACTAATGTGCACCAAAAAACAAAACTGTACAATACAGCCATACCAGTATCAAATCAGCAGCGGGAAGAAATTCGACTTGGTGGGTCACATAAATGACTGTTTTATCTGCTAGTGCTGTCAATATATAATCCTGCAATACCATGTCAAAGGTTAAGCCATATCCACAATTTTAAACAGATCAACTCCATGCTAAGGAAAACTAACCCTAAACAAGTCTGATCCAGTGTGAGCATCAACTGCACTGAAGGGATCATCAAGAAGATAAATATCAGCATCTTGGTAGAGTGCTCGAGCGAGCTGAACCCGCTGCTTCTGGCCACCACTCAGGTTTATACCTCTATCACCGATAATTGTCTGATCACCGTGTGAAAAAAGTTCTAGGTCCTTTTTCAGTGAACAAGCATGAAGAACATTCTTGTACTTAGCTTTGTCCATTGGGCTTCCGAAGAGGATATTTTCTTCTATAGTTCCTGACTGTATCCATGCTGATTGGGAGACATATGCAGAAGATCCGCATATTCTGACCTGAAAAATAATTCAATGCATTTTGTAAAAAGTGTTAAAAATCATAAAAGATTAAAATTTCAATGGACAGATTAATAGAATAAAGAGGAAATCAAAAGCTAAAAGGCACGAACTTACTTCCCCTGAAGTCTTAGGAATTTCTCCAAGGATGCAAGACAGAAAGCTTGATTTTCCAGAACCAACCATACCACAAACAGCCACGCGCATCCCTTTTTCAACTTTGATATTTATCCCTGATAGGGTAGGTCTAGAAGAGGAAGGGTCCCAATTGAAGACACCATCCTTAATTTCTATAGCAATGTCAGTGATGCCTTGTGGAAAGGCAACAGTTGCATCTTCCTGCAATTCTTCCTCCAGAAGGAAACCAGATAACCGATCAAGAGAAACTTTTGTTTGAGCCATTGTTGACACCAAGTCTGGAAAATTCCTCAGAGGTTCTTGCAGGATCCTGAAAGTAGCCAGAGCAGAAAGTACACCACCAGCTGTCAGCTGACCACCCAACAATATGGAAGTAGCAAAAGTGACTGCTGAAACAAATATAGGAGAGCTCCAGAATATAAAAGTTATGAAAGCCTGAGAATAGAGAGCTTTCCGAAGCCACTTGAATTCTACTCCACGCATATCCTCCAACTTCACTCTATATCTGTCCTCCCAAGCTTGAAGTTTGAGAATCCTCATATTCCTCAAGCACTCAGATGTTTTTCTCATCCTTTCATCCTTAGCAGCCATTAATCTGTCTTGGTAATCTTCTTGGATCCTGGCCACGGGAACAGTGACCACAATGGAAATTATTGTAGCAATCAGGGTGGCAATAGAGGCAATTCCAACATTCTTATACAAAATTGCCAGGGCAAGAACAATCTGGAGAGGAAGCATCCACATGTCATGGAGATACCAGGAGTAGTCCCCAACCCTCTGAACATCAATAGCCATGTAGTTAACAATCTCCCCACTTGTGTGACTTTGCTTGGCCAGGCTTGATATCCTCAAGCCCTTCCTATATACCATTGCAGTTAGAGCCGACCTAACATGCATACCCATGATGTCCACCCCTAGATACCACTGCCTAGTAGTCAAGGTCTCTACAAGCTTAGCCGCAAAGAATATCCCTGCAAGGACATACCCCTCATGCGGGAAAATCTCTTTGCCAACTAAGAAATCAACAAAGTAACTGATCATGTATGGACCAACATACGAGACAAGAGTGGTAACACCAGCAAATATGGCATTACAAGCAGCCTCCTTCCAGAATGACTTGAGAAGTGCCCAAGCTAATGAAGGCTGCCTGGATGTGCTTTCCGCCTTCAGTTTCTCCCAGTTAGAATTCAAAACCTTATAATTTGTCTTTGATCGATCATTAGGTGCAACAAGGGGAATGTCCTTGAGCTCAAGAGGCCTTTTTGCCCCAATGGAAAGCAGGGGATTCAACCAAGACAAAGTGGCCAAGCTGAAAAGTCCCGCATCAGTATAGGGAGTAACCTTAAGACACCCCGGTTCTTCCTCAACAAGCAATGGTTGTTGCTCCTCTGAACTCCTACAAACCTTTATACCAGTAACACCCCTTATTGCAACAATACACAAAAACCCAAGAGCAGGAGTGACAGCAAAATTTGCCACAACATGAGAACGCACGTGCTTTGAACCTTCCATCCAAACCCTCCTCCCATCAACATACAAACCACACAGACAAATAACAAACAACACAAACCACCAAACTCTGAGCACAATTTGAAACCTCTCATGCGCCTTGAACTTGCACTGCAAAGCCGAGAAGCTCAAAGCAACCCAAGCTAAACACTGCACTAGAGGCACAGAAAGAAGAGCCAAACCCCAATCCAAATCCACATCCCTTTCTCTAATCAAAGCAAACCCATCAAAACCCACCACCAAAACTTGCACCAGCAGAACATAGAAACAAGACAACACCGACAGCTTGAACCACGTTCCAATCCGAACCTCACGTGTTTCCAAATCAACACCATCACACCGCCGGCTGGCATTGCCAGTTCCATTGTCCTTACCAAATCGAGCTCCACCCCTTACACACACCACCACCCTCCTCATCAAAAGAAGGAACACAAACACCATAAACAGTGTCAAGTTGGCACAGATTGCCATCCCTTCCACCCAAGGCAATCCAAGGATCGCACTCCAAAGGCTCTCAAACGATCCCGAATGATGAGAAGAAGAAAACCACGTCGGAGACGAGATTCCAATTTCATCGAAAGCCATTGTTGTTGAGTGAAGCAAAACACGGATTCAGAAGAGAGAGTCGGTGATAATTGAGAAGTTTCTAAAGTTGTGATGATCTCATCGAAACGTGAGAGATTGAAAAAAGGGCATTTCACCATCTGGTGGCAGATTCTGCAGACACATTGTAGCGCAAACAAAGATAAAATTGTCAGCACAGAACCCGAAGAAAAAACAGGAACATCACATCACACGGAAACACAAAAAACAACAGGCAGCAGCACCTCTCAGCTCTTTAACATTCCAAATTCAGAAAGAGACAACAAACATGGGAATCTAGAATATGATAGATGAATTCAGGAAAAAAAAAACAACAAAAAAATGACCTGGGTTGGTCTCAGAAATCGCTTGTGATGATCAAACTCTTCGAAAAGCTACAACCTTTGAATAATATCGCTTCTGGGTAAGAAGGTAAATAGAACAGCACGCCGATACAGAGAACGACAAACAGTGACGGTGAAGATAATGATTATGAGAGAACAGCTATGAAATAAGTACAACAATGTCTTAGGGAGAGAGAGACAGAGAGAGAAGTGAATCTCTCTCTTCTACTCTCTTTAATATTCTGTTATTTTTGCCTTTTTAACTATGCTTCCCTCTCTGTGTGGATGATGCTGGTAACCATAAAAGTGGTCTGAGAGAATTAGCAACTTTTTTGTTTTCTATATGAGGTTTGAGAAAATTGAAGATTTGGTGTTGGTTGAATGAAAATGGAAACCCTTCTTAGTTTTAATAGGAATCCTTTTTCTGCAGTTTTTAGCTCAGTTTCGGTGTGATCTGGGTGACTCTGAGAGTGACACACCTCTGCTTCTTTCATTTACCACATTATTTATAGCTTCATATAATACTATTTTTATTGTTTTGTGTTATCAATATTACAAATGAGTTAAATATGATCAAATTGTAACCTATAAAATTACATTTTAGCCACTCATTTACTATAATTTCATTATATTGTTAATTGTTGCACAATATTGAATAAAATAATTTTTCACCATTTATACTGGTTCTAACAAGATTATTTCTAGCTTGTAAAAAACCTCCTTGATTAAAAATTAAAATGGTCTTGAGATTTGAGCACTTCCTTTTAAAAATATTATTGTTAGGCATGCATTTGTGATTGCGATGTGAGTGTGATGGTGATGGTACATAGGAGAGAAGCATGAGAATTTTTGCATTTCTTAAAAATTTTGCTGGCATAGCAAATGATACCCTTCTCATACAATGATTCTTCTGTTCTTTTGTAACATTTTCTTAATTCTATGATATACTAATTATTACTTTTAAAACAGTTTTTATTAAATATTTAAAATAAAGTATACAAAAAATCTCACTTGATTTAGTTTGAAAATGTATGAAAGGGAGGATAAACATTATGATTTGTTTGGATTGAAAAAAGTAAAAGAAAAAAAAATGAAGGGAAAGGAAGCAGAAAATGAAATTATTTGGAATGAGAAAAATGTATATTTTATTTAAATTGAAAAATGAAAGAAGTAAAAAAAAAGTAGGAAATAAAAGAGTGAGTAGAAAATTTATAGACAAATTATTGATGTAATATAATTTATATATGTATATATAATTAATTATATTTTATAC
>Ga0123340_1006763_pt1 | contig 10935 bp, 9 predicted proteins | sample SirMexnodulemix_FD_89961 | JGI IMG/M metagenome (GOLD analysis project Ga0123340, IMG submission 89961) | Root nodule microbial communities of legume samples collected from Mexico - Siratro Mexico nodule mix | ecosystem: Host-associated > Plants > Roots > Nodule | place: Mexico: Nepantla... | reverse complement strand
ATTAATATATATATATATATATATATATATATATATATAGTTAATTTTGATTTTGAGTAAATAATAGTTATTTTTTTAAATTGAATATTTAATAAATTATAAATTATAAAATCTTGGTTTAAGTTTGATGAAAAATATTGAATTTGTCCATAGTAATACTGGACATCCATAAAAATATTATAAGGGCTATCTTTTAATTCCTCAACTTATTTATCGTTGTATCTTGTCACTAGAAATAATTCAGTGATATATGATGTCCATATCATTCTCAAGTATTTTAGATTGTGTATCACCTGGTTCAACTTAACATCAACGTATAACTCACGTAAATAATAAAAAGGAACTTAAACTAAATATTTAATTACTTATATATTCAATCTCAGAAAAATAATTAAATTCTAAAAACTCATTTAAGCATAAAATATATTATTAATTATTAATATACAACCAACATGATTTTCAATAAAAAAATATTAATTCTTTGATGATTATATTATTTTCTTAAGATAGTCTATAAGTGCATACCTACTTAATTTATTATCTTCACTGAGGAGTGTTTCATGATTTTACATTTTGGAAAATCCCAATATTGACACAAAATTGTCAGAGTACAACTGGTGAGAACAGAAATGAAGCACCCAAAGGAACATGAAAGCGGAAAAGTAAGGACTATATAAACTAACACTTCTTTGTCTCTATCATCGAATTAAAAAAAAAAGGTAAACATTTAGCCAGAACCAAAAATACATGGAGAAGGGTAAACAGATTGCTAAGGCTACATGACAGGCAAATACATTCTCTCTTTGTTTCAGGGATGCTACTGGATTTGGGCACTTTTCTTATCTACAATTTTCCAGTTCTGTCTCACACCGTGTAGTGCTGCTGGATATTATCAATGTCCAAACCCTTCAGCTTCACCACAGACTCAACATGTCCTTTCAGTGTGTGAAGCTCACGAAGCCTGTATATAATGAATTAGTAATAAAGAAGCAGAGATTATAGAATCATAAATATTTGTAGAGATTAATTTCTCTGTTTTATTAGTATACATTTTTTACATCATAAACCAATTAGAATTATGTCAGGTCTGACCTTTGATTATTATAAAATTCAATTTACTTACCATGCATACCAAGTTGTGATTGAAGAGTGTCTGGTGTAAAATAGTTCTACACTATAGTCTATATAGATTTCACAAGTCCAAGGACACAAAGGTATGGTTGGCTTACCTTGCAACTTCAGCTCTTTTCATGGCCTGCTCAGCAATCTCTGAGAGTTCTCTATAACTGTTCTTCTCATTGAAAATGCTAGTAGTTTCTGGTGGTTGAAGTCCATGCAGGGTCCTCTGAGCATGAGCCCACTGAGCTTCCCTCTCCTCCTTACCGTAGTCTTTCTTGGTGGTGAACGCAGTCTGTAGCAGATTTTGAAACAACCAATTTAATTTACTGTCATGAAAGCTTTCACCGTTATAGAAAGAAAGCCAACAAACAATACATATATACCTTGTTTTCTAAGAGATTTAGCCAAGCCTTGCCACTCAGTATGTAACGGATGGCAAACTTCATGAGGTCAAGCGGAAAATAGAAGACAATACTGTATAGCCATATGACTCCTGTCCAACCCCAACCAATTCCTTTCACCTTTGCAAAGCTCCAGTCAGCATACACTGCTATGATTGTAGCAATCTGCAACAAAACAGAGAATTTGGTCAAAATATTGTTCCATCTTCCTCTGATCTGGTAGCGTGGCTACTAACAATTATGGGAGATTAAAAGGAGCATCATGCTTACCAGCTGAGCAATAATGAAAGCGATAACTAACAGCATTCCAGGGCGTTCAACAAAGGACCAGCTTCGAGAACGTGTAACAAATATCAGAGCCTGGCTGACTATACTGACTTGTAAATACAAAGCAGACATCATTTCATCATGAGTCAGGTGTCTAACTCCAAATTTTTCCTGCAAGAACAGTCAAGGGGATGTTACTTGTTTGATCCAAGAAAAAGACTTGAACATATGTCAGTTGAATAATTCTTACAGGGAAGAAATCAGTTGCTTTCATTGCCCAGAAGAATATGATAGTCATCAGTGCCAAGTAACTTCCAAGCACAATCCCAGTAGCAAATATTTCTTGCAGTTTCCAGCTATCAGGCAAGGGAGATGGCTTCACTCTGTCCTTTGAAATTGTCATGATTGTACCTAATAGTACGACAATTAGTGTCAGACCTCTCATGTCAATCGGCATAGTAATGAAGAGAATCAAGTTTAATTCAGGGGATTATTTGCCAAAATCCTAACAACTTCACCATCATTTAGAATGGCAATGATCAAAACCATGAAAGGAGAGAAGTCGAACTTCCAGATCAATGCTATGAACATGAAGCCAAACTGCAATCAGAACAAGAGAGAACCCAAACTTATTGATATGCACTCATTTTTTATCGTGACGAATTACATAAAATCATAACATTACTATCCACTTACCACTATACGGATAGTGATAGATACTGCATATATCTGAAATACAAAAAATATATAGCAAACAATGTTAATTTAGAAACAGCAAGCACAAAAGAAATTATGTTTATGAAGAAAGCAGACAGCAACCAACCGTGTAGTTTTTCATTCTCTGGAAAATAGCCCTGCTAGTTAAGACGGCACTAATAATAACACTCAAACCAGGTTCTGTCAATACAATATCAGAAGCACTTCTTGCAGCATCAGTTGCATCAGCAACAGCGATTCCAATATCGGCCCTCTTCAAAGCAGGAGCGTCATTGACACCATCTCCAGTCATTCCACAGATGTGCTTCCTATCTTGCAACTTCTTGACAATTTCATACTTGTGCTCTGCGGGAATGAATAGGGGGTGGTGAGGACAATGTATAACATCCGGGAGAAGAAAAGAATGTGAAAAAGAAAATCATCGGGGTGAACTGGTAAAGAGTGAGAACCTGGAAATACTCCAGCAAAACCATCTGCCTTCTCAATAAGCTCTTCTACTGGAAGAGAAGCAATACTTGCATCTTTGTCTTGACCAAGCAAGGAAGCAGATGGATACATATTAGTTCCCATCCCGAGTCTTCGTCCAGTCTCCTTAGCTATGGCAAGTTGATCCCCTGGGGAGTAGAACAGACAGAACACAGGACATTAAGTTGAGGATTCTTGGTAATAAATACCAATTCGTTCAAGAGACTCTTTGAAGGGAAAAATACTTAGGAGATTATGAGTTAGATTAATTACCAGTAATCATCTTGACATTTACACCAAGATGGAGAGCCCTACGGATAGTTTCAGCACTGTCATGTCTTGGAGGGTCGAACAATGACAACAAACCAACAAACTGCCATGGACTGCCAGCGCTTTCTTTTGTTTTCTCAGGAACTTCCTGCAGAAGTAGCACAGAAGGACCAAGAGGGATTAGTAAAAGGAAATGCATAGTTTCAAGACAAACTTCAAACGTGAAGATGTTATGAAAACCTGTCTAGCAACAGCAAGTGAACGAAGCCCTCTCTCTGCAAACTTGTCAATAATACTATGAACCTTCTTCTTTGCATCTTCCCTGAGGTTACACAGAGTCATGATCTGTTCACAAAATAAATTACATCAGCAACATCATAGGAATAACTAGAAATCTCACCATTTCTGAACAAATTGAGTCATAAGATTACCTGCTCAGGAGCACCTTTGCTTGCACGGTGCCAATTTCCATCGGCATCAATATAAGTCAAAGCAGTTCTCTTGTCAACAGGATTAAATGGTAAGAAATGTACTTCTCTTACCCCAGCCCTTGCCTACAAAAGCACAAATTTGTTCATCATAAACCGTCACATCAACATTTTTTAACAATTAACTGAAGTATAGAAAGTGATGCAAGTGAAGACAAGTTAAAACCTCTTTTGGATCAGCAAGCATTCCAACAATGGCAGCATCTATTGCATCCTGGTTCTCAGTCCTGGAAGCCCTTGCGGCAAGAAGGATCACATGATCCTTGTCAACACCCTTTGTAAAGACCTCGATCAAGTTCTTGTCAACACTCAACTTGTTAAGGGTGAGTGTACCTGTCTTGTCACTGCAGAGGACATCCATACCGGCCATTTCTTCAATGGCTGTCATTCTCTTCGTAATAGCACCCTGCTGAGAAAGCCTGTGAGAACCAATGGCCATTGTCACAGACAACACAGTGGGCATAGCAATGGGAATTCCTCCAATCAAGAGGACCAGAAGGTTGTCAATTCCATCTCTGTACTTGCGGTGCTGAATCGGGTACATGACTATGATCTCAGCCAACATACCAACTGCAATGGAACAAATACAGAAGTTTCCAATTGCTGTAAGCACTTTCTGGAAGTGACCAACTTGGTTGGTACTATCCACCAGGTGAGCTGCTTTCCCAAAAAACGTGTGGACACCAGTTGCAATGACAACAGCTTCAATTTCACCTTGCTTACAAGTTGAGCCAGAGAAAACTTCATCTCCAGGACCCTTGGTAGCAGGAAGTGACTCTCCAGTCAAGGCAGATTGATCAACCTTCAAAGGATCACCCTCGAGAAGACGAGCATCAGCCGGAATGATATCACCTAGTTTGATGCTTATGATGTCTCCAGGAACTAGAATAGCAGCTTCTTGCTCAGTCCATTTACCATCTCTAAGAACCTGGAACAATGAAAATTCAGCCAGCTACTAAAGCATGCTTAAACTTGTTTCTTCTTCTAATTACACAAAAAGTTCAAAATAACCTTATAGTTAAACGGAGACAGTATAGTTCATAACCATTTAGTTTTGTTTTTAAAATATGAGAAGTTAGAATTCTCAATAAACTTCAATCTGTTACCTTTGTCTTGGGAGCAAGACCAGCCATAAGAGCAGCAGCTGCATTACCAGCATTATTTTCTTCAATGAAACTTATGGTGGAGTTGATCACCAGCAAGCACACAATACCCACAAAATCTTGCCAATCTGGGGGTCTCCCATCCCCATTTGCAAGAGCAATTGCCATAATAGCTGCAGCTTCCATCACCCATGACAGAGGGTTCCACATGAACCCAAGAAACTTGAGTAATTTGCTTTCCTACATCATTAAAATTGTTACCGATCAGCATTTGCATTTAACAAATGTACCATAGTTACATATTAACCAAAATGTATTGTAATGAAAGGAACCTTTTTCTCCTCTAGCTTGTTTGGCCCAAATATTTGAAGCCGATTGGCTCCTTCGTCCGAGGACAATCCTTCTCTGGAACATTTCAGTTGCTGGAACACTTCCTCAATGGGAATACGTTCCTGTGAATTAACAAACCATGTTAGAAAAACGGATTCCTTAGCACATTCAACACATGCATCATCTCCCACCTCAACAAGTAATGCTGTAAATTTAGTCGCTTCTTGAATACCATTTAGCAATTGTTTGCTTTTGCTTTTCAAAGATTTATGAACGGAATTATTTAATTTTATTCATTCATGCATGCTTGGTATGTGCTTCTGGTTAGGTAACATTTTACAAAATACTCAAGAAACAGATTTAGTTTTTGATAATTTCAAAAACAATTTTTTGTTTCTCCGTTGACTTTGATGGCAAAATTTAGAACGTTAATTAAAAAAAAATTGAGCCAAACGGGGCACAGGGGGTCTATGACCAAAGTCAGTGGCTCAGTCGATGACAGGGTGCGGTAATCACAAAAGCGTTGACTGAACACCACCCAAGAAAGTGTTTGTGTCAGCGAGGACAGAATAACTATCCCTCCATGTGTAACACCTTGCACCGCCTTCCACGTTATTCAATTCAATTTCTGTTCACATTTCACATTTCACCAACAACTTTAACAAAACCAACTTCCTCTGCCTAGTAACATTAAATTACTGGTTTAATTTAACGTGAACAATAAAAAAGTTATTCTATTAAATAATTCTTTGGGTTTAGTGCTTCATTATTATTTAAATATAACGTTTTGAAAATTGCAAGAAGGGGTTATAGTAGTATGTAAATAAAATAAATATAAAAGCTGTGGACCCTAGTGTGTCAGGGCTAAGGATCGTGGCATCATAAATGTGAAAGTTACGGTTAATCAGGTGGGTCTGAATGTACAGAAAAGAAAAATGAAAAAATGAAAAAGCCGAAAGTACCACGGAAAAGTACTTAAAATTCCCCCGACCACACACGCCGCATAGAAAGAGACAGATAATAGGTAATACGCCAATAAATTAATCGACTAATTAGTTGTGAGAAATATGTTTTCAATGCCGTAACTTTTTCTTATTTTTTTTCTTTCTTTTTTTAATTGATCAATTCAGTTGTTTAATTTTTAAAAATATTTGTTTTCAGTTTTAAATTTAATATTTAGTGACAGTTCTTTTACTGTTATAATAAATAATTAAATCTATATTTTTGAGAAATTAAAAATTAATTAATCAATTTTTTAAAATATACAGATTTAAATCAATCAAAATCTTGAAACAAAAAATAAATTTACCACATTCATTATTATTTACACACTGTCAAAACGGATAAAAAAAATATATCAAAAAGTAGACTAATAGAGCGGGTTGGGTAATTCATCTTTTTTTGCCTCCGACACGTTAGATCCATTAAAATAAAAGGCTGAGCTTTCAGAATTATGAGAAATTCTATTACGTAAGCTTTTGAACGACTTAAAACATCACTGCATTATCTTATTAAATCTCTGAAATATTTGATATAAATTAGAATATATTTGGACGAATTTTTAAAAATAAAATTGATCAAACAAATATATTACTTCTTTGACAAATTTTTAAAAGGTTGCTATATAAAAATACTGACACAAGATTCGGTGATAAGGTTGTTTAAAAAATAAAATTATTTTTGGAAACACGGTTTTAGAATTAAATTGTTCACTGAAAAAAAAAAAAACTGACACGAGATTCGGTGACAACTTTTTAAAAATTAAAATGATTTTTTTATTTAGAAAACCTACAGAGAGAATAAAACTTGAAAGATTAACACAATTCTAGATAAATATAATTTTGAAACAGCGTAATTCTTTTCTTAATAAAATTATCCGAAATTCACGTGTTTGATAGCAGAAAAAGTGGACAGATTTTTTTCTAAAAAAAAATAGAATCCCAAATCCCATAATTACGGGTTGCTTTAGGAATCGTACCATGTCCCTTTCGGAGCATGTTGCCTCACCTAAACTAATAGTCCTCTACAAATTCATTCTCTAATTTTTTCTTTCCTAATTTTTTTCCTCAACCAAATACTCAACCAAATAGAAAAAAAATATATATGCAAAAAAATAACAACTTTTCTATTCCTCTCTCCTCTTAGGTCAATCTCTCTATATTTAATTCAAACTTTTGAAAAAAAAAATGAATTTTTGAAATATGAAAAATATATTCAGTTCAAGTAAAATGAGATAACAGAGAATCGAATGACATGTGCTAAGCAACCTAACTAACAAAGGTAAGAAAAAAGGGAATGAGAAGAAAAAATGAATACGGATAGAAAATGCAATAATGAGGTAAAAGAATTGACTGTACGTTCAGCATTATGCTGTCATTGCGAAGAAACCTCAAAGGGAAAGGGGAATCGCAGAGACCCAAATCAAAAAAACGGGATCTTTTGAAAGCTTTTGGCAGATAAACAGTAGAAGAAAGCAGAACATAAACAAAAAAAAAAAAAAAAAAGTGGGGTTTGAGAGAAGATATACCAGATCAACAGTCTCGTTCTTGATTTGGTCGAGGGAGATTGCTGCTTTGTCAGCAGCCATGTTAGAGAAGAAAGAGGCACAGAGCAGAGCAGAAGAGAGAGATCTGATAAGAAGGAAGATGAGGGTGTTATACCCCAAACTCACTCTAATGGGAGAAGCAAGAGAGGGGTATGAAAGCGAGAATGAGAATGGGAATAGAAGAGAAGAGTGGTGTGTTTTATACCCAAAACTCACCCAAGGAGGGCATCACAATTAAGACTTCTCCCACACAATTATGATCTTGACCCTGCTCATCAGCCTTGGACTTCAAAACCCCTCCCTATAAAAATAATACTATTTTCTAACCCTATGTTTTTATGCTACCCTATTTTATGTTCTGTTTTTTTTTTATCACTTTCTAAAACACTTTAATTGAAAATATATTTTGAGTAAAAAAATAACATAAGTAGAGTAAGCATAAATAACTACTCACATATTCTCTTATGTAGATATTTTATAATAAATAAATATATTATAAAAAATTAGATAACCATGTAATGTATAAATAATCTACATTTCTAATCATAAATTATCATTATAATAACTATATATATATATATAATGTACAACAATTTTATGAATATAAATTTTATACTGTTTTAAGATATGTAAATATATTAAGAAAATTTACCAAAGATCTCAACAATTATTTCCTATCACACTCCTAACTTTTAATTACTGTCTAGGAAGATGTTTTTTTTTTTTTCTTTTTCTGCTCTTGTAAAATTTAAATATTTTGTCAATAATTAATCAGCAATAAAAATTATATCAAGGATTAGCATAAATGTTATAATCATTTTTAGAAATAGATATTATTTAAAAGTAATTACATACTTTTTTAGAAATTAATCAAAATTATTAATTAATGAGATGATAAATTGAAATACTCATTGACTAATGTTTTTAAGGCTTTTATTGACAGAACATTGATCACCTTATTAGAAGATGGGAGGCAATATAAAAAGGGATACTTTTTTTCATTGTACCATAAAAATAATACTTTTTATGATGCATTAAAATACATTAAACAATTTCCAAAAGAAAAATACATTTTATAATGATAAAAATTATATTTTAATTAAAAGTAAACTCATCCAGTGATGAGAAGAAGTTTAAATGGATGTTTTTGAATTGCAGTGGAATCATGGTCAACTAATGTGAATCTTATCAAACTTGGTTAGATTAAAAATTGTTAAAATGTTTAGTTACCTAAATAAAGATATTAATTACTAATTGAGCAAAGTCGTTGCAGTGTAGATGTGATAAATAGTTGTTGTTAGTCAGTTCAATTTTCCCTTACTTTAACTTAGTATTTAAAACAAAATGAAAAGGTACTCCACCTGTAACTTTATTAATTTGTTAATGTATGTATCAAAACAGCTAATTGTTATAATAGAAAATAGGTGCATAGAGACATTAAAATCAGTTTTGATAATTACATACACAATCAAATTTCATTCAAAATATTCAAATAAAATTCAAACAAATATTTGTTAATATTGGTAATTCAAACAAAAATCACTTCAAAAATTAATTTGGATTATAATCAAATCTATAAAATTATGTTATTATATAATTAATTTTCTTAATGCATATCTAAATAATATTTTAAACATAGTTAGTATACTAAAAATCATTTTTCATCTTATCCGATAAGATTGAATCTATATCGAGATTAAAGTCTTAAATAACTACATATTCCATTCGAAAACTAAACTAATAAACAAATAATTGAAAACTATGATAAATGTACTAGATCTATTTTTAAATAACTGTTTGGTTCAAGTCAAAATAATAAAACATTTTTTAATCACAAACAAAAGATATCTGAGTGGTATCCAACTTCAAAATTTTCATAGAAGTAAAACATTAGTGTTTTTAAATCTAAATCCCTCGTTGATGAAAGAGGACGAAAAAATGATAAAAAGTGAAGAAATTAGATCGAGGAGTCATTGAAGCATAATGAGAGTCTTCCAACTAATCCTTCATTGTCCAAGAAATTTCTTTTTCTTCAAAATTTAGGTTTAATCCTTTAAAATTATTTACTTTCTAATATTTGACAACATGTCTCCAAAAGAAGAGAAAATGTTATATCTCTTACCTTAGTTATATGCCTCATTTCTTAAGAATAAGGCAGCTGGCTCAAGGTCCAAATAACTAATGTAATCATTTTAGGCTTTGAAGACCTAAAAAAAATTAATATATTATTATAAAATTAAAAAATATTTAATTTTAAAATTACATTTAAAAATAATTTTTAATTACTATAAATATTATTTAATGAGTAATATTTTTGAAACTTTCTTCTAATAAATTAATAGTATTTTTTTCAAATAAAAATTGAATAGTTAAGAACATTAGATATTAAAATTTTTTAATTTTTTATCTCTTTCTATTATCATGTTGACATCATTTATTTATATGTCTTATTTTATTCTTTATCTGACTTCTTCACTTATCTCATTCCTTTCTCTGACTCTTTCATTCCTTTTTCTATATTATTGTGTCAATTTAAGTGTTTAATTGTCATTTTATATTTTATATTGTGTATTTATGTGTGTCTCTATTTGGAGACTTAACTGAAGAGGTAGTAGATTGATGAATTGAAGTTTGTATTTGTTTTTGGTCATTTTGAGTGCATGAATATCAGTTAAAAATAATATCAGACTGATGGATTGATTTTAATTTTTTTTATTTTTTTTATTATTTAATTAATTTCAAAATGATTTGTCCATATTCAAGGAAGAACATTACAATAGAATTGATAAATTACATTTAAAGGCTTAACAAAGGATAGAACTGAAAGATAGAAAGAGACATGAGACTTCAAGACAACATCAGATTCTTTGTTTTGGCAATCAAGTTTTATCTTTCTAACTTAATATCGTCTTATATACTTATAACTTATATTTAGTTTTATATATATTATAGTTTTTAACACAGTGTTCTAATTAAAAAAGAGTACTATAGTGATGTATTTTTATTTATTCCAGTTTTGTTTGACATCTATGTGTGACTTAACTAATGTGAAACAACTTCGTGTCTTTTTTTTTTCTTTTCTTTTATGTGGTGCATTGATGTTGAAGCTATTCTTTCAAAAAGGTGTATGGATTGGTTTTCAATACTAATACTAAATATAAAAATGGAAAAATTCTTAAAATATTTTTAGTTTGATTATAAATGATAGATTCACACACACACACATATAT
>Ga0123340_1006758_pt1 | contig 10938 bp, 8 predicted proteins | sample SirMexnodulemix_FD_89961 | JGI IMG/M metagenome (GOLD analysis project Ga0123340, IMG submission 89961) | Root nodule microbial communities of legume samples collected from Mexico - Siratro Mexico nodule mix | ecosystem: Host-associated > Plants > Roots > Nodule | place: Mexico: Nepantla... | reverse complement strand
TTTTTTTTTTTTTTTTTTTTTTCTTAGAAATGTAATGGTTGATATGTATATCTTGGCACTTAGTCAGACACAGGTGTTTGTCGATTGATCTACAAACAAGCTACCTTTTGCATGGTGCCTATATATAATGCGCTACTGATTCAAATAACGGGCCTATTTTATCCATAGTTCCTTCAAATTTCAAATATCTATATTATATGATTGATTGAACATTATAGTGTATGATGTAGTGACTCATTACATGGAGAAAATATTGAACGTATAAATGGTGCCCTTTAAGTGATTTTGTCTTGAAGCATGGCTAGAAAATATTATAGTATTTTGTACTTCAAAATGGGTAGAAACTGGGACTTGTGTGAAATTTACATACTGGTAAGTAATTTGATGAGTAAATTGTGTGTTTCTTTAATCCATATCACAACCTTTTGAAATTTCCAAAGTAAGACCAGTAATTAATCTTATTTAACAGATCCCGGAGTCTGTGTTTGGAAGACATTTAGATTAAACTATGTGCTTCTGAATATTTTGGATGCCTTAACAAGGTTTTCTGTTGGGCTGTGAGACTTTGGCACATTTTCATATTTTAATAAAATTTGAATAACTGTTGATATTATGATCACCATTTGGCATTTGTCTTTGCTTTTAACACTTCACATTATGCAAGCTTGACTTTGTAGTTTCTAGTGTATTGGGTTGGGATTTGTAGTGTTGTTTGTCTATGATGCGTATTGGTCTTGATAGTTTGTTTATAGTTTCATAGCTTACGACACATTCATTGTATCTACATAGATTGTTAATAAGGGAGGGATGTTAGTTTCTAACTCTCCTGTTTTATATTTAAATCCTTCACAAAACTGCTGCTTTAAACGGGTTGTTGAGTTAACATAATTTAATTTATTCTATTTCAGACCATGGCCAAATCTTTTGAGGTTACTGAGTTGCCAGGTACATGAAATCATGAACCTTGTTTAGTCCATTTGTTTGTATATCTACCTCTTGATGCATTTTCTCAAAGACACACTTTTCTTTTCATATTCAATTATTTTCTTACATAGAAAACCACTTGAGCTCTTATACAATATGATTTTGCAGTTAGATCGGCCAAGTTTATTGCACGCAGACAGTGGGTTGTTGCTGGAGCAGATGATATGTTTATTCGTGTATATAATTATAACACGATGGATAAGGTCAAAGTATTTGAAGCACATACTGATTACATTAGGTGTGTGGCAGTTCATCCCACCCTTCCTTATGTGCTTTCATCATCTGATGATATGCTCATAAAGCTCTGGGATTGGGAAAAAGGTTGGGTCTGTACCCAGATATTTGAAGGCCATTCTCATTATGTCATGCAAGTTACATTTAATCCCAAAGACACAAACACCTTTGCCAGTGCATCTCTTGACCGAACCATAAAGGTATATTTATGTTGTTTCCTTTTGTGCTAAATAAATAAATCTATGATCCTATGATATAATGCATCAATGCAACTCTTTTCTTCTTTTTCAGATTTGGAATCTTGGCTCTCCTGACCCTAATTTTACATTGGATGCACATCAGAAGGGAGTGAATTGCGTTGATTATTTTACAGGTGGTGACAAACCGTATCTAATCACTGGTTCTGATGATCATACTGCCAAGGTTATGTTTTAATATTGGTTTTCATTTGTTTGCTTGATTGATTTATCTGTTTATGCAATTATATACATACATATATGCATATAACATACCACGAGGAATAACAGTTGAAACTTACGAAACAGGTATGGGATTATCAGACCAAAAGTTGTGTCCAGACCCTAGAAGGTCACACACACAATGTATCTGCTGTATGCTTCCATCCTGAACTTCCTATAATCATTACTGGTTCTGAAGATGGTACAGTACGCATATGGCACTCCACAACTTATAGGTAAAGTGAAATGCACAGATTACTGAGTTATGAGGTTTAACATTATGCTTATTCCATTTGTCATTTTGTTCTAGTTTTATTTCTTCCATCGTCATCACTTGTGTTGGAAATTGGATTATTTGCTTATGGTTGACTTTTGGCCGTAGAGAATAAGACTTATATGGGTCTACCTTTTTGTTTTTCTTTGCTGTTTGTATTGGTACATAAAAGATTGGAAAGGTTTGTTTTTGTGACTATAATGTCTAGATTTGATTTAAAATTAAGATAGCACATATTGAGATTGACAGGATGTATTTATTTCTTCATTTTTCTATTTAATTTCAGGTGTCTGTTTTTAAGCTGTTGCTGTATTTATTGGAAGTATACTTTCGAAATGTTTTTTTTATGGTATGATGTGCTTTCAGGCTTGAGAACACATTGAACTATGGCCTTGAAAGAGTCTGGGCTATTGGATACTTGAAGGGTTCACGTCGGTGAGTTTTTTGTGGATAAAATTTTTGCAATTTCTTAATATAGTTTGTTATACCCTTGGACAATGTTGAGTGGGAGACTGTGGCAAACTGTGCTTGAATTATGAAGTCTCATTGCGTTTATGCCTTTTTCATAACCAAAATTATCGGGTGCATTCAAACAGAGTTGTAATTGGCTATGATGAAGGAACAATTATGGTCAAACTTGGTCGAGAGGTACCTGTAGCTAGCATGGACAACAGCGGGAAAATTATTTGGGCTAAGCATAATGAAATTCAGACCGTCAATATCAAAAGTGTAGGAGCAGATCTAGAGGTGTGAGCTCTGTTATACCTTTTTTTGGCTGTATAATTTGCGAGCAAGAACTGTCAAGTTCTCTTTATTATTAGTGACATGTGCAAGTACTATGCTTCTTAGATTGCCGACGGAGAAAGGTTACCTTTAGCTGTCAAGGAGTTGGGCACCTGTGATCTCTATCCCCAAGTGAGTTAATATACTTTTTTATATTTTGTTTCATTCTTTTTCCCAGCTTTTATATTTTTAATTATATCGCTCTAATGCAAAATTTGACAAATTCAGAAAGTGGCATATGTACATTATTTAGCAAATTAGACTTTTTGGTACATTTGCATTGACCTCATCATGGGCATTTTCTCATGTTTCATGAATCATGCTCAAGTTTGTATTTTCTTTGTATTCAAAAAGATTGTGTTTACATGTAAGATTAAATTGATAATCTAACCATCCTCGTTTTAGATATTGTTTATATACCATGGTTATAAATTGATGTATGCTTAAATGATATTTTATTATGTATTCGGCAGGCCTTGAAATGCAAAATTTAGGTGTGTCTGGTTGAGCGCTTACATACTTGATTTTATAAAATGGATTTAGTTACAAGTAAGCTTGAACTGAAGTCATATATATATTTAAAAATTAAATTTGAGATAAACTAGGATTTAAATTTCTCAACTCAATACAAAAGCTACATTTTTTTCACTTAGTTTAACATGCTTTTAGAAACAATATTGCGCTTCATAAAAAAACAACAAACATGTCCTTTTGAGTCAAAATCATATCTTGGGATGCTCAAGCGGAAGTTGATAGGTTACTAATGCCATAAAAAGTTGTAATTGCAGGGATCTTGTGTTGTTAAACTTAGGCACCTATATAATATAGCAAGCCAGTTGGTAGTTTGGAATTATTTTTTGTAGTTTCCAATTTATATTCATAGATGTTAGTTTTAATAAAATAGTCCTTATTGCTGGTTCAATCATCAACAATGTTTTATGGGTGGTTCGTTGCTGATTGTTGATTTAATTTTTTGTGCAGAATTTAAAGCACAATCCAAATGGGAGGTTTGTTGTTGTATGTGGAGATGGTGAGTATATTATATACACTGCATTGGCATGGAGAAATAGGTCATTTGGTTCAGCACTGGAATTTGTTTGGTCTTTTGAGGGAGAATATGCTGTCAGAGAGAGTACATCAAAGATAAAAATTTTTAGCAAAAACTTCCAGGTTTGTACTTCTTTAAAAACTTTATAATATTGTGCTTTATGTAATGAAAGTTGTGATGAGAACTGTTAGAATAGTTTATATTATCTTCTAAGCAACTTTGTGAAAGCTGTTTTTTATTGTATCTATCTGTCATCTAGAGTCGGGTGTACTTTATTCTGTTTCTTTTTTTCTCTCTTTGTTCTTTTGTTGCAAGATACACATGTGTTTGTGTTATCTACTTGTTATTGTTTGACGAGGAAAATGTTGTTTGCTGTCTTTTATTGCTGGCTACTGTCTTTCTCTCCTGCAAGCACCAGATCCAGAGCATCTCTTCGAGTGACCCATAACCTGACTGATCATAGAGGCAAATTCCACCTCACACACCTCTTATTTGCTCTGTGGCATGGGTTCCATGTGCTGCCTTCGGGTCCCTAGAGCTACGTTGTGTCACCTCCATTAGTTTCACCAGCCTCTTTTAGTCCCTATGTTAATCCTTTTTCTGTCCTTCCCTTACTAGTTGAAGCATCGACCCTCTTGAACGCCTTGTGGGTTTCCATTTTTACCCTTTCCTTCCAAAATGTCTTTTGGACCTGCCGCAGTCTTTTTCTCAATTACTTCAAAAAAGCTTAATGGAAAAATTTACTATCTTGGTATGCATTTGTTGGCGAAGGTTTCCATGATCACTTGGAAAAGTATAGTAGTGAAATATCATTAGAAAATGTTGAACAATTGAAGAAGCTAGATTTTCAACTTTGTGCTTTGTTGTGACAATTGTGAAACCCTACATTTTGGGAACCCTCATAATTTAAAACGTATGAATCCTTTTAGAAGAAAGAAGACTCAAAGTATTCTTGCGACGTCTATTTTTCATTTTCGTTTATTGAATTGCCTTGATCATCACTCTGAAAAGTTCACTAAAATTTAATCCTCATTGTTATAGTGGTCTCCAAATTGAAATAAATTTTGCTCTAGGGAATACTAAGTTGGAATTCAAACAATGGGTATTTCAGGAAAAGAGGAGTGTCCGACCAACATTTTCAGCTGAAAGAATATTTGGTGGCACTTTACTGGCAATGTGCTCCAACGATTTCATCTGCTTTTACGATTGGGCTGAATGCAGGTTGATCTATCGCATTGATGTCAATGTGAAAGTAAGTACTTTGATAAGGTGATAGATATCTATCTGCTCTTTCTTTCTTATTCATTGTTATATTTAATTTTGCTAATTTTCTTTTGTCAGAACCTCTACTGGGCTGACAGTGGTGATCTAGTAACAATTGCTAGTGATACATCATTCTACATTCTGAAGTACAATGTAAGGATTTTGACGAACTTCATTTTTTTCTTTTACTTTTGACTTGCTATGAAGAATATTTTGCCCCCAACAATTTCTGCTGACTGATATTTGGCAGATCTTCACTGGTAGTGCCCTTTACTCGTTTTGACTTTCATTATTGCAGCGGGATGTTGTTGTGTCACATTTAGATAGTGGAAGACCGGTAGATGAGGAAGGTGTTGAAGATGCTTTTGAACTCTTACATGAAATGAATGAGCGTGTTAGGACAGGCATATGGGTTGGGGATTGCTTTATCTACAATAATTCCTCTTGGAGACTTAACTACTGCGTTGGTGGTGAGGTATTAACTCTTTTTCCATCTAGAGTTCCAGTTAAAAAAAAAAAGTGCTTGCATTCCTTTTGAATTGAATTACAAGCATAATCTGAACCTTTTGATGCATAATGTTATGTATTTAGGTTACTACAATGTTTCATTTGGACCGCCCTATGTATTTGTTGGGATATCTTGCAAACCAAAGTCGTGTTTATTTGATTGACAAAGAGTTTAAGTAAGTGAAACTTCTGTTTTGCTTATTCAAAGTCTTAAATTGAAATAATCTGACTATTTTTCTGTTTATCAATTGTCTTCTCAGTGTTATGGGGTACACGCTACTTTTAAGCTTGATTGAGTACAAGACACTTGTGATGCGTGGTGATTTGGAAAGGGCCAATGAAATTCTACCATCAATCCCTAAAGAGCATCATAACAGGTAGAAGTTACTTTGTCTAACATTACTAGAGATTGATTAATTTCCTTTCAATGTTTAGAAATTATAAATACTTTTGGTAACAGTTATGCTTTATAAAGTTATGTATATAATGTATTACATATTACATTCCCTCTATACTTTTTCTTTAGTCCAAGAAAAGTGTGGTATGATCCCATTGAGTTTCAACCTGCTGCAAAATATAAGTGCATCTTTTTAGCTGATTTGGGAGTCTTTTGACACTTAATAGTTTTGTATGAATAATTATTTGCATTTAATTGGGACTCTGTACCATCTTCTTACTTCTCCCCTTCTATCTTTGCTTGTTGTGTCGAACTTTTATTATATTTAACTATCAGTGCATAATATTTACAAATAAGTGTTACATGTTCTATGATTTATAATTTTGTTCTTTTGTTCAAACTTCAGAGTTTCTTCATGTTTGAAATTTGGTAATTAGTGCTAATATATTACTTTCGTAATTGAAATACTTGATATTACATAGTGTGGCTCACTTCCTGGAATCACGAGGGATGATAGAAGATGCTCTTGAAGTAGCTACTGACCCTGACTACAGATTTGATCTAGCAATACATCTTGGAAAACTAGATGTTGCAAAGGTATGTTCACGTAATAAGTGTACCAGGAGATATCGCTAAATTCATTGAAATCAACTTAAGTATCTAATTTTCTTAATTTCTGTTCTTGAGTTTGATTTGGCTATTGATCCTCTTTTGTTGCAGAGTATTGCAATAGAATTGAAGAGTGAGATTAAATGGAAGCAGTTGGGAGAATTAGCTATGTCTACTGGAAAGGTGCGTTCTGTGATTTGAATCTTCGAGTGTATTGATTTTTCTGATACTTAAAGCTTGATTGCACTCCTAAATATCCATAACCAAATGTATTGAAGATTGCCATGATCATGTGCTGCTGAATTTGACCATGTGCACATGATGTATATAGACCTTATCGAAACTTCTTGTGATGCAAGAGACTATAGATTTTAGTTGCGGCCAAATTAAGATTTGCTTAATTATAAGTTGGAAGTTATTGTCATGTGCTTTGTGACGTTGATGCTGATTAAGATATTAAATGTTTTATCCTTTTTCTTATCAGAATAAGTAATAATTCTAGAAATTGGGGGAATATACATATTGCTTCTTGTTGCAAATCTTGTTCCATTGTGGCTCAGTGCTCACTGTAACGTCCATTATTGCAGTTAGAAATGGCTGAGGAATGTTTGCAGCATGCAATGGATTTGAGTGGTTTGTTACTCCTATATTCTTCTTTAGGAGATGCTGAAGGAATATCGAAACTTGCATTCCTTGCTAAGGAACAAGGGAAGAACAATGTTGCATTCCTATGCTTATTTATGTTGGGTAAATTAGAAGACTGCCTTCAACTATTGGTAGAAAGGTAATCTTCTAAACTTATGCTCTTTTCCTTTCTAACAATTAGTTACATATATAGCTGAGATATGCCTTTTTCAGCAATCGAATTCCAGAGGCAGCTTTAATGGCCCGATCTTATCTTCCGAGTAAGGCATCAGAGATAGTGGCAATTTGGAGAAAAGATCTCAATAAGGTAACTTTTTATTCAGGTAGATGATGTTTACTTAGGTTGGAATCTGAATCTGAATCTGAATCCTCTACAGTCCTAAAAAAGAACTGCACCGTCTGCTGTGGAAAATATAAGAATAAACACATATTCAATTGTATTTGGTTTCAATATTCAGAAGGAATGGCCATTTTATTCAGTTGCCTTGTTTGGCTAGTCCTCACGTTGATAAGTTGCTTGTGGATTAAAGAGAGTACATATATTTTGTTACAGGTTAATCCAAAAGCTGCTGAATCATTGGCTGATCCTGAAGAATATCCAAATTTGTTTGAAGACTGGCAAGTTGCACTTGCTGTTGAATCTAAAGCTGCAGAAACAAGGTCAGGCCTGAGAATGCATAATTTCTTGCATCTTATCTTGAAGCATCAGTAGATTAGCATTTTTGTAAAAAAAATCTTCAACTCCATGAAATGTTTACTTTTTCTTTAACTTTTCCTTTCTATGTTAGGAATGTGTACCCTCCTGCAGACCAGTACGTCAACCATGCTGACAAATCACACATTACCCTTGTTGAAGCTTTCAGAAACATGCAGATTGAGGAAGAAGAGGAGCATCTGGAGAATGGAGTATGTTATTTTGTTTTATGCTACATAAATAATAACCTCAATTCATTATTAGTTGTGGTGTTCGACTGTTAGTTTATTTTTTTGTCCTTTCATAGTTGACTGAACAAAATGGAGAAGAGCACTACGCAGAGGAACAAAATGGAGAAGAGCACTATGAAGAGGAACAAAATGGAGAGGAAGGAAGCCAAGAGGAGGCAGTTGTAGTGGATGCAGATTCTACAGATGGTGCAGTACTCGTTAATGGTAACGAGGCTGAAGAAGACTGGGGTACGAATAATGAAGGAGCCCCGTCAGCCTAAAAGCAATTGGTTGGGGTGGTGTGAAAATCGAAATTTTGTCTCCGGTGATTAATTGTTTCTGATGTGCCATTTCTAACTACAGTTTGACGACTAGCTGTTTTTACTATAACTACTACCACCTGAGTACTAACATTCTTAATTGCTCTCAATTTTTGGAGTATTGGATACTACACTGCGATTAGGCTGTGTACTTGAGAATCGGGAAGGAAATAGTAAAATAACATCCATTGTCAATAGTGAATCATTGACTAAATATTATAACTGTTGCTTACTAGGAATGAGGGCGCTGTAAATATAAACGTTAGAGACCTGACTTTATGAATTCATTCTTGACCAACCATTTATTTGTTATATTTACTTACGAAACTTTATTGTTAGATGTGCACCATTACAATATTACTGAACTCAATGTGAAAGACACCTCAATGAAGTTGTTTCTTTTAGAAAAAAAAAAAGTAAATTCTTCTCATCCTCACTTAAATCTTCATTTTTGTTGGCAGTGCTTGCCCCACATCACTAGGTCTCGTCAAGACTCTCTGTTCCAGCTTTTGGATATTTATGAGGTTAGGATCAAATTTCCATACTACGTTGGCTATGACATCTGCATTTGCAAAAATTGTCAAAATCAGTAGGCTTAGTCAGTTTACTGATAAAAATGTTTGTTTTAGCATATTCAGCAGTGTATTATTGAATAATAGTTTTTGTTTATTATCATGATCTTGTTACCACCCAACAGACTGTTTCTGGATTGATAAACTATTTCTTCGTTCTATTTGGTTGCTTGCATTATGAGTAGAGTTGCTAAAGGAAGACCTGCTCTTTTTGTGTGCATCTGCCAGCATTGCATTTTTTTTTTATGATTGTGCGTTGCATAAACTTCATGTTTTTCTAGTTTATTACTGTCATTTTCATGTTGTTTAATTTAAAATGCAGGTCTCCTCAAGGTGACAAAAAGAGGTTTTGTGGACTGGTAGTTTGTTTCCTGGTGTTGTGGTTTTGTAGTGCCCTGAATTTTGTCATTTTGCACGTGATATAAACAATATTCCATAGGGTCAGTTAGAATTTTCTAGATATATAGCACATTCTTTTGAGGCTTTTACCTCAATATACTCTTGTCATTGTGAATGTAGAAAGAACGGAACTAGAGATGAGTGACTGCTTAAATTTTAGATAGTTTTTTTTTTTTTTTTCTTTAAGATTTCATGACCATTATTAAACATTTTATATTTTCTGTATTGTAAACATGCATGGTTAATAGAGAAAATAATAATTCCCCGGTACTTCAACTTGCTATTACCAACCAGTATTTCTTGAGTCTCTGCATTATTCCTGAATCTTGTACCTCTGAAGTGAGATAAAGGTTTATCATGAACCAAGATTGACAGCTGATTGGTCATCCTCTCAGTAAATGAAAGTGGGATAAAGTTTGCTTTATCATGAAGTACCGAGATTGATAGTTTTTAGTTCATTGCACTATATGCAGCATACTCAAGTGTCAAATACCTGTCATTCCTAAAAATATTTTGTTTTTCAAAATTTAAGCGGGAGGAATTTTTACTTCTGAAGTTGGGAAAATAAAAATAAGTTAAACACTATTTAATTCAATAAAATGTGGTCCAAAGGTTTATAATTTGTTTTTAATGCAATTATTTATACTATTTACATTCTTTTTCTGTCTTATGTATAGGAAATACTAAATTTGTTTTCTTCCTAATTATAAAAAAAAAAGAGAGAGAGAGAATGGGCTTATAAATAAGGAATTTCATTTTATGAATAAAAAAGTTATAGGATAAAGTTTGAAATCATGAATCCAAAAGTTGTATTGCACCAAATTTGAAATCACAAGCTAAAGTTGGTAATTTGAAATCATAAAATTATAGTTGGATGAACTGTCCACAAGAATATATTCAGTGAGTGGTTGAACTTTTGAAGCATTTTATACTTTAGATTGTGATTAGAGTGATGCACACTACAAATGTTGAAATCATGAGTGATTTACTATATATGTTTAGTGGTTTTAAATCACTGTTAATTATTAACTGATAGTAACTTTGGTATGTGTCTAGAACTATCCATTCATAAAACATTATGTACTAAATAAGTCTAAAATATAACATGTTAAGTTTCAACTTATTTTTTCATCATCCAAGGTTAATATAAATTTACTCTGAGGAGAAAAAAATATATATTTTCATAACTAAACTATGAATTTAGGATATGAAGTACGGAGAGTTTTTTCATGTGATTATTTACGGATATATTTCAATGAACTCCTTTCTAAGCATTTAGTTGGGGAAAATGTTAAATTATTTTATAAATAAATTTTAAAAAATTAAAAAATTATTGAATTCGTAAGAAAATAATTTATGTATATGTTAATTTTAATTTATGAATATTTTTTACGTGCTTACGAAAAAATTATTCAAATATATTCTAATTATAAAAAAAAGTCCAGTTGGATTCATCATCTGCAACAGGATTTTTTTTTTATTATTTTCAATCTGCAAGTTCATAATTTGAATGTACAATTT
>Ga0123340_1006757_pt1 | contig 10938 bp, 7 predicted proteins | sample SirMexnodulemix_FD_89961 | JGI IMG/M metagenome (GOLD analysis project Ga0123340, IMG submission 89961) | Root nodule microbial communities of legume samples collected from Mexico - Siratro Mexico nodule mix | ecosystem: Host-associated > Plants > Roots > Nodule | place: Mexico: Nepantla... | reverse complement strand
TCATTTATCCATTAATTCAAATAATCTTATTATCTATACATAGTTCAGTTAAATTCATCTAAATTTAATTTTCTAAATCTACTCTCTGAGTTAAATAAAGTCTAAAATATATATTAAAAAATCTAGCACTTCAATCACCTGATACAGAAAGGGTTATCATGAAGAACCCATATATACGCAACAAGTCTTCGTATTTAGAAGGTGACATCAACAACATTTAATGCATTATTTAATGACTTTTCAAGTCGTCTAAGCCTAAAATATACGTTAGAAAATCTAGCAGCTCAATCATATCAATTCATTATCCTTGTGGAAAAACTTTCATCAGCAATTAATTTTCCATAGTTAGATTGGATCAGTTGACTCACCCATGGCTTCATCACGGGAAGCTTCAACTTTATGGACACGTTACTTGGGAGATAAGCTTGTTATCGTTGAATTTTAATATAAATTAAAATAATTTATTTTAATATATGATTAAAATAAATATTAATATGTATTTATCATTTTAATTATTTATTTACAAAATGTAATTATTAATAAAAATAAATTATATTATAAAATGTTAATTGAGAAACTATAGTGATATAATAGATTATATAACTTTTTTTTTTTTTCAAATTTCTTCTCAGTTTTGAGTGAAAAGTTTGAATGTTAATATTTTCTTGATTAACGTGTTTATTCTTTTTGGATTTACACTTCACCTCATTTTTCATGAAACAGTGTATTTACGTATTTTGAAACAAACAGATTGTAAAAGAGAGGAATTAAATATTAGCAAAGCGATTGAAAAGCGTAGCTAATGGTTATCAATATACTTTGACTCCAAAATGCTCTAGTTTGACCAAATAGCTTGAGGAAACAAAGTGACATGGTTACTCTTATAGTCAAGAGACACGAGTATCTTCCAATATCATGTTGTCTTGATTTTATCCATCCTATTTGTAATTAAACTTTTTTAGGTCTGTAATTTTTTTAAGGTCAATGTTCCTAATATTTATCTCATTTTGTTAATTATTATTTTAATTTAGCAATTATTTAGTCGTAATTATTTGTATTAAGATTTATTAGATATACCTTCATATTTATTTTAAATAATGTATTTATTTTAATTATGGTAAAATCTTCACGAGATAAAAATATCTCAATTTATTTATTGATATTTGTATTTTATTATTCCTCGTTAATCATGAGCTTTAAGATTTGTTCGAGATAGGTTTTAAAAATCCTACCTATCACTATAAGTATGATAGATGGAAAAATCATGGATGAACAAACTTAACTTAACAATTTGTACTACATTGTATTCTTATTTTTGTTTTTAAACTTACCACTTTTAATATCATCGTGACTTTGGGAATATCTTGTGATTTGCATTGATTTATATAATTTTCTTATACCTAATTCATTTTATTGCAAAGTGAGTTGTTGTTTTGCGTATTGAATAACATAAGACTACAATCTTTTCACGAGTTCGTCATTCCTTTATTGAGTGAGACATTGTCTTTATGAAAAATCTTTATTTTGTTACGTTGATTTTTTTATAAATTAATAGCAGAGTCAATGTCACGAGTTTTGATTCTGAGTGGAGCAAGATACAGATTATTGCTAGTTACATAATTATCCTATAGTGTAGGCCAAGTGAACCGAATCACAATCAAAGAGTTTGACTCCTAGTGGGATAACTGCTAAGAGAGAGATTATTGTTAGGTGCATTTGTTGTCCCATGGTGTAAACTAAGTGGGCCAAGTCACAATTGAATCATGAGACTTGGGTTGTTATGCTCTTAGATAGAATGAGGCACACCCTGATTATCAACTTTAACTTCTGATTTGGTGATAAGTGTTTGATCCAACAATTCTAAGGCTTTTATGTCTAAATGGCTTAGTTGGAGCTTTTACTAACTGGTAGTTGTAGGGATTTTACATATAAATGGCTCAGTTAGAGCTCTTAGTGACTGGACATCATAGTATTATTACGTCTATATGACTCACTTAGAATTCTTAGTGATTAGTCATCGTAAAGTTCTTATGTAAATGGCTTGGTTAGAGCTCTTATTGACTTGTGTTGTAGAACGTTTACATCTAAATGGCTTAGAGCTCTTACTGACTGGTTGTTGTAGGGATTTTACATTTAAATGGCTTGGTTAGAGCTCTTCTTGACAAGTTGTTGTGGAGCTCTTACATCTGAATGACATAGTGTCTGTTGTACACACTCAGTGTGTGTGTGTGTCAAATGAACTTTATTGTGTGGTTGCCTCATTAGAACATGTTTTCTAAGTTCTTAGAATGGTTCCTCCATCTTATATATGAACAAAAAAGAATATAGTTTAACAATACTATTATGTCAATAAATTTTAATTTGAATATGAGATATCAATACCTATTCAGGTAGCATAGAGGAATAAAAAGAGTGAGTCCCTAAGACTGTTCATGGAAAGATTTGGTAAGTTATCATTGTAAATACGCAATCTTAACCCTAAAGTGGTGTTGCACCATCTTATGATAACACTCAGACCGAGACCATTTGCTGATAGCTTATGGAAAAAGCTAACACTTGATCGATGAATTAAGACGAAGGGCAGCGAAATTCATGCAGTTAGAAGAGTTGAGAGAGTTCCGCAACCAAGTGCGAGTGGAAAGTAGTTCAGATAAGGCGAAAACCAAAGAAAATATCGGAACACCCAAAATCCCACAGTATACCCCACTTAATACAAATAGAGGTAGAATACTAGATTAAGCGTTAAGTGTCGAGCACCTCCTAGCATTGTGAAATGTTCCCACTCCTCATAATGCTAACACAACAAACATTGTAGATACCATCAGAACTAAGAACTATGGTCACACAACGGACGAGTGCATAGCCTTAAAGGACAAGATAGAAGAACTTATACGCGATGGACATCTCCAAAGATTCGTCTGATATGGATGTCAAAACTCCTATCACTCCTTGAGAAATAGGGGAGATGACTCATCGTAAGCCAACCGCTCGCACCCAGACCATTGACAAAGATCTTAGCGAGCACACTGATGGGAGAACGAGGACGCAGATCACCTCGCCTTTTAACGATCAGAAGAAGAAAATCAAAGAGTGACGTGGGGTAATCAACACATTTGCAGGAGGATTTACTAGAGGAGGATCCTCTGAAACAGTGCAAAAGAAGCATCTAAGAATAGTCCAGTTTGTAAATGCACTAATTGCTCACATAAAGTAAAGGATGTCATTGATAACGTTCATAGATGCTGACTTCAAGGCCATTGATCCTTCACAAGATCATCCCATGGTCATAACAGTAGAAATAGAGAACTTTACTGCAATGAAGACCTTGGTGGAGTAGGGGAACTCAGTAGATATTCTTACTGGGAAACGTTTAAGAAACTGCGAATTCCAGAAACAGAAGTTCAACCTTATGATGACCATATTTTACGGTTATCGGGAGAAAGGGTTGAAACACGAGGGTATATTGACTTATACACAAAGTTTGGTGAAGGAAGCATGATGAGCAGAACAATTCGAGTCTGATATCTCTTCGAGGATGCTAACACCTCGTATAATGTGCTGCTTGGGTGTCCTTCCTGAACCAACAGGGTGCAATTGTCTCCACCCTTAGCTTAGCCATGAAATTCCCTTTGCCCTTGATTCATATTGTCTCGGTTCATGTTGACCAATATACAACTCGGTAATGTTACATGGCAAGTTTGAAGATGGTGCCACTTAGAATCCATGAGGAGAGCTAAGAAAAACAAGGAACAAGGGGAGAATATATGTCAACATGGTCAACCTAAACTTGCGAACCAATGTGGTTCATATGGAACCAGACGAGGAGGTGATGGCCATCCCTCTACGAGAGGAGGATAAAACCATGAAGGTGGGAAGTTTGTTAAAAGAGGATAAAGTCAAGCAAATCCATCAAGTCCTTCTAAATAATGCTTATATGTTTGCATGGACGGTGACGGATATTCCAAGGGTCGACTTAAATGTCATGACCCATAAGCTATCAATTTTTAAATAAGCACGACCAGTGGATCAAAATATACGGAATCTGGGTGAAGAGAAAAGAGGAACTGCCCAAGAAGTGGTCAATAAGCTATTAAAGGCAAACTTTATTGGTGAAGAGCAATACACAACTTGGCTAGCAAATGTGGTAATGGTTAAGAAACAAAAAGGTAAGTGGCGTATGATCACGAATTACATGATTTGAATAAAGCCTGTCCCAAGGACACGCATCCCTTGCCTTCTATAGATCGACTAGTTGACGGCGCTACTGGGCATCACATGATGAACTTTCTTGACACTTATTCAAGGTATAACCAAATCGGATGCACCCTCGAGATAAAGCCAAAAGAGATAAAGCCAAAATGACGACCGATGATGCCAACTACTACTAGGAGGTAATGCCTTTTGGCCTGAAGAATGTCGGGACGACATACCAGAGGCTTATGGACAAAGTTTTCAAGAACCTAATAGGTCGAAGTGTAGATGTTTATGTGGATGAGGCAGTAAGGAAGTATAACATGACACTAAACCCTGAGAAGTTTCCTTGGTTTCATGTTGAATCATAGAGGCATCGAGTTAAATCCCGATAAGTGTCAAGCCATTTTTGACATAAGAAGCCCGAAGAATGTGAAATAAGTCTAGAGACTAATTGGCAAACTAATCACCCTATCTCTGTTTATGCCGAAGTTGGCCGACAAGACAAAAATGATCATTCAACTTTTGAAGAAAACATCTAAGTTCCAGTGGACTTAACAATGTGAAGATATATTCTCACAGATTAAAGAATTTATTGCCTCACCCCTAGTCATACAGAAGCCAATACTTGAGGCAACCTTGTATTATTACTTGTCGGTTTCAGACGAAGCTACTAGCTCTGTGCTAGTACAAGAGGTGGACAAATAGCAAAGATCAATGCATTTTGTCAGCTGAACACTGAAAGGAGACAAAAGGCAATATCAAGTAATTGAAAGGGTAGCTTTAGCCTTGGTACATACAATAAGACGTATGCGACCATATTTCCGAAACCACTCCGTCATTGTCAGGACCGACTACCCATCATGAAAATTATGTCAAAATCAGACTTGGCAAGACAAATGATTGGATGGTTAGTGGAGCTATCGGAGTATGGGATCAAGCACGAACTAGAAGGCCTATTTAAGTCATAGCGCTTCTCTGACATAGTGGAATTGAGCCTAGAACCAAGTCCTACAGAGGATGAAAGTTGGACATTACATGTAGACGGATCGTCTAATACAAGGGGAAGTGGAGCAAGATTCGTGCTAAAAGGACCTGGAGATACTTTGGTTGAGCAATTATTGCATTTTGACTTTAAAACAACTAACAATAAAGCCGAGTATGAGGCATTGATGGGGGAATTCCAAGTCAAAGACCCCTTGATGATGCAATACTTTCACAAGGTGACCAATATGTTGTCTCAGTTCCAAAGTGCGAAGATATAACATATTAAGCGAGAACATAATGCACATGCTTATTTGTTATCCAAACTGGTCAGCACCAAGAAGAAGAGTCATCACCACTTAGTTATCTAGCAAAATCATACCATACACTAGTGGAACAAACACATTCTACAATAGGAAAAAACAATGGTTAAAACATAACCGATGTAAACAAAAATGTGGTGACATTTTTGAAATTATGTGCAAATATATTATAGCGGTTGAACTCCCGATCGTTTTAGTATATCCCTACTACAACGGTTGACCTCCCAACCGTTGTAGTATTTTCATACTATTGTAGTTGTGATCTTCCAAATGTTGTAGTATCATCTGTTTTAATCCTCATGTATTGTTTATTAACCTAATGTTTTTATTGTTTCATAATTTGTCTTTCCCTCTCACGTCGTTGAGTCTCTCTAGTACGTTTTCTGTTCTTCTCACTCACAATCTGGTTGGTTCCTTCATTGCCTTCATCTACTTTCGTTAGCATTTCTTCGTCTACTCACGCTCATTTGGTTTGCTAACTTTTTTATGTTCCAGGTTTTTGAGGATGTTATACATTTTGTGCATGATCTTTTCTCCATTGTGAATGCTTGGTTCGACACCCCTTACCACTTCTCTTTGCAAGAGGTTAGCAATTTTGTAAAATTCAATAAAAATAGTTAAAAATTTATCTTTGACCCAAATTTTTTATCAGCAACTTGATTTAGTGTATATTTGATGGTAGAGTTCTTACGTTGTATAGATCTATCATTAATTTCTGAGTTGCAAACATTTAGTACGAAAATACTTTAAATGGTCATAACTTTTGATAGAGAGCTTGGATTAAGACACTCCAAAAATGAAAGTTTCTCGAAATGGCTTAACGAAGTTCGTGGACAATACCCAAAGGGGATTTGAAATCCATAATTTTTCCAAAATTTCATCGTTTACTATTTATTTATTATTTATTTAGTATGTTTCACATATTTTTTCTATTTCACATATCTATACTTGTCAGAAATTTTTGGAAATTTTTGTGGTGTTTCATTGTACGAATTAGAGACGTTATCAAAGAATTCTAGAAATTTTTTATTTTTTTTTAATTAGAGATATGTGCAACTTCTGTAGTATCTCGATATTATAGCAGTTGCCCTATCCAACCGTTGTAGTATCTCAATATTACAGCGGCTGTCCTATGCAACCATTGTAGTATCTGAATATTACAACGATTGTCCTATCCGACAGTTGTAATTTTTCTCACTTTGGCAAAAGGTGGGTGTATTACAGCGGTTTGTCAAGAAACCGAGGTGGTATCTCTCATATACTACAACGGTTGTTCAACCGCTGTAGTATGTCCAAACTTTCTACTGCGGTGGAATCTACAGCGGTTCCAGAATCGATGTTATATGCCATACAAAACCAGTGTGAAAGGTGGGTTTTCCACTAGTGATACCCAGTGTCACTCCTGAAACTGAATGTATGGGTCACAGAGGATGACGCATGGATAACATCCCTCATGCAATATATTTAAGGTAGGGTAAATGCAAAGAAGAGGAGGAAGAGATCATTAGGCACAAAAGTGCTCGCCACACCATGATAAGGGACAAACTATACAAAAGAAGCCACTTTTACCCTCTTTTAAAATCGTTTTAAAGAAGCTTCATAATTTCCTAGAAATACTTCCAATTTGACCTTATTGGATTATAAATGGAAGAACAAGTATCTTTACACAACATCAGAACAATGAGAGCCAACATGAATACATGAGGTTCTTACTTTCCATAGTTGTTACATGAGTTCAAAAGGTCTTCTTAGCAAACTTGATACTGAAAACAAAGGAAACCACTTGGACATGGGTTTCGTACCTTTTAAAGAAGCTTCATAATTTCCTAGAAGTACTTTCAATATGGCCTTATTGGATCATAAATGGAAGAACAAAATTTTTTACCCATCATTGGAATTGTTTTTTTTTTTTCATAATGAGTGCCAAAATGAACACATGAAGTTCTTACTTCCATATTTGTTACACGAGTTCAAAATTCCTTCCTAGCAAACCTAATACCGAAATAGACGAAACCACCTGGGTGTGGGTTTCATACCTTTTAAAGAAGTTTCATAATTTCCTATAAGTACTTCCAATTTGACCTTATTGGATCATAAATGGAAGAACATGCCATTTTACACAACATTAGAACAATGAGAGCCAACATGAACGCATGAGGTTCTTACTTTTCATATTTGTTACATGAATTCAAAAGTCCATTTTAGTAAACCTGATATTGAAACAGAGGGAACCACTTGGACGTGGGTATGATATCTTTTGACGGACCTTCATAATTTCCTGGAAGTATTTCTAGTTTGATCTTATTGGATTACAAATGGAAGGGCAAACTTTTTTATACAACATTAGAACTGTATTTTTTTAATAATGAGTGCCAATATGAACGCATGAGGTTCTTACGTCCATATTTGTTACATGAGTTCAAAATTCCTTTCCAGCAAACCTGATACCAAAACAGAGAAAACCACGTGTGACACCTTTTAAAGGATCTTCACAATTTCGTGGAAGTATTTCTAGCTTAACCTTATTACAAATGGAAGGACAAACTTTTTTACACATTATTAGAACCGTGTTTTTTTTCATAATGAGTGCCAACACGAATACATGAGGTTCTTACTTTCTATAATTTTTTACATGAGTTTAAAAGTCATTATCAACAAACATGATACTAAATAGAGGGAACCACATGGACGTGGGTGTGATACCTTTACGTCGCCACTTGCAAATTCTCTTATTCCTCCGCTTTTGCGCATTAAAAAATCCAACCTTTAAAAACGACAACTCTCTCTTCTTAACACCCAAACCCTAACTTTCCTAAACTCATTCTTGAACCTAAACCTAATCATCTCACTGTACTTCCACCATCACCGTTGAAATTTCTTTTCACTCATCTTTCTATCTCCTTGTAAACACAATCCTTGAAAATCCTAGCTTCTTTCTCCGTTTTCTATCCTTCAACACGATCTCTCCTCGCTCACCTTCAAATGCCTTCGTTCAGTTTTCAGACTTTTTTGTCTTCTCAAATTTGAACCCCAATTTAAAACGCAAAATGCAAGAGTGCCTAAGAAAAGAGGAAAGAAAAGAGTTAAGCGGGAAAACTAAAAGTAAATGTAAACATGCAAGCACAAGTAAATAAAAAATTATTTCTTTTTAACACGTAAGAATGTCAAATGGAAGTAACTTAAAAAGCAGTGTCAAAATATCATTTCCCTTCAAAATATTGCATAGAAAGAGATCGCCTAACTAAAGATAAATATAGTAGATGATACAAGACTAAGGTTAACAGTTGGAAGATGGGAATATAAATAATTATGGTTTTTGATGCTGGAATATATAGGAAATTGAGGTTATAAGGGATAGACGATAGTACAATTCAGATTTTATATCAATGACTTAGGTGTATGATCTATGCTTTTACTCATTAGAAAATATGGAGCTACAATAAAGGTATTTGATAAAGAATTTATTAGATACCTTGTTAATGATCTAAGTGTAGAACCACTAATCCTTGTATTCGTCTTAAAGAACTAGATGATACAAACTGTATAGGACTTTGGATGAACTAAAGCATATATGGCAAATAGACGAACCAATATAGATAAGTCTTCCTTTAATTTGAAGATTTTGATTTACGGGTTTGATAGATGAGTGAAGAATATGAATTAAGAAGATTTTTCTAGAGAACATCTCTAAACACTTGAGAATAAGGACAAACTAGATATAAATATAGAGAAATATTCTTGTGTGTTTGGATGTGGGTGCGTGTGTGTGTATGCATGAATGTGTGTGTGTAGATGTGGGTGCGTCCGTGTGTGTAGATGTGTGTGGGTGGGTGTGCACGCGTTTGTATGTGTGTTAGGGTTTTATTGAACTAATTTATTTTATGTGTAAAGGTCTCTTGATCATGTTTTACCATTTTGGCATATCCATTAATGGATGATTTAGTTCCTTAGAGATTGAGATGAGTTGAAGTGTTGATGGTGGGGTTTCAATATGTGCACATGCTCATCTATCATGACTAGTCATTCTCTAATTGTCACTTTTTTATTATTATTATTATCAGTATTATTCTCAATGTTGTTCTGCAGTATGAATAAAGATTGTATAAATAACAATAATGAATATGATAATAATAATAATAATGATCAAAATCTATCATCCAAATATTTAGAAATTATTGTTCCCAAGTATTATTCCCATAAGTGTTTAGGATGACATGAGGAACAAATGATACAAATACTTTAGATTGACGGTATTAAGGAATGATCTAATGAAACTTTTTTGGAATATTGTTAAGTTGATTTTAAAAATTGAAAATTTGTTGCAATATAGTGTTTATACATATGTATATCTTACTTTTTCCTATTTTTCCTTTCGATCCATAACTATCACAGAATGGGTAGATCGAAAACTAGAATCCTTATAATAGGTGGCGATTCAACCTAAAGTTCTAAAGTTAAAAGTATAATCCATCAACGGGTGGTGGTTCTACCTAACCTCGAGAATCGAGAAGGATGGGAGATAAAAATGGAACTCCATAGATAAGCTAAGGAAAAAGGTTGACTGTCATCACCTTGATCAGTAAGAGCCTTAGTTCAAGGTCCCAACCTATGCCTTCTTCGATGATGTGGGAGGCAAAGTAGTAGGTTTCTAGTCATTCTTCTTAAACTATGAAGCTTGGACATGGGGGAAATCACCCGCTTCCCCGCTTCCAACACACGTCTGACACGGACACGCTGAGGAGGCGTGAACGAACCGTGTCAGACAAACACCTCTCCGCCGGACACGGTTCACCATCTTAGACATGTAGATAATACACAGTCAACCTCTATTGGACATGTATCTTCTACCAAAATAAAAAAATCCAAATGCAAATTGTAACAAAATATTCATAAAATCCAAAACAAATATATTCGAATCAGAAAATCGTATTGTACGAAATATTTTTATTCCTTAAATCACTCTAAAAATTCTTATAAATAATGGAAGATACAAGAGAAACGAATCAAAAAGAAAAGAGGAAAAATAGATTGTTTGTGAGAAGAAGAGTCGCGTCGCGGTGAACAACGGAGGACTCACAGTGAACATGGTGAAAACAGTAGCGGAAGATGCTTGACAATCTCCCACTGCTCTCTGGAAAACATTTTCTTTAGTGGAAGATGCTCTCTGGTGGAAGACGCTCTCTGTGGTGGAACGCTTTCTCCGGTGGAGGACGCTCTGTGGTGAAAGATGCTTGCTCTGGTGGAGGACGTTGTGGAAAGACTCTCTGAATACCCTCTTTGCGCTTTCTAGAAGGAAGAAGAGTCTTGAAAAAATGGTAACTTCATTTGAAATATTTTTTTTATTATTTTCTCGTTTGTTAAAATTTTTCTTTTTTTGTATCTTATTACTTTATGTATAATATTAATTTACGAATTTGTTTTTTATTAGTTTATTTATATA
>Ga0123340_1006756_pt1 | contig 10939 bp, 9 predicted proteins | sample SirMexnodulemix_FD_89961 | JGI IMG/M metagenome (GOLD analysis project Ga0123340, IMG submission 89961) | Root nodule microbial communities of legume samples collected from Mexico - Siratro Mexico nodule mix | ecosystem: Host-associated > Plants > Roots > Nodule | place: Mexico: Nepantla... | reverse complement strand
CATAGTATTATGTAATAAAATATTAGCTACTTCAATTTATAATTTTGTTTTCTTGAGAGGAAGATAACTAAATTTTATGTTGCAAGGACCTGACCACGAACGTTATAATCATGAAATCCACTACTGATAATAAAAAATCAAAACTATTTGTGTCTTTAATCAACAAAAGGAGACACTTTAATGTTTATTATGGTGTTTTTGTTTGTATATCTAATGTGTCTTCACTTAACTGTTCCAGAAATCTTGCTTCCCATGCCATGGTCCATAAGAATGAAGATTGCATTTGGTGCTGCCAAGGGACTTGCATTTCTTCATGAAGCAGAGAAACCTGTCATATATCGTGATTTCAAGACATCAAATATTTTATTGGACCAGGTCAGCAAATTTAAATATCTCAGCAGAAAATGAAAAAGAGGATAAAAAATTGTGATATCTCTGGTTAGATTTCAGGTGTTCAAGCAGAAAGCATTTAGCTTCTACACAGTAAAGGCCCCAGTGGTTCCAAAATAAGCCAGCTTTCAATTGACCATCTTGATTTTTTGTTTCAAAAACAGGACTACAATGCAAAACTTTCTGATTTTGGCCTTGCTAAGGATGGACCAGTTGGAGACAAATCACATGTTTCTACTAGAGTAATGGGAACATATGGTTATGCAGCACCTGAATACATAATGACTGGTAAAGTATATTCTGAACTTAGAATTCTGTGTTCATGTACGAAACTCGGACATTCCTTTTTAAGTGTCGTGCGACACTTATATTGGACACTGACACACGTATGATAGACACCGACATACATATGATACTCGTACCATATGTGTTAATGAAGTGTCTAATTCAAATGACTTTTTTTTAGATATATGATAGTTCTAACACAACACATTTTTTAGATATCTGATAGTCATAAACAAAGATCAATGTAGAGAAAATTATGGATGTCCCACTTATTATTTTCACTAGTCATAAACAACTAAGAGTTTTAAGATAATTGTTATGAAAATCAACAAACTCATCAGTCACATATTATACTATCAGTGTATTCAAATTAAAGTCTTGGTATAATACAAATTGACAACATAATCATGTGTTGTTGTGCAGGTCATCTGACTCCTAGAAGTGATGTTTACAGTTTTGGGGTTGTTCTTCTTGAACTTCTCACGGGAAGAAAATCTTTAGACAAGTTAAGACCTGCTAGAGAGCAGAACCTCACAGAATGGGCTGTTCCTTTGCTTAAGGAAAAGAAGAAATTTCTGAACATAATAGATCCAAGATTGGATGGTGATTATCCAATTAAAGCAGTTCACAAAGCTGCAATGCTCGCATATCATTGCTTGAACCGCAATCCAAAAGCAAGGCCTCTGATGCGAGATATTGTGGACTCATTGGAGCCTTTGCAGGCACACACAGAGGCCCCTAAAACACTGACAATAATCAGTGAGGTTCCTGAATCTGGTTTGAAAATGAAAGATGCAAAATGACTTTAACGAGGGTGTTGTTGTAGGTTCTCAGTTTCATTTCTCATGTTCTTTGGGAGAGAGGTTTTGCCTTTACTTGTGTTTATAAACCTGACATATAGGCAATTTCTTTTTATTCTATCCCTTTCTTTGCTTTTCAACACATGTGCAACTGGATTACTATATGAACTGATATCAATTTCAACAGAAACAAACAACTCATAGCAGCAAAAATGATATTATTCGCACTCCTTTTTTCTTAAATTTAAAAACATAAACATATTAATTGAATCCTTTCTCTATTATTATTTTTATAGACAGTATTATGTTAATATTGTATTTTAAGTTTTTGTTTTTAGTAAAATCACTTCTCATGACTAATCTAATGCTTAATTAATTACTGTTTTTTCATAATATAAACCATTTATCTTTTTCATTTTTCTATCATTCTTATATCTTCTTCTTGTATGGAAAAACTTATGCAATATGAACTGAAATTACAATTTTTTTTATCTACACCAATTTGTTATTTTCTTGCAAAATTTGCTAAATTTTAATAAAAAAATGATCATTTCCTTAATTGCATTGATATATTCGTATAATATTTAAACTGTTTAGCTTGTTTTCATAGAAATTTTGTGTTGCATAAAAGAAACTGAACATTTTTTTTATAATTTTTCGCGCAAAGAAACTGTATTTAGTTTTTCTAATTGTTTTATCCAGTAGCCGACAATAAAAAAATTGTAAAAAATACCTAAAAAAGTCTTAATAATGTTGAAAAATATCTTAATACCATAAAATACTTAATATTTGAATAAAAATATTAATAAATATCTAAAGTTGTCTATACAAAATGATATCATAAAAATTATTATATGTTATTATTTTAAATATTTTGTTCATACGAAATATTAACTATATATCAATAGATTCCCGGAAGAATTTTATTATTCCGATCAAGGTTCTTGATTTTTTTCTTAATTTTCCATCTCTATAGTAGAGGTAACACAGCCACGTCTCAAACATAGCAAAATCGAAAACTACACGTGGCATCATTGTAGTGAACTGAATGGATGTGCCTTCATAACCACTTCAGCAATCTACATTCACAACCTCTCATCCATGTCTTTGTGGCCCAGCAACCCAACCTCCATTTGTTAACTATGCACAAGCACAACTTCAAGCACAAAGGGATGTTCATAGAAGAAACTCAACATAGAAATTAGCAGTGACACTTTCAAAGTTTTGTGCATAACCATAAACCATAAACCATGTCATTACCAACCAACACTAGTGGTCACTCATCCCTTTACTCTGCACTAACAGTGCCAAGAACCACCCAAATTCACCCAACCTTGTTTTCTTCCTCTTCCAAGTTCTTTTCTTCCGGAAGCCCCTCGTATTCGGGTGTGTCCTTTTGTTTCTCAAACACCCTTTTGTCAAGACCGTTGCTTTTTGCTGTCAAGGCTTCATCCGGGGTTGGGTCAGAAGCATCCAAGCAGGAGAGTGACAAGGGTGAAGAAGAAGAAGAGGAACCGTATGAAGAGTACGAGGTGGAAATTGAGCAGCCTTATGGACTCAAATTTGCAAAGGGTAGGGATGGGGGAACTTACATTGATGCTATTGCACCAGGAGGATCAGCTGATAAGGCTGGAGTCTTCACTGTTGGGGATAGAGTAATTGCCACCAGGTATACTCTTCATGTTTTTTTTTTTTTTTTCTCTTTCTGCAAGTTTCTTTATTTGAGAACTAGATACAAGGTTTATGGAGGATGTGGTATAATTTTTAGTTTAGGGGTTGGTTTTCATACATGCTTAGAGACTATTTATTGGAGGTCTTATTTATTCTTGGTTGGTTTATGGATGTGGATTTTGGTGAGTTTAATTTATAGGCACTGTTAATGTAAAATTTATAGGTATATCATGTGCTTCGAAATCCTTTTTGAGAAGTAAACTTGTGCCCTTTATGTTTGTGTCATGATGTTTGAGTCGTTGAGATATGACCAATATGTTCAATATCTGCAGTGCAGTTTTTGGGACTGAAATTTGGCCAGCTGCGGAATATGGAAGGACAATGTACACAATTCGCCAAAGAATTGGTCCATTGCTCATGAAAATGCAGAAGAGATATGGTTTGTTCAATGTGTTCATTTTGCTATGTTTGAGTTCTACTATGGTCAGTACACACTTGTGAAATTTGGTCGTGATCTCAGAGCCGTGGTTTCTCATTTTGACAGGAAAGAGTATTGATAGTGGTGAGTTAACTGAAAAAGAGATTATCAGGGCTGAGAGGAACTCGGGGGTAATCAGCAACAGAGTGAGAGAAATTCAAGTAAGTTTTATCGTAATATGATTAAACTGTAAAATTGTAGTCCTTACATTCACAAACCATTTTGTATGAGATGTTTGACATGTCACTGCTACGTGCGGGTACAAACATTCATTGCCAATTCTCAAACTTGCAAAATTTCAGATGTTAAATGCTTTGAGGAAAAAGGAACAGAAAGAACGCAGAGAAAAGGATTTGAGAGAAGGATTGCAACTATATAAGTAAGGATTAGCAAATCAAAATCATTCTTTTTTTACCATCTATGGTGTATCCAGCATTCCTTTCTATCCTTTGTTTATCTAGCCCTTAACATTTCAGAATGTTAGTCTATTCTTCCAAAGGGATGAAATGCAACATCTTATCTCCAATTGTAATTCAATAGCTGTAATTATTGCACTTTGCACCATGTGTGAAATTTATTTTGCAATATGTATGAGGAATCGTAATAGACCATGCAATTATATTTGGATAGCCATAATTGGATTTAAGCAAAACTAATATTGATCATCAATGTATGATGGGTCATATGGTGGAGATTAGTTTCCTTTAGACTTGCTTCACTTTCCAAACACTGAATTTTCATCATATCTTAATTAAAAGTGTGACAAGTGATGCTGTCTCACTGATAATATTATTGTGCACTCTGTTCCTGGATTAAATGCTGAAGGAATGGAAAATATAACGAAGCACTAGAGAAATTTGAGTCTATTTTGGGATCAAAGCCAGAACCTGAGGAAGCAGCAGTTGCAAGTTACAACGTTGCTTGTTGTTACTCTAAGCTAAACCAGGTATATGTTTCCTGCCATTTGCTACATGCAACATGTAATAAATTTCTATATATATACTAATAGAGAGTAATAAATTTCTAACAGATTCAAGCTGCACTTTCTTCACTGGAAGAAGCCCTGAATTCTGGTTTTGAAGACTTCAAGGTGATCAACCTACTTGAAGCTATTCCATTATCCTATTGGCTAGATATCTAACATTGTTGTTATTTTGACAGAGACTGAGAACTGATCCTGACCTGGCTAACGTCAGAGCGTCAGAGGACTTTGATCCTTTGTTGAAAAGATTTGATGAATCTTTTATCAATGAGAATGCCATCAATGCCATTAAATCTCTTTTTGGATTTGGTAAGAAATAACCTGTTGTGTGGACGCAAGCACAGTTTTTGGCTGACCAAGGGGTTGGTTGAGCAATATGTATGTATAACTTTATAGTTTAACTACACAGGTCCCTCATTTTTTGTCCCTGCACTGGGATCTTGTTTTGTGTACTACTAGTATAATCAAGCAAAATTTTAAGAAGCTTATTTGTGATCAATAAAATTGTGCATTTTTATCACCTTCGACTTTGTTGCCTGTTTGTGAGATCTGATATCACTTGACCTGAAGATAATGGGTATGAGTTTTTGGTCTGTTTCCTTATATATTATCTTGACCAAATGAGAGACTTTCCACCCTTGAATTTCAACAGTTACCTTTCTATAAGATTGTCAATGTTTTTTGACTGATTTCAACTTTTAATTCACTATACAAAATCCCATATGCTTCTAAAACTTTACATATTTTATAAATGGAATGCAATTTCTCTTTTATTTGAGCAGAAAATTTAAATTATTAAATATTTAGATTATAAATGTTATGGAAATAATATGAAAGTAATACCAAAGGAAAAACTAGCATGAGGAAGTTATAGGTTTTAGCAATTGCATTATTTCAGACGGGCCGTTTTAGCATTCAACTATAGCACAACTTGGATTAGAAATCGACGCCTAAAGTAACTCAACTTTTCAAATTTTGTATTATAATTAAAATATATCTGGGTAATTAATTACTTTGGTTATTAAATTGAAAACACATGGCAATTTAGTCTTAAAATAACGAAATTTCTGAAGTTATCAAATATGTAAAATGTATAACAATTATAATCTTTTGAACAACTTACGTTAAATTGATCTTTAAACTTTATAATTTACCATCAAATTGATCTCTGAACTTAAATTTTTAATATGAAATTAGTTAACTGCACGACATTTATTCTATAAAATTTAACAGCAAGGTGAAATTTTTGTACTTCTACATATTCATGAGCTAAATTATATATATTTTTTAAGAAATTAAATTGTCATTGATTTACAGGACAAAGATGGTATTTACCTGATATAATAATATAAATAGACATGAAGAGGGAAAAAGTAGCATACAAAAGCATAAATTTTCTTGGTGCAACTTGTTTGCAGGGGAAGATCTTGTCACATATTCCTTAAAGACTTTATCTGACTTTCTTATATTGTTTTGGATTTCAATTTCAATGTGTAATCTCTCCATTTTCTCGCATACAGAAACAACTACAAAACTTTCGCATCACAAAGCATAGCCATGAACTATATGTGTACTGAATACATAACAATTTAATCAAAGTAGCAAAAAACTTCATAGGAATCATACGAAAAACTTACAATCAAAGAAGCAAAAAAGTTTTATTCAAATATAGCAAAATAAGATGACTACTTAGAAAGCTTCTAAACCATGCATTATGTTATAGCTAAGTTATTTGACTAGGAATTAGAAGGATGAAGTCGAATTGCAAGTCCTTTTACTGGCTCTAGCATGGGATCATACTTGAACTTTTCATCAGGAATCATCAATTCCCACTTGAACCGTTTCACGATATTATGCATGAACACAAGGATCTCTTGCCTAGCATATTCTAGCCCCAAACACATTCGGGGGCCACCTCCAAATGGAACATGTGAAAAGGGTGTAGGCCCAGCTCCTTCAAACCTTGAAGCATCAAAAGTTTCGGGATTCGAGAAGACAGTTGGATCATTGTGTGATGAACAAGTGCTCCAATGCAACTGTCATAAAAGATCATAGATAACATGATCAACATGGGATAAGGTTCTCTCCTTCAGCATACAAGAACTTCTTTTAATGGTCTTTAAAAGCCAACACTTAGTATTGTTGAGTCTCAAAAAATGAAGGAAGCTTTTGGTCTAATTGAACATGAACTGAATTAGTGGTTTGATTTAAACTTGAACAATGTTTGAGATGGAATAGCATTTGGCTATTTGCAATCACATACAAGTGTTTCACTAGTCTCAAGAACTAGAAGTGATTCCAATGAATGTGTAATGAAGAAAGCATGGTAATAGCAAATAAGGTTTTACAAAAGAAAGGAAAAATACCTTCCAGCCTTTAGGGATGTTATAATCAGCAAAGGTGAAATCCTTTATAGCTTCTCTATAAGCACCAGTGACTGGTGGAGACAGCCTCATGACTTCAGATACAACATTCCAAGAGTATTTCATTTTCTGAACATCTTCCCATTGCAACAACTCCCCTACCTCTTTCCCTTGAATAATTTCATGTTGTTCTGTCATAAAAATAACTTCAACATTTATCTGATCTGTTTTAGGTAAGAGTATGCAGCTGAAAAATAGTTGCCAGCAGCAACAGTTTGCTATAACAATCTTCTTTGGTTGTTTTTGAACATGAAAAATAAGTAGAAAAAAAAATAAGATGAACTTCTCCATGATCCATGAGTTAAAATTAGTTTATGTACAAGTTAATTTGTAGAAATAAACTCTTCATTGGAAACAAACATGGTTAAGGATTTTATTACCAACCTTTCAAGACATGTTCATAAACTTGAGGCAACTGTCCGAGATACCTCATGACCAATGTTAACACTGATCTAGCAGTATCATGTCCTGCAAAAAGTAGAAGAAGTATGTTATCAAGAATCTCCTTTTCGGTCATAAACCTTCCACTTGGGTCAGATGTAGCAAGCATGTGTGATAGAAGGTCTTGAGTAAGTGATGCCCTCTTCTCCTCCAAATCCACTTTTCTTTTCTCTACAATCATTTTAATTTCTTTCCTTATTTCATCTGCAGCTTTCTTTGCACGATGAAACCTTGTTCCAGGAATGTTGAGGGAGAAGCCAACGATCCCTTTCAGAAATGCATCAAATTGTAACGAAAGCTTTGATATTTGGTCAGAGTCTTCAACGCTCAAAAATAAGCAACAAGCCAATTCAAACGTGTATAGCTTCACAGTTTGATAGACAAAAACCTGCTCCTTTCCTACAAAATTGCAAGTTAACAAAAGTATTAAACTATAGATCACAGTATAAATTTTCTCTTTCGTTTCTAATGAATAACCAGTTTTATTGATGAAACAAAAAAATACAGTCAATCAATACTTTTAATCGTTAGAAAAGCTTTAAAATAGGTGACCTCTCTTAAGACTAGCTCTGATCCAAGAGAATATAACCTTATGTATAATAATGCTTAATCATATGCAACTGCAAGTGTTGGATTTCACCCAAATTTCATTGAAGATTGTTTTCCATAGTTTGCTATAGGATTTGGCTTTTTTTAAGTATTAAGAGTGTCTTTCAAAAGATAAAGTGCAATGATAAACATTAATAAAAAAAGTTAACGGTTGAGATTGTGATTGTGATTAATTTTATAGTACTTTCAATTAAATGATTATTGGTGTCTTTCTTTGTGTATTATCAGAGCTAAATCCTTACTATTATAATGATAAATATGTTAGATTGGTTTTACTCACAAAACATATGTGAGAGATATGCAAAAGGTGTAGGATATATTTGAAAGATGAGAGATTTGAAAAAATAGGTAAGATTCCTATTAGAGATTTGCTGTGAAAGGAAATTAGAAAAGTTTTGTAAGGATGGTTGTACCAGGGAAACGAGAATGAAAACAAGCGTTTGATGGAGAGATTGCACAGTAAGAAGTGCTGTTGGCTAGATTTGTTTAGATCATAAATTTGACACTTCTCATCTGTTCAAGTGTCAGCAGGCAAGTTGTGCTGTACCACTACAAATTGTTTAGGATTTGTTTGTGATAGTTGTACACACTTAGTAGTAAGTATGTAAGCATGGTAAGAGATGATATGATAGTTTCCAATAAGGTTCAAGGACGTGGTATTCCCCACCAAAACTGAAAAAGGACCACCAACACCAAGATTTTGCTTGATCATTGATTCAAATAGTTAATCACCAAAGTATTATTTAACTATCTGATGGTAAATCTTTTGGTAGCACAATTCTCATATGACCAAGCAAACAAACTGAGGTATTATGTTACATGTCTTACCTTTCCAATAAGTGTCTATATGGTGCTGAGCAATTCTATCCATTTTTGGCAATAAGTTTTTGAGTGTTTCTGCATTAAGAAAGTTCATGAGCAACTTTCTCACCATCTTTGCCTCCTCACCAACCTTGTTCACAAGGGACAGACTTAACAGCTTCCTCACCGAACTAGGCCACCACACTTGGACATTCTTGTTCTCGTTGCTAAATAGGAACTTGTTCCCTGCTGGTCCAGAAAACACAACAATAGGGTCTCCAAATATTGAAGTCTTGAACACCCTTGAGTCATATTTCTCCACTCTCTCTTGTAGGAACCTTAACACGTTGTTCTCAAGCATTGCATGTATGAACTCAAAGGTTTCTCCAACAATAGGCCACCCTAATCTTCCAGGAGGAAGATTCAGGTTTCTGAGCCTGACCATTCTAGTGATGAAATGCAGACAAAGCACAAAGAATGCCAAAACTGCTGGCAACACTACTATATTGGTCACCTCCATAAAGGGTAGTGTCCTTAAGACCTTAACTACTGATGAATGGCACAACACAGCAGAGAGTATGAAAGAGAATTCTGAGAACCAGAAAAAACTGAGATATAAGAAGGATGAAAGAGAAAAGAGAGCTTTCTCTTTGGAATAGGACTGAACCAGAGAAGCTATATATAAAGGAAAACGTTTCAGAACTTACCTTATGGCAAATATGTGATTCAATCATAACATGACATTTTTACTCTTTCAAGCTTTCTAAGTATGTGATAAGCACTCACTTCAACTGTGAACTGCAATCTCAGTTAATGGTCATCCTGGATTTTCTAGAAAGAAAACGCTGGTCCTCCAATTACAAAACAAGAAAGTGACACTTCAAAATATCATAACTATAACGACCATTAAGGTTTATAAATAAATAAAAAATTGGGAAAAATGTTATTTATATAAAGATTGATAACTGTTTTCTTTTCTTTAAAATGGTCAACTAGATTTAACAGATATTTATAATTCTTTTAAATAAGATGCTACGTTTTTTTTTCAAAATAAAAAAAAATAAAAATATATAGGTCTAATAATAAATTTTTTCAATTTCCTGAGCAGTACACATGCAATGAATATAATGTAATATAGTAATATTGTCACCATAAATTTGAAAAAAAAAGTGAAATCAAATTAAAATCCTTTAAAATAATAGAAAAAAATTATCATAATAATGGAATAAAAAACTATTACATCAAAAATATAATATGATTCTTAAATGAATAAAATGAGCAAATTAATTCCAAAATATTATAATTTAATTATAATTGGTTTACTATTTAATTGTTATTGTTTCATCAATAAGTAAGATTTCATATGTCTTAATGAATTTAATCAGTAATTTACCTTTTTTAATCTGGTATCTGTACATTATGACATGTGTCATTATTTTTTAATCTGGTATCTAGACATTGTGACATAAGCCATTATGACAATGAGAAGAAAAGGTTGTATAAATCCTTAATAGTATGGTTATTATGTGTTCTAAACCTTAATGTTAAAGATACGTGTAAAGTAACAAAACTAATATTTAAATAATATTTTGTTGATGTGAAAATGAATGATGAAGAATAAAACATAAGCATACATTATATTACCGAAAATGTATACATGTGGTGAACCAACAAATGGAGGCAGAGAAAGCACTAAAGAAAATGGGGGTTAATGATAGAACAGTGCAAAGGGTTAGTGGGATTCCAAGACCATCATTGGGACATATATTTTGAATTTCTTTCAACAAATATTAAATTACTAATTTGTTAACAATTTTACGTTGAGATAAGATTTTTTAATAATTTATAATTAAAAGTGAATTTTATCTTACAAACTCATTTTATAAAATTAAGTTAGATTTAAAATCTGTTTCTAATATAACTCTTTTATTAAATCATTTTAATATAATATTTAGAGTGGTTAATTTTTAAAATTAATCATATAAGCACTTTTACTTAGGAATAAAAAGAAATATTTTACTCAAATTTATACTTAAAATTGAATATATATATATAAAAT
>Ga0123340_1006752_pt1 | contig 10944 bp, 12 predicted proteins | sample SirMexnodulemix_FD_89961 | JGI IMG/M metagenome (GOLD analysis project Ga0123340, IMG submission 89961) | Root nodule microbial communities of legume samples collected from Mexico - Siratro Mexico nodule mix | ecosystem: Host-associated > Plants > Roots > Nodule | place: Mexico: Nepantla... | reverse complement strand
TTATTTATAATAATATAAAAAAATTCTCCTCTGAATACATATTATAATTTTTATTTTACCTTTTATAATAATTTAAAAATTAAAAGAAATAACCGCATATATTTTAACATCATTATATAGTATAAATCATCACATTTAATAATAAAATATATTACGAATATATTACGAAGTACTCATTATTATTATTATTATTGTTAAAATATTGATATGAATATATAAAAAAAGAATAAAATATGGTAAAATCTAGCTTAAGCAAGTGGAGAAGAAGAGAGAAGAAGAGAGAAGAAGTGAGGAAAAGAAAAGAAAAGGAAAAGAAAGGAGAAAAAGATCCAAAATTTTGTAAAACCTTAGAAAGAGGAGAAGAGATAGAAGAGAGAAATTCTGGATAACGATTAATCCTATGAGAATGAAACGTTGAAACCCAATCCAAGAAACCTTAAACCAAATCCTTAAATCCACAAAATAAAATGGCTTTAAGAAGTTCCTTCACCTTTTCACGCTGTACTTTCTTCCACCAACACTCGCAATCAACCTATGCTTCTTCCAGAATCTTCGTCTCAATCTTGCTCCCCAAATCCACTTCACTCACCTGCATTCATGAATCCCACAAAGATATGCACTTGGCACCATCTTTTAGCAAGAGGAACCTCAACCTCACCCTTCTCACAATGTTTCTGTGGGGTCAGGCTGTGCCTCTGCCAAATATGGGTAATGCACTCTTGTTGGCTCAAGAATTGGAGCTTCAGAGATACACTGATTCCAAGGAAGGTTTCACTCTTCTTACACCCTCTTCTTGGGCCAAGGTAAGCTAAACTTCTCCCTTTTCAGTTCAATGGTAACCAAATTAATATATTTATTAAATATTTAATATCAAAAACACTGAAAATCTTTTTGAGGTATTATTACTTTCAATACAGATAATTTTGGAGACACCAAAGCTTGTTAACTTGAAATAATACTATCATCATAATAATAATAATATAAGAAACACCCATATGTTGACATCCTTTATCTTTGGCAAGTGTTGTGAAACCAGAAGAAAAAAAAGACCATGTCATGAATAATGGTATGTGTTTTTGTCCTAAAGGAACATTCTTTGCTAATGTGGTTAACAGGTTGATAAAGCAGGGGCAACTGTGTTGTTTCAAGAGAAAAATATGGGAAATAACAATATTGGGGTTGTTGTAAGCCCAGTTCGTCTCAAGACTCTTGAAGAGTTCGGGACACCTCAGTTCGTTGCTGATAAGCTTTTACAAGCCGAAAGGCGTAAGGTAAATTATTCTTTTTTTTCCACAGCTGCTTAATGTGGAGCATTTGCTTGCAAGGTTGTAAACTATGGTTGTGGTCTTGTACCGATCTTAAAATGTGAAAAATTGCAAACAAGTAGTGTTAATTAGGCAACAATTGAGGTCTCAGAGACTCAATCTTTTACAAAACCTTCTTCGTTATTACATTTTTATTGTATAGAAGAATTCCACTACATTATAAGAGGAAGAGAAAAAGGAGTTGAAGTTCCTGATTTCATGTAGATATGCTGTATGTATAGTGCATAGATGAAAATTGATAAGCCAAGCAGGAGTTCTATTCTTTAAGCAAACTTCTTTTATGACCATTCTATATTCATAGAGCCTTTAGCATTGAGCTTAACAAGTTAATTTCATATTTTTCAAAAGTTGGCCGTTTCATATTTCAAAGTCCGTGTTCTCATATTAAAACATGTCTTTGTGTTCTTAGAATTGGTGGATAGTCATAAAATGGTTGTATGATGTATTAACTTTTGTTACTTATTGCAGGAAAGTACAAAGGAGGCTGAATTGATTGCAGTAGCAGAAAGATCAGGAGAGGGAGGGTTGCAAATTTATGAATTTGAATACAAGGTGGATAGTACTCGTGGAGGGATGAAGAGGATATTTTCTGCGGCATTTGTGGCCTCAAAGAAGCTCTATCTTCTAAATATTGCTCACTCCGATAAACCAGAGAGTCCTCTGGACCCGCATCAGAGGATGATTTTAGAGCAAGTTCTTCATTCCTTTGATGCAGCAGCTTAAACTGTGACATGAAAATTTCGTTCTTCTAATTTTTTGTATTCTTTCTTGAGTTTTTGATTTAATTCCCAAGTTATGGCCAATGAGTTGTGTTCAAATCCTTACGTACTACTTCAACAGGATACTTAGTTAAAAGGGAAAAACAGAAGAAGGCTTACGAATTACAGTATATTTGCACGTGATCCATCAGTTTTTTTCCATTATTTTTTGGGTAGATGACCGGCCATTGGACTGCCCGTGAGGATGCCTATAGTTCCTACGTCCAGTATGCTAGATGTGATTTAGTATAGTGTATTGGTCGGTCTAGTCACACGGTCAAAGGTGAGTCAGGTTTTAGCCATGGCTCTTAAATGTTCATGACCTGGGAATGATGTCATGTGGTTCTTGTATCGAATGCTCAACTTTTAGTCTTGACTCGGTTAGGAGGCTGACATTATTAGTGCTATTTTGAGAGTTGAGTGTCTGCCTTTGTAATGTTTCTACTTGATGTAATACATTGTACTCGGTTGTAATTTGAGTCTACCAGCATAGATAGTTAATGCCAACAGTAGTGTCGCTTAAGGTAAAACTCTTCATATATGGCGTAAACACGACACCTTGAATGAGCGTCGCCAAAGTACCACTATTTGGAAAAAGGGGAGGAAGTTGAGACGAAGCGTGTTTTCCCTCTATATATAGGGGAAAAGACATTGTTTTAGGGGGACAATCATATAGGAATTACTAGAACACTTTTAGCAATGGTAAAACATATCCTACGTTTTACTTGTAAAGAAACAACTAGTAGAACTCATGAGGCGTTCACTATGCGCGTTTTCCGGTCATTGCATATGGAAGAGGGAGACTTGTCGACCTTACGATACATAATGAAGATGGCGAATAAGTTGAAGTGACATGTGGTGAATAAGTTGAAGTGACACGTGTAAGAGACACTAACGAGATCTTATATCGATTAGAGATAAAAACTAATTTATAATATATATCTTAGAAACAAAGTGTGGAATGTATATTCTAAGAGGAATACAAAAAAAAAAAAAAAAGGTAGCAGTTGAGTAGTTGGTGGATTGTTTGGAGGTGGTTGGTCTATTTAAAGATCAACCGCATCTAGGGAGAACAATTTTGGATATTGTGTTAAATTATATGTGAAGATATGTGTTAAAATGGTTATATATATTTCATCTTGAAAAAGGAAGATACAAAAAGAGATATGCAAAAGTTAAAACAACATGACAAAGTAGTAAATTTGGGTCAAATATAACAATTTCTATCTTGATCTGAATTGTAAGAACTAGAAAGTAAATAGAAATTAACTAGAACAAACTCAAAAGCAAACTAACAACAAATTAAAATTGTCCTTGAGCAAAATTTGAACTTTGCAATAAGAAGAGGCTTCGTTAGCATATTGACCGGATTTGCTTCGGTGCTAATCTTCTTTACAAGCACATTACCTTTCGAAATCACATCACGCACAAAGTGATACCGTATATCAATGTGCCTAGTCCTCTCATGGAACATCCGGTCATTTGTCAAGTGAACGACACTTTGGTTGTCACAAAATACCATGATAGGATCATCAAGAGAAGCAATCTCACCAAGAAATGTCTTGAGCCAAATAGCCTCCTTAATAGCCTCTAGGATTGTCATGTATTCTGCTACCGTGCTAGAGAGTGCAACGGTAGATTGAAGTGTTGACTTCCAACTAATTGCACACCCTCTAAGGGTAAAAACATAACCCGTCAAAGACCTCCTCTTATCTAAATCATCACCAAAATCTGAATTTACATAACTCGTTAGTATCCCATTTCCTCCAAATGAGCATTAATGGTACCTTTCAAGTAGCGAAAAATCCATTCTACCGCTTCCCAATGTCCTCTTCAGGGGCAAATAAAGGTATCTACTCACCATACTAACGACTTGAGTTATGTCGGGTCTAATACACACCATTAAGTATGTAAGACTCCCAACTACACTGGAGTATGGAACATTTTCCATATATTTTTTCTCATGTTCAGATTTAGGACTCAAAGCGGCCGAAAAATTGAAATGTGATGCAAGAGGTGTGGAAACAATCTTAGCTTTCTCCATGCCAAAACGACGGATTACCTTTCCCGCAAACTCTTTTTGTGAGAGAAAGAGTTTTCGATTGGGCCGGTCCCTCGATATTTCCAAGCCAAGGATTCTTTTGGCGGCCCCCAAATTTTTCATCTCAAATGCCGAACCAAGTTGCTCTTTCAATCTTATGATTTCCTCCATATTGAAAGTGACAATCAACATATCATCAACATAGATCAACAAGTAGATAAATTCTCCGCTACTCAACTCCTTAAAATAAGCACAACTATCATAATTAGAGCAGGATAAAATTATACTAACCATAAATGAGTCAAATTTCTTGTACCACTGCCGAGGTGATTGGTTGAGGCCATAAAGTGACTTCTTCAACAAACATACATGATTCTCCTTTCCCACAACTTCGAAACCCTCTTGTTGCTCTATGTAAATTTGCTCTTCTAAATCAGCATTGGAAGAAAACAATTTTCACATCCAATTGCTCTAATTCCAAATCCTTGATTGCCACTAAAGAGAGAAAAACTCGAATGAAGGTGTGCTTGACAAAAGGAGAAAATACTTCATTAAAGTCCACACCTTGAACTTGACTATAGCCCTTCGCCACACAAGTCTTGTCGTATACCGAAAACTTTCTAGTTTTGAACCATCTACCTTTTTCTTGAAGAACCACTTGCAACCCACAATCTTCTTACCACTAGGTGGCTTCACAAGAGTCCAAGTGTGATTTCTTTCCAACGATTGAAGATTTTCATTCATGGTGGAAACCCAATCCATTGCATTTTTGGAAGAAATAGCTTCTTTGTACGATGATGATTCACTATATTCCACATCTTTGACAACTACAAAACAATAAGCAAAATCAACATATCTAACTGATTTTCTAATTTATCTTCTTTCACGGTGTCTTGCCAACAAATATGGTTGCTCTTCAACTTCTTCTTATTCTTCCGGATGAGTATCTTCATGTGGTACAACCTCTTCTTCATCACTTTGTTGGACTGACACCTCAAACTCCACCTTCTTGTCAATCTCCTCATTCTCCATAATGGTCGGCTTGAGCACAACATTCTTGGATTTCAACATAGCCGACTCATAAAAAATGACATCTCTTGAAATAAAAAGTTTAGAAGATGCGGGACTCCACACCTTGTACCCCATCACATTCATGGGATACCCAAGAAAAAAAAACACCCTTCTTTGCTCTTGCCTCCAACTTTTCTTCATTTACATGAACATAAGCGGGACAACCAAACACCCTTAAGTTTGAATATTAGGCCAACTTACCCAACCATACTTCTTCGGGTGTTTTGCACTCTATGGAAGTGTTGGGAGATCGATTCACCAGATAACATCCCCTTGCTAATCGCTTCCACCTGAAACTCCTTGCCAAGGCTCACATTAAAAAATATGCAACGAGCCCTTTCAAGCAATGTACGGTTCATTCTTTCCGCAACTCCATTTTGTTGTGGAGTAATAACCACTGTTTTGTGCCTAGCAATTCCTTTGGCTTTACAAAACTCATCAAATTGGTGGTTACAAAATTCTAAACCATTATCGGTTCTCAACCTTTTGATCTTCTTTCTAGTCTGATTTTCTAAGAGTGTCTTCCGTTCCTTGAACACTTTTAAGGCTTCACTTTTCTCTTTCAAAAAATAAGCCCAAATCTTTCTTGAAAAATCATCAATGAAAGTAAGCATATAGTGAGAACCATTACCTTTTGATGACACACGAGAAGGTCCCCAAAGATCTGAATGGATATAATCCAATGTTTCCTTGGTCCTGTGAATGGCCATTGAGAAGCTCAATCTCTTTTGCTTGCCAAATACACAATGCTCACAAAACTCCAAGCTACTTGTGCATTGACCACACAACAAACCTCTCTTACTCAAAATGGTCATTCCCTGCTCGCTCATATGTCCCTACCTCATATGTCACAACTTCGTAACATCAACATCCGAGGTAAGATCCGAGCTCGCAACGGAGGCCAAGCCTATGACTGTGGACCCTTGTAAGAAATAGAGATTTTCAATTCTTTTTCCTCTCATGATGGTGAGAGCTCCTTTGAAAACCTGAAGAACTCCACCATCACTTTGAAACTTACATCCCTTCTATTCAAGAAACCCTGAAGAAATCAAGTTCTTACTCAAATCGGGTATATGTCTCACACCTGTCAACCTTCGTATCTTACCATCATGGAATTTAATCTTCATTGAGCCCACACCGACAACCTTGCACAAATGATTGTTTTCTATAAGAACCTTTCCACTTGAAGACTCATATGTCTCAAACACCTTTCCATTTGAAGGCTCATATGTCTCAAACTAATCTCTATTTGGAGTCATTTATTGAGAAGCACCTGAGTCCATAATCCAAACATTCCCATCATTGACACAATTATTAACCATGCAAATAATGTCATATCTGTCATTATCTTTGGCCACATTGACCTTTTCCGAAGCAACACCTCTATGCCCCTTTTGTTTATTCTTCAAGATAAAACAATTGGTCTTTATGTGTCCCTTCTTCTTACAATAATTGTATGTAAGACTCTTGTACTTTGACTTTGAATGACTTCTATTCCCCATCGGGGTTTTGTTCCTTAACCTCCCTCCTTTGGCTACTAAACCAACACCTTGACTTCCTTTATCAACACTGGTCATCTCATTATCCAAGTGCAATTTAGCTTGCAGGTTACCCTTCACATCCTCAAGAGAAATTTTCTCTCTATCATAAACCATCATGTCCCTCAACGACTTATATGATGTAGGAAAAGAGCACAACAACAACAAAGCTTGGTTCTCATCCTCTACCTTGACATATAACTTCCCTAAATCATTTAAGATGGAGGTAAACTCCGCAATATGATCAGAAATAGATGTACCTTCGATCATATGAAGAGTGTAGAGGCGTAGCTTCAACCACAACCGATTTGTTAAAGACTTCTTCATATATGTCTCCTTCAACTTCTTCCACAAACCCATTGCGGTCATTTCTGAGAGAACCTCTTGAAGTGTTGCATCACTTAAACACAATTGGATAGTGAAAAAAGCCTTATCATCCATTTTCTTCCACTTCTTATCCGTCATTTTCGCATCGACTTGTCTACCATAGATGACATCCTTGATGCCAAGGGTGGACAATATAGCGGCAATACGCACTTGCCAAAGTGCACAACTCGTCTTCCCATCAAACCTCTCAATATCAAATTTAGACAGGACATTTTCATCCAAATACAGAGCCAAGAACCAACAATCAATACACCGAATCAAATGACAAAATGCAGAGAACCACAACTGTGACGTCTCGCACGACTGCGGCGGCTAGAGTGTTAGAGGAGAGATTGAGGATGAGCTTAGAGCGATGACTGGAGTGATGTGACGAGCAGCGTTTCCGCACGGACTGGGTGGCGAAGCGCAAAGGTGTGCGGCGCACAGACTGGGTTGCAGAGTGGGAGGCAGCTGTGAAGGGCGACTATGGAGGAAGGATTCTTGACCTAAAAGCTAAAGCTCTGATTCTAGTTTGTTAAAATGGTTCTTTATATTTCATCTTGAAAAAGGAAGATACAAAAGGAGATATGCAAAAGTTAAAACAAAAAGACAAAGTAGTAAATTCGGGTCAAATATAACAATAGGTCATTTAGTATTATATTGATTTCTTTTTCTTCAAAGCATAGGTTATTTAGTATTATATTGATTTCTTTTTCTTCAAAGCAGTGTGATGTTGAGTTAGTGGAGTGGTTAACACAGTTTAAGTGGTGCTAGTGGAGGTAGTTGGGAGTGCATTCTTTAAAGGAATCTAATAATATAAGTGTGATATTCCTTATCTTACAAGTTAGTTTTGTGAAGATGAGTGAGACTTAAACTCATTTTTTAATATGACATCAAAAGTGAGGTTTGATGAACCTATTAGGAGGTATGTCGAAGATCCAACATTGATTAGATATAATAAATGAAGATAATTCTCACCTTACAAGCTGGTTTCGTGAGGATAAGTTAGGCTCAAACTCACTTCTTAATATACACCCAAGTGAAATAGTGGCACCATGTGATGAGCCATATATTTTTGTATATAATAGATTAGGACTTTATGGGTAATGTATTGGACTAAATAGTATACAATAATTGGGTTAACTAGATTAGGGTTTTGAGTAGACTAGGGTTACTATTAGAGTTTTTTACCTAATTGGGATTTCAGTTGGACTTCCTCAAGCCCAAAAGAAACCATAGGATGTCCAATGTTGAGAGAGGAGCACATGACACATGTGACACGAGCATTTTAAACATGAACAAGCATGGAAGGTGCGAGTGGATATGTGACATGCTCTCAATTCAATCTGCCAATCTAAGAGGGTTTAAATTCTTTTAAATTCAAAATTTTCCCACTCACTTGCCTCTCAATCTTGTACGTCCACTTTGGCTATTTATAAAGTTCTAGGTCTTATAAACATTAACATTGGATAAGTATTGAATTGTCGTCAATTTGAGTCTGTACTTCTTCTTGTGTTTTTTTTCAAGTTAGTATCTTTTTTTTAAGACTCTAGTCTAGACTTCTTCTTGGTCTAACCTTTCATTAGAGTACCCTCCTTTTCAATTCAATCACAGAACCAAACATTAATTCTTCACATCTTCTACCACCCTACACAACCATTAAAGAAGAAAACTCGTTCAAGAAGAAGTTAATTTATCACCACAATCTCAAGTATTTTTATTATTAATTAAAATTTATTAACAACTATAGATTCACAATAAAAAGGCTCAACATAATAAGTTTGACTTACACAATTTTGTGAATTTTTAATAAATAGCGGAATAAATAAAATATATATTTAAAAGATTTTGTTATGCTGTATAATATATTTTATCAGAAGTAATATTTCATATAAAAGCAACCTATACTTGTACTAATAGGAACATGGGAACATGACAAATGAACATGTTCTGGATCTCCTCTATTATTCAGCAGTTTTTTTCTAATTAAATTCCATCTCTACCTTTTTTCTATATCCACTTCCTCCGAAAATGTCAACGAAGGCAAAGTCCAACAATGCAAATCAAAAAATGCTTTTCAAACTTAGATGCAATAAATCAATCCAATTCATCATTGTAGCATAATATAATACACAACGTGACAAAACAAAACACAATTGTTTGACTATTTGAAACTAACCGATTACTACGTTGGCATATTATAAGAAGCGTTGCACTGATGCATTTACTTTTCAAGCTGCAAGTGAACGCAACACAAAATCGGGTAAGTGTGAAATCGGTTTTTCTTCTCTTTCATAGGATAAGAGAAAAACAATGACGCTTCAGTGGAAAAGCAGCACGAAACATATTGGTTCTACTTGTTACTTGTCCCCATAGACCATTCAAATATTGCAACTACAAAGTTTGAATCTTTCAACTGAAACACTGGTAAATATCGTTCTTTGCGCCAATCTTTATTGCTTATATTTATCTAAACTCTGTTGTGAGTTTTTATTTTTTTTCCTTTTCTTCTTTATTTTTTTTTATATTACACAGGGAACTCCTGAATAGAAGTCTGCTTCTATGGGGAGTGAAAGAAGTTTTGCAGAAGGGTCAGGAAATACAACTATGGATTCAGCAGAGAAAAGGCTCAATGAGCTTGGCTACAAGCAAGAACTGAGAAGAGAAATGGTGTGTGAATTTTATTTTGTTTTACTGTTTTTTTTCACCATCTTGTGTTTGATGGAGTTGATCATGATCCCAGTTTTAAGTAAATAAAATAACTTCACCTTTGATTAAATCTTTAGCTTTTTCTTTTATGGTGCAGACTATGTTCAAAACTCTGGCCATATCATTTTCCACAATGACCCTTTTCACTGGAATTACACCTCTCTATGGTTCTAGTCTTCAATATGCAGGCCCTGCAACTCTTGTCTGGGGATGGTTAGTGGTTTCTTTCTTCACTTGGTTCGTTGGGATTGCAATGGCTGAGATATGCTCCTCGTTCCCGGTTGGTTTCTTCTCATAAAGTTTCTTTCTTTGTAGTGGGAGTACTTCAAGGCTTAGAATTTTAAAATATAATTTACATATGATTAGTTAATTATTGAAAGTCATAGCATTTCAAGGCTATCAAACCAATACTATTAAGATGGTTTTGATAAAAATTAACTTCTTATGGTCCTAAGTTAAACTTGGTAAAAAGAAAATTACAGAGATATTTGCAGTCTACAGATCTAGCTTTCTGAATTTGGTCCAATGTTGACTTATGAAAATATGCCCTTTTCAATTATAAAGGGGTAGTCCACGTAACGTGCTGAATCAAAATTTAAACTTTTGCTAGGAAAATTGCCGATATTTAGGAAGAAAGATACCAGCATGGAAAAAAAAGAGTCTTTTTTGCGTGTAGGAGACTTTACATGCTAAAAGTACTTGTAGATTCCTGCTGCACACAAATTAGCATGTAAATGGATTTAATAATTAACTAACTTTCATTTCCAATTAAATCTAACAGACGACTGGTTCTCTGTACTTTTGGGCTGCCCATTTAGCTGGTCCCAAATGGGGACCATTTTCTTCATGGTGCTGTGCTTGGCTTGAGACCATAGGGCTTATAGCTGGGATAGGAACTCAGGTACTTTGTGAAATTTCTAGTAAATATTTTCAGATAACGTTATATGGTAACTCATGCTTTTCATGGTTGGAAAAGGCATATGCAGGATCACAAACGTTGCAGAGTATAATCTTACTCTCAACAGGCACAAACAAAGGTGGAGGGTACTTCGCCCCAAAATGGCTCTTCTTGTGTATGTACATTGGCCTTACTGTTATATGGGCTGCACTAAACACATTTGCATTGGAAGTGATTG
>Ga0123340_1006751_pt1 | contig 10945 bp, 1 predicted proteins | sample SirMexnodulemix_FD_89961 | JGI IMG/M metagenome (GOLD analysis project Ga0123340, IMG submission 89961) | Root nodule microbial communities of legume samples collected from Mexico - Siratro Mexico nodule mix | ecosystem: Host-associated > Plants > Roots > Nodule | place: Mexico: Nepantla... | reverse complement strand
TATATATATATATATATATATATATATATACTGAATTTAGTTTATGAAAAAACTTATTTTATTCTATTTTTCTTATTTTCTTTTTCTGTTTATGGAATAATTTATTCAAGCAAACTCCTATTTAAATTCAATTTCACTTTGTTCTTGGTTATTTGCCTTTGCTAATTGGAATATCTTGATGACATTAGGTTGCTCCTATTCCTTTTAAAATTGTCAGGGAAGTTTTAAAGAATAGTCTCGGACCTGATTTCTCTGATATGTAAGTTGCCTTTATTAACTGAATTTTTATTTTACACAATCGTTTATCTTTGAAAAATTAAATCTCCTCAAAAACCTGGTTGGCAGAGATGCATAAATGGATTTGTATATCGAAGAAGCCCTCTCGTGCAAGTGGTATTTGGACTTAAAAATGTGAAAAAGCATAAGCTAGCGTTGTAGCTTGAGTTGGATCTGCCTATGAGGCTGCTGATATTCCATATTCTGTTGCCCCTTGCCACCCTATAACTCCGCCTTTTCACTTTTTTTTTTGTAGAGTCCTTTGTTTGAAGTTTTAACATTACTATTTGAATTTATGTGAATTGCAGGTTTTTGTCAATTGATGAACAACCTATAGCTGCTGCATCTATTGCTCAAGTTCACCGTGGAGTGCTGAAAAGTGGTTATGAAGTAGCGATCAAGGTTTGTCTGTGATGCTACTGATTTCCTGAATTCTTTATACTTTCTATGTTTCACAAAATCTGTGCGGATACTAGATACGGACATTCTAACATTCAAGGATGCCAAACTTTCAAGTTAACTCTTATGAGATTACAATCCTAGATAGAGAAAACGAGTTAACTCGTTATCAAACTGTTTTGTGAGTATACTCGGATAAATTCTTTAAACTCTTTATGATCTTGCATAAACTCTCAAGTTAGGAAGAGTTAATGAGTTTGAAATAAAGTTTAATTTTTGTCTGACTTTTACTTCCACAGTGACAACATTTTATTAGACTCCAATTGTTTAAAGAAATTAACTCCTTTTTGAACTATTTTTACATTATGAACTTCTGTTTTTTATGAATATGTATATGTAGTTTAATCTTATGTAGCTCAGATGTGCTATCATACTCTATTATTGTGATTTGCTACTTTTCTTTATCGTGAAGTGGAAATATTGAATTATTGTTGTATTAAGAATATTATGTTATGCATATGTCATTGATAGGTTTTCTAATATTGTTTTTTTAAATTAGGTAAGCTTGAAACTTCAATCTACGAGGTGTCTTATTAACAAGTTAATAATATCGGAAATCGGGATACTGCACTCGTGTACACATGCAAATATAGAGAAACCCAAATGAAATTGAATATGACAAATGATCGAAAATGATAATCAAGATTTCTATATGCGATGCATTTTGCTAATACATGTTTTTGTATTGAGGTAAGCTACATTTGGAAAAACACTTCTTGAATTGTAACGTCATTTTCTTCCCTGGAAACTAGGTACAATATCCTTGGATAGAGCAGCAGATGAATTTTGATACAAGAACAATGTATTTCCTATCGAAAACTGTTGCATGGGTATGCTCTGACTCTTGAGAGTTATTGTTTATTGAAAGATATTGAAGAAATTATGCTGTAACTAATATTATTCTTAGATTGTTCTAAATGTCTGGAATGATGGTCGATGATCATTATATAACTTTGATTAGTGAAAGTATAAATGATTGGAATAAAACGCAATATAATTGAGAACCAAAAGGAAATTGGTTTTGGCGTCATTACCTGAGAACTGAATCATCTCAATACGATATTCCAGATTGTCATATCAGTAATATATAATTTTCTTGAAATTTGAAGATTTTCGTGAATGTAAGGTCTAGTTGGTGGTTGAACAGTGTACTGTCAGTATTCTCTTTTCTTTTCTGTTACTTTTTTATGCTGGAAATATTATCAAGTCTCTTGTTCCTGTTGATTCATTACTTCAATATTGTTGCCTTTGATTCTAGTTATACCCTCAATACAAGCTCGAGTGGCTACCGTTAGCGTTTGCTAAATCTGTGTCTTCAGAACTTGGTTAGTAAAAATGCCGAGTTACTCTATAAAAATGTATTCTGTCATTGTTTCTATTACAATTCATTTAATGTCTCGCATGTGGGTATATTGTCGAGCTTTAGATCACTGCCCATATATTTGCCCTATATGTTCTTATTCCAGCCACTGGTTTATGTTTAATATTTAAGCGAAGGATGCAAGTAAGGATAGGTAGTCTTGATTTTAGTTTATCCTACTAGACCCGATTAGTTTTTAATGAATTCTGAGACAGAAGCCATGGAACTTGAGGTGACTAACTGAATGAGATATGTACCCTGAGTCCTTGACTACTTCCCTGTAGATTTTGTTCAGGAGGCAAGGAATTCTGAGATAGCAGCCAAAACTTTAAGAAATAACAAAATCGTCAGAGTTCCTCGTGTATTCTGGGTATGAATCTAAATCACTTTTATTCCTCCTACGAACTATCTATTTAGTAATTCTGTACCACTTTCCAACTTAACATCAAATTATGCATGCATTCAGGACTTGACAACAAGGCTTGTCCTAACCATGCAGTTTTATGCAGGACACAAGGTATGATTCATCAATCATGCCAGTAAATGTTATGTCGGGAAAAAAATTATCGTTGCATTAGTTCTGAAATAGCACATATATTATATCTTAAACTTTCCTAATATGTCTTAATTTCTTCTTTATAGTTGGTTAAGCATGAGTAATTGAGGGTTATTTTGCCTCCCTTGTGGTCTTGTCAATTTATAGCCTGTTTGGCCAAAGCTAGAATCACATTTCATTCTTTCAAACTGAAGTAGAGTTTACAAAGTAAAGAAATGTATTTTGATATTTTTTTTTTTAGATGTTCAAAATCAATTTTGTGGTGAGTAGAATTGATTATGAGATAAGTGATTTTTGTTTTTTTTTAATTTCAATTGACAAAAGTTGAGTTTGGATGTGATAACTACTAATGGATTACTTGGATTTCAGATTGATGACTTGGATTTTTTGAATCAGATTGGGGTTGATCCAGAAAAGGTTGACTTGTCACAGCTTTGGTGAACTCGTGTAAATTGTGTTTTTATGTACTTTATGGTGGGATTATTTCTCCTTATTGTGACCCAGCATTGGTAATTGATTGACAATTGCTATCCCTAATAAGTTGAATATCAATTGTAAAAATATCATTCATTTTGTCCTACTTATGTAGTGCAAAAGCTTGCTTATTTGATTCATTCTAAACCTGTTACTGAAGGTAGCAAAATCACTGATTCAGCTATTTGCTGAAATGATATTTGTACATGGTTACATACATGGTGATCCTCACCCTGGTAATATATTAGTTTCCCCTGAAGGCTGTAATGGTTTTTCTTTGGGTACGTACTAATGTATTTGAGATCAGTTTTTCTCTAACAGGATTCTATCTGAAACCTAGAACATGGAAGAACTGAACCTTGACCTTTTCTGCCCTATTGGAGTTATTTTGCAGTTCTTCTAGATCATGCAGTGTACACGGTATTGGATGAAGAATTTAGGAAGGATTTCTGTCAGTTATGGGAAGCCTTGATTCTCAAGGATTCAATGAAAACGATGTGCTTTGGTGAGCGATTAGGTGCTGGGAAGTATTCCAGATACTTACCTATCATTTTCACTGGAACAACCATTGAAAGGTTCCTTTCTAATTTTCTGTTTATTAACGCATATAAATTCTTTTAGATTACAAGTTGAAGTTCGTTCAAATTAGTTAAACGCAAATTACAACTGTAAGGTACAGTTACTGCAATTATGATCTGTCTTTATTCGTTATATAGTGTGGCTTTTACACACAATTTTGCGATTAACTAATCTATAGCGGAAAATAGACAAGAGTTATTGTAGTTATATGGAGTCAAGGAGTACGATTGCGTGGCTATTAAAATGCTACTATCATTTTATAAACCATGTGATGGTCGCTTGTAAAATTTTTATATTAGAAGATATCCAATAACTGAAGGCCAAAGAGAACATTGTTTTCAAATTGATCCATATCTTAATGTGCCTTTTGAATGAAGTTTTGTCATAAAATGCTAATACATTAAGTGTCGCAGTTTTATGATGTCTAGAAGTTCCTGATGGTTATGAGGGAAAAAAAATGATGCATTACATGATTATTAAGTTGTTACAAATATCTTTGTTGCTTCCAAATGTAATGACCATGCCAAACAAAACATGATTGGATATTTGGCCTGTTTTTGGTTCTCAGCCTATGATTTATTAAGAGTTAGTAGTTATAATTGTAATTGTAAATTAGTTATAGCAGTTAAAGTGTTAGATGCATCACTAAAATTAATTATTTTCCTTTGTTAGCTTGTTTAGATCCTGCTACTTAATATGATTTATTGAACAGGGCTCCTTGACGGATATATGTAGAAAGATGAAATAACTGTTGTATTAATAAACTTGTTTCGTTTATATTGCCTTATACCATGTTTCTTGCAATAAAAAAGTTATAATGGATCTTTTTACATAAATTGCAGCAAATATGCTGTAGGAATGTCAACTGAAGAAAAGGAGGCCTTGAAACGCGAATTGAAATCTCTGTTGTTTGAGGACTTACATTCATTCATGGAGTCTCTGCCGCCAGATTTTATAGCTATAATGCGTGCAGAGTAAGAAACAGAGATCAAGCTTGCTTTATTGGATCAGAAAATTTGTGTTATTTGATGTGTTTAACCGATCTTCTTTTTCATTCTAGCGCACTGATAAGGTCTATTATTAGAAAGATGGATGTCTCACGGCTCATGAGGTTGCTAACTTACACCAAATATGCTGTGTATGGTGGTCTGTGTCCAAAGTTGAATGGTGAAGGCCAATCATGTAAACTACTCGGAACAAACTTCTGTGAGTTCCCTTGTTATCTTTTAAAGTCTACATGAAAGCTTGCCATCATTGACTGTCAAGTGAACTAGCATATCGAGGACATTAATTAAAGAAACAAATATAAAATGTATTTATTAAAAATAATCAAATCATATAATATTTAATTATAATTTTGGTCTCCTTTAATTTTTTATCTACAATATTAAAAAGAGTGCTAGAGCTTGCAAAATGAATTTTAACTTGATTTTGATTTTTGTGCCTCCAGATTTTGCTGTGAGAGCTGGTTTTTTCAGTTTCATATCAACCTTAATATATGTTCGGATTCTAATAACGGTCCTTATAGGTGAGTATGAGCATGCTTTTTTACCAGTAATTTGGTATATAAATATCACTTAAAGTTTAAACTATCTATTTTGCCCTTTTATTAGGGACCGTTAATGTTATCCCTTGGCAGCAGAAGTTGAGAAGTGTACAGAGTTACTTGTATAGCAAGATCAATTATGACTCTTTGGGCTTCTTGGTGCATTCTGTATTTCTTCTTTTATGCATCCGTCCTACAGCATTGTTTTAAACCTTGAATTCTGTCATGTGTAGAGGCTTATTTGACGGTATATATATTATGGATAAATATGGTTAGAAGTCTCTTTTTCATTTCTTGTGCAAGGACTTGATATGTGTATGAGAATGTGTACATGATAGATTAAGTTTGCAACCAATTCTCCTCGAGAACTAGGATTATTGCACAATTTTTTTAGAAAAAAAAAATGCAAATTTTATTTGAAACATTCATATTATAATTGATTATGATTGTGATCATTTCTATCACGCTTTTTAACAAAATTCTTCCAATGAAAATCCATTTTGATTATAATTAATTATTTTAAGAGATAGAAATTATAAATTTGAAAGTGACAGCTGTCATTTGCAGCCATGTTATACATTTCTCTTTTGTTTCCATTTTTTTCCTTTTATTCATAACACTTCCAAAATTAAATTTCCAAAGCTTGATTTTTGAATTCCAATAGCGACTCCCGCATTTTTCAATGCCCAAAGAGGCTTGAAACAATTTGTCTTAAGGATATCTCCTTAGCTACAAAGAAAAGGCGCGTATTTGGATTTTATTTAAATGTTTAGCTGAATTTAATTCGAGTTAAAAAAAAAAAGCAAGAACGTGTTTAAATTTAAAGTGTAAATTTTAAATATTTTTTTATCGAATATTGTGTCAATGTATTTGACAATGCTATAAATAAAATTTGTCTCAAATTTCAATTGAATTAAAGGCTAAAATGAATTGTAAAAGACGTTAATACAATGTTGAGTAAAAAGTGAAAGTTTTTTTGAGTTTTTGTAAGTGATGGTGATCATGGCCTTGTTTTCTGCTTCATCAAACTCCATAATCTATTTAGCTGCATTTTTACTTTGAAACTCGTTGTTCCCATATTCATCATTCTCTTTCTCATAATTTCTTTTTTATATTTCAAACTAGCTTTATAAAATAGATTAATGTATACATGATTTCTGAATCAGATTAGTTTCCGGAATTTGTGACGACTTTGGAGCAGGCTTTGACAAGCAATGACAGCTTAGAATAGATGGTGTATATGATGTTAAGAAAGATGTAGGTTATCCATGCTGGTGCAAGTAATGAAAGTTGGTACTATTAATCGTTTTATTCAATGTTGTTGGCAACTAACTATTAATACAGATTTTTTTTTTAAACAATGAATTCCGCTCGATATTAATATTTTATGAATAGGCTATTTTCTTCTTCATCATCCGAGAAGAATGTTCTTGTTTCAAGCCGTTCATGCTGAATTTGTGTTTTCTGTTTCTGAAAATAGGAAGAACGGTAAAAAATATGGAATCTTTTAAAAAAAGTGAGAAATAACTTAATTATTTAAATATTAATATCTAAAACATATCTTTATATAACAAATACCAATTGATTTTGTAATAAATCTAGGAATGTGAAATTCATTTTAACATCTACTAAATAAAATAACTTTTGTTGACAAACCATTTTCTACTGTATAAATGATAAAAATATATAACTATAAAAACAGGTAAAGATTAATATAAAATGTCAAACTAAATTATAAAGAAATAAAAACTTTAAATAAAAAGAAAGAAAGGATACAAAGTTGAAGAGATATATTATAAGAGAGTTTATTCCCTTTGTCCGATTGATTTTACGAAATATCTACTAAATTCTATTTATAATGTAACATCGCAGTTAACATCTTGAAAAATAAAAACCTCATCATAATTTGTTTTATACATTCTATTCTATTCTCCAATAAATATATCATACCCTAACAAGTGTTGGATCATACCCTTATGACTAGATAAAAAAATTATTTTTTTCTCTACCTATAGAGTTTGATTCAACAATTTAGAACTAATGTCTTGAATTCAAAATCTAATAGGACAACTGGTGAAGAAAAAATTACAGTGGACTGCATAATTTATCATGTGACAAAGTTCAGGTGGATCATCTCACACTTAATATTGATTTAACAGAAAGATCCAAAAATAAATTTAATTTTATTTATGAATTATATTTATTCACATTGTTTTCAAAATTTTTAAGGAATTAATCTAATAAAACGAAATAATTTAATAAAAAATACTTTTTAAAATTAAACGAACAATCAATATATGCCAAATTCTCTTCTGACGTAGTATATTGGAACAAAAATGAAAGTTACAAAAAAGAAGATGAAGTTTCCTTCGTCCATTTAAAAGCTATTTGAATATTCCTCAGTTTGTAAATTAACTTTGCAGCCTCAACATTTGCTTGCTGAAAAAGGAAAAAAGTAGACGAAGAAGAAGAAAAATTAAAAGTCTGCAACTTTCGGCAAGCGTATGTGTATTCATCTTCTTTTACTACTTTAGTTTGCAGAATGTTTTGATCTCGAAATTTTGATTATATACTTTTTTTTTTAACTTTTAAATAAAGAAATCCGCGTTTCTTTTTAATGCTTCTGTAGAATTACGCAACAAATATCAATTACTCTCCTTTTGGAAAGGAATGAGCATTTATACCAATAATTTTGCAAGAAAAAACTTTTTAATCACTAGACTTCTTTCTCATAAAGAAGAATCTAATCTAACATAATCCAAAATTAAAATATTTTTTACTAACTAATCTAAACCCTCATTGGGTACTCGAGATTATTTTTGGACTTCCGTCTCTAACATTCTTCACGTTTTAATTTTATTTTTTTAAACTGACTTCCTATTTATAATTATCATTTCATTATTTCATCAAATTATAATTACTATTTGTTAGAACCATTTTTTTATATATGCAATGGCACCTGGATCGCTAAGTGAAATTTACTTTGTTTAAACACAATATATTTTACTTAAAAGTAGTTTTTAACCAAAAGCTAATTACCTTAAATTGTTTACTTTCAAAAAAACTTAATGTAAGAGTGTTGGGTAAATAAATGAAGAATGGAAACAGTGTTTTGATGGGAAAAGGGAGAACGCGTAATGCATGTTGGTGTTCGTGTGGGGTTACTTCCAAACGAAACTTCCCTTTTATTTGATGAGACTCGTAACGTAACTAACACCAAAATAAAAATAAAATAAAATAATTTATTTTATTAGCTTGCTTGCTACATGCCACGTGGCTATCTCCACTCTATTTAAGACCCTAACTCCTCTCACCACCTTCGCACTCTTGAACAAGAAATTCATCAGTTCTACACACACGCTTCTCTGTCTCTCTATCTCTCGCGATTATCGAGCGCCATGGTTCTCTCGAAAACGGCCTCGCAGACGGACGTTTCCGTCCATTCAACCTTCGCCTCTCGCTATGTGCGCACCTCTCTTCCCAGGTAGCTACATCTGGATCTGTGTTTTTGATCTGTTGAATGAATGATTAAGATGATGTGTATGAAAAATGAATGCGTAGGTTCAAGATGGGAGAGCAATCGATTCCGAAGGAAGCGGCGTACCAGATCATAAACGACGAGCTGATGTTAGACGGAAATCCGCGGCTGAACCTGGCGTCGTTTGTGACGACGTGGATGGAGCCTGAATGTGACAAACTCATAATGGCTGCCATTAACAAAAACTATGTCGACATGGATGAGTACCCTGTCACCACTGAACTCCAGGCAAGTACCACTCCATACTAATTATTATTCTTATTAATCCTATCCTAATTAATTATGGATTAGAGAGAATAATTCATATTTCATCTACGAGGTGTTCACTTTTTGTATACCTCATCAAATCAAGGTTTCTTTAAAACACAAACACTCATTGAATAATACATGGATTAAGAAAGACTCATCTCTACATCTTTATTATAATTGACTAAAATTTCTTTATAACAGAAATGTCTAAGTAATAAATTACCCAAAATTAAATTCTATAATATAAATAAATTAAAAAAATAAACGGTAATCAATAAAAACAATGTCTATTGAATTTTAAGTTGTATAACTCTTAAACAATGCACACATAAACAATTCATAATTTTAAAACACAGTAACATATTCATACATCTAGTTACCACATTTGATTTATATGTACATATAATTAAAACATTTTACATTAATAATTGTATTATAAAATTTAAATTTAGAATAATTATTTTTATAATGCTATTTAATTATGATTAATGTTTAAATAACTTAAGTTTATATTTATATGTTTTTAATGTTACGTGTGAATGTTTTTTCGTATTATATCTGAATACTCATTGATGAAACTAAAACCAGTCAATATTTTACTATTTTTATTAATTTTTTATTAATAGAAGAAAGTGTTTAAAATATATGTTTCCAGAATTAAAATTAACATAGTTAAATTTTGAAATGAATGAAATTCGTGTATAATTTATTTTCTGTTTTTAACTTTTAAAGTGAAAAGTTGGTGTTTTTAAACTTCAGAATTTATTAGCCATATTTCATAGTTGTGGGACCTTTGGTTTGGGGGGCCATATTGAAAAAAAAAAAAAGAACCGAGAGCAAACAGAAAGTCCTTTGATCCAATCAAAATACGTTGGGCTGGTCCTCTGTTTTGACAGTTGGCAGTGAGTTATGGGTGAAAAACATTCCAGATAAACTGTTTCATCCATCTTGCACTCCACTTTATATATAGTCTTTATATCAAATAAATATTTTCTTTATATTAATAATCGTTGTTCATATACAGTAATATCTTTCTGCGAAACCTTATTTCTGTTCTCTAGTTTAATACTATCACGATCATGTTTTATGACATGATAAAATGATTGAGTTTGTGACTACTTACTATACATGTTTATATTAAAAATACTCAGGTAACGAAAGGAGAGGGTAAGGCGTTGGTTTGGATTTTTCTACTAGGCAAGGAATGATTTTCTTCTTTAAGTTGTAAAATGAAGAAGGAAAGAATAGTTTTGACGGTGGAACTAAAGTCTAAAATAGGCTAAAATTCAATGTCATTCACTTCATTGTACACTTATTCTCCGTGTCCCCCCCATAAGTCGTATCTTAACCATAGAAAAAGGATAAGTGATATTTTTCTTTATCGATAATAACAAATTAAGTCAATGTAATCACATGTGATAGTGAGGTGGAAGAGACCAAAACGGGAAGAATGTGGGGTCTAAGTAATAACTGCATCCATATTCACAATAAACTAACAACATCACACTAGCTTGAGAACATGATTATATTTAGGTGATTTAATATTCCCGGAATTCAAACGAGTAATATTATATTTAAAGACCTTATTCTAATTGGCATCAAACAAATGTAACATTAGCTATAAATTTGTAGTGTGTGTGTAGACACATGTGGAAGAAGAGAGAACCAGAAAAAAAAAAAAAAAAAAAAAAAAAAAAGGAAGGAAGGAAAAAAGGAAAAAAAAAAAAAAAAAAATAATAAATATAGACTAAGGAAAAGGGGAAAAAAGATGTGTTTATAAAAGAAAGATTTTTTCCTTTACCTTTCCTCTCATTCCATCCTTTTTTTTTTTTTTTTACACATTATTAGATAAATCAAGTATATTCCTTTTTTTTTTTTTTTTTCTGGTTCTCTCTTCTTCCACATGTG
>Ga0123340_1006748_pt1 | contig 10949 bp, 7 predicted proteins | sample SirMexnodulemix_FD_89961 | JGI IMG/M metagenome (GOLD analysis project Ga0123340, IMG submission 89961) | Root nodule microbial communities of legume samples collected from Mexico - Siratro Mexico nodule mix | ecosystem: Host-associated > Plants > Roots > Nodule | place: Mexico: Nepantla... | reverse complement strand
TTTAAAAAAAAAAAAAAAAAAAAAAAAAAAAAAAAAAAAAAAAAAAAATTATAAAAAAAAAAAAAAAAAAAAAAAAAAAAAAAAAAAAAAAAAAAAGAGAATTTAAACATATAAAAAATAACAAGAAAGGACTTAAGGCTATCCCTGTACCTTAAGCAAACAAAATACCTCTTACAAATATGCTTTTATGAGTAAAAGAAAAAAAAAATACTTATCATGTTACTTGGACAATGTGTGATTGCGACACATGATAGGAAAAAAAAATATTTCAAGACCTCAAGAAGAAGAAAGAAAAACCAATGACGTTTGGAGAAAAAAAAAAAAAGACAAATCATATATCACAAATATGTACACTTATTTTACTAATATTATTTTAATTTTCAATCTCAAACATAACTTGCTTGACATAACCGATTATGTGATAATAGATACAATATTATTTTTTTATCATGATGAATAGAGGTTGTAACCAGTCTTGATTAAAGAATTGAATCTAGTATTACTCAAATAATTTCTATTATTTCTTTGTTATGCTGATTTTACAAATTAAATATAACTAATACCAATTTCAGTTTTAATTTCTTTTAATTTTTTTTCATTTTAATATTTCTAACTTTGATAAACATTGCTTTCAATTCGTCAAGCATTATCCGAACTACTTTTCTTTCATACGCAAAACATTGTCCAAACAGTAAAATTAAAAGTAACACATTTTAAAATTAAAGATACGAAAGATAAATAGTTTTTTTTTTATAAAAACAAAATTCAACTTTAAAAGTTTTAAAGAGATAAAAAAAAAACATTTGATTTAATTTTACATAAATGGCGAGTCTTGAACGGGCCAGTCCGTTTTATAGGTATAATATAAACACAGAAAAAAAAGGTCCATTTCTTTTTATAATTGCTTAGATTTTGAGTTTTTTACTCCAAGCAATTGCCCCCACAAAATTCTAATTTTGGCCCATCATGGATCAAAGTTTGATCATATCTTACACTTTTCGCCTTACGACTAAGAAGAACAGTAATAAGAAAACTTTAACTTTTGTCTGTGTGAAATATTGTTAATTTTACTAATAATTAATTTCTATGGGGAGATTCAAGTGTTTATTTTGTGTGAACCTTTTTTTTAATAATATTTGTTTATTTATAATTTTGAAACTCAATATATTATTTATGAGAGAAAATAGTCCCCAAAATCAAGAAACAATGATGAAGGTTGTAGTGTCCTGTTAGCAACAGGGAAAACCACGTGTGGGAAGGCTCCATTCTGATTTGTAGGGCAATATGAGGCATTCTTAAGCAATGTGGGCCATCATAATAATAATTCATAGTGCTGTAAATATATATAAAGACTTTTCCTATTCGTTACTATGTGCCAATAAATATTATTTAAATTAATATTAATAGTATGTTTATATATTAAAATGTTTAATTTCTTATTTTAGATACATAGTTGTACAGTTTTGTCTTTTTAGTCCATATATTTATTTATATATAAATAATTTATTTTAATCTTTATGCATATCTTTAATTATGTTGTTATGAGTATAGACCAGAAAGACGGAAAAATATTATGTTTTGGAACACATTAAAATTTCACTAGCAGGACAGGAAAATAATCCTTTCACAATTCCTTTGAAATATACAATTGATAACCTATTTATAATAATAATAAATATAATAATAAGAGAATTGTTAAATGTAAATATAACAAAGAAGATATCAGATTGTTATATGTTCCAATATATTATCTCAACAAAAAACTTGGAAATGAAAAAAAAAAATCGCGTCCAAATAATAAAACAAACATGCTCAAAACAAAAATAGCTATAAAAATTAATATGGTACGCTCAAATTCTCTTTTTTTTTTTCTTTATAATGTAAAAATTTAGTTACCATAAAATTTGAACTGTAGATTTAGTTTTTCTCTTTTTTTTTTTCAAACTAAGCAAGTTTAGATCATCGTTAATATGTTATTTAATTGTTTTAAAAAATATTACATTTCTGTAAATGGTAATAATGTGAATCATTTGTTAAATATTACCAATAAGTTTAACAATTAATTTTAATACACATTATTATAATATAATGTTAACAATTGATTGATTTATCAATATTGATAATTGAATAACTTATCAACGGTGAATTGAAATGATTTAATTTTAAAAAAACCAGACGATCAAATATGTAATATGTAATGACTAAAATTAACTACAAAGATCATATGGACATAATTTTATAGAACAATTTGTATGACATCATTTCTTTCATCTATCTCATTTACGAAATTTAATAAATAATGAAAAAAGAGATAGACACTCACACACAAAATATTGTTGTAGGAAAAACATATCCCATATAGTAAAAGACTAAGATAAATAATTTAAAGTATACAAATTAACAGATAAATTGTGTAAATTATAAAGATAAACGAGTAATTAAACCTATTAAACATGATATATTGTTTTTCGTTCCTCTTAAAAGAAAGAGGGTATTAGTGTTGACTAGTACACATTTTGCATTGGGATTTGTTCATCAAGTTTTGTTGGTGGCTGCTTTACAAATTGAATTAGCTCAAGGTAGTTCTTTTGGATGTTTTGTTGTATTATGATGAGACCACCTTTGCTTTTTGCTTGCTTATAGTGTGATTGCTAAATCTCAATTATAAAAAGTTGAGTAGCCCACATGAGGAAGTCCTTTCAAACTAGTGCTTCACAACTGTGCCTATGTGGTTAATGAGTTATTTTCAGTAAAGAAACAATAATTATGGACAATGGTTTTCAAATATGGAACCCTAAGATTTGGGAGCAACACATGTTAAGAGTATGTTAATTTCACTTTTTTTTATGCTTATTGTTGTTGTTGTTTAATGTGTTAAAGGGGCTGAGGAGAGGTTTAGCTTTGTTTAAAATATATTTAAAGCATTTTCACGTGTTAATTTGAAAGGAGAAACATATTTAACGAACTTTTCCATGACAATTTTTTATTTATTTTTTACTATCAACCCAAACAAATAACTTATTTTTATATTTTCGTTTTTTATAATTTGTACCGTAAATAATTTTGAAAAAATGACCCTTTATTTTCCTGATTCTTTTCGTTTATTTTTACTTATTTTTTCACACATATGAACTGAGGCATTCATTTATTATTTCATAGAATCATTTTATATTGATAGATAACATCGATCAAGAAGATTTAGTTAGTTCTCTTCGTTACTGTTAAAATTAAGAAAGTGAGAAAAGAAAAGAGGAAAAGATAGGAAGAAGACTTTTTTCACTTAGAAAAAAAAATGGAAAATCTGAATGAAACATCTACATTTATTATAGTTTATTTTATTATAATAATAATAATGATGATAATAATAATAAATAAATAAATAAATAAATAAAATGTCACTTTTATCTCATTTTTCTGTTGTATTCAATTAAATTATCTTTATTGCTATTTTTTCACTAATTTTTTTCTATCAAAATGATCTATCTTTTCATTAATTTATCGTATTTCTATTTTTTTTTCTCTTCCACTCTTTTTATTTCTTTTCTTTCTATTAAATAGAGACATGGGATATGTTTGAGTGAATTTTATAGAAATAATTTAAAATTATCATGATTTTATAAAATCAATTGGTTGGATGATAAATAAATAAATAGATAATATTTAGTTATAGCAATAAAAAAAAAGTTATGAAAAAGTAAAGAGAATAGTGTGTGAGGTTCTCTTGAATTTCGTTTCTGCTTATTTAAAAAAATGAAAGGGGGTAAATAAAGAGAATGGTATTCCCTTAAATTAAGAAAAAAAGAATTCTAAAAATACCTTAATTTTTTTTATTTTGAGATATATGTAATATATAAACACACGCCTTTTGTGTAATTTTTTTTTTTTTACTTTTCCATCTTAATTCAATATAAAAAGGGAAATAAATTTTTCATTCTTTGTATCAAATAATTAAAAAAACCATATTTTGTATCACGATTATAGGACATGCCATTTTTAAAAAAGAGAAAAAATTACGAAAAATATATTAAATAATGGTACAAGAGAAAAAAGAGAAAGAAATGTAAAAAACTGAAAACTTAACTACAAAATTCAAATCTCTTATTAAAAGCAAACATTTCATTGATACTGTTTGAATTTGGGAGATATAAATTGTGAAAGAACTTCAATTATTGTATCTATCAAATCTTTGCTTTAGAGGTAACATGTCCATTGTTCAGTCCTAATTGACAACTATAAAAGGTTATCATAATTAAATATAATACTAACCACAACAATAATCTAAAGTCTAAAAGTCATTAGTCCCTCCAAAACAATTTGAAAGTCTTCTTTGCTATTTCTAGAAAACGACAATTTATTTTTTTTTAATACTTTTGTAAGCACACAATATGTCTGTGTAATTAATTATGCATAATTTTAATTAATGCTGTTGTCACATTCTTGATATTGTTGTTATTATTATTATTTTATTACCATCATTATCAAGTGTGTGGTTATCCCTTTGCAATTATGGATCTAGCTTGTAGTTGGCACTTTCTCTTCCAAGTTTTATGGAATTCATTGTTTTCATGTGGTACAATCACATGTTGAGCCTAAAGTAAGGTGCATAGTAACTAGATTCATTTTATTTTTAATTAAGTTAAAGTCGAATAATGGATTATGCGGAAGCGTAATTAAATTAATAAATAAGACAAAAGGGATAAATGATATTTTTACATGAAAAATTATTTGTCTTTTTTTTTCATTTCAAATTAAACAACCTTATAATTTTTATGTTATTTTCATTCACCAAAATCGTCTCTGTTTCTATTATATTTTTTAGTTTTTTTTTGTTTTCTCTCATTAATCTACTTTATCCTTCTCTTTTATTTTTCTGTCAAACAAAAAATTGCTGCCGTTACCAAAAATGGCCCCAGAAAACAAACTTCAACTCGTCCATCTCGCCTCTCACATTCCATGACTCTCATATTCTATGAGAACACTACATTATGTAAAAGTTTAAAATTAGAAATCAGTGTATTACATAAGTTAACTGTTATTGCAAGAGATCAGTTTGCTCCAACAATAACAAAGTCTTTGCTCCAACAATAACAAAGTCTTTCTGTTTGTTCTCGGTCACTTACTCTGTTCCTGTTTTCTTACTGCTCTGATCGCTTCAAAATTCACCATTCTGAGAGGGGTCTTACAGGCATTATAACGCTTAAGTCAGTTTAGGGTTAGAGTGTGCAGGTGGTTTACATCAAAGTTTAGAAATACCTTATTTGTGGTGATTGAACTCATATTTATAGGTGTTGATGGGTCTGGATTGTTTAGACCCAATCTGTTATATTTCGTTAATATGTTACGATTTGTTAATCTGTTATGATTTGCAAGTTTGTTACAATCCGTTAAGTTATTACGATGTTTGGTGTGTCTTGGTCAATTGTATAGTACATTAACAAAAACAAATGAATATTTGTTACTGTTAGGTTTCAAGGTTGTTGAAGATGAACAAGAAGATGACTTCTACAATAATATAAATTAAGTTAAACTTAATTAATTGACAAATAATAACGGATGCACCAAAAGAAAAAAAGACATCAAACATCAAAACTTTTTAAATGTGAGAAACACTTAATATATGAAAGAAAGATTATATAATTTAGTCTAGTAAAATAATTCATTAATAATAATTAATGGTTCTAGAAAAAAAAAGTCCAAGAAGATTTGAATTAAGTTTGATAACAATAAAATATTAAACATGACTACATTTTTTCTTCAAGAAAAAGTGTTTAATAACAAATCATAGAAGATACAAGTGTTAATATTATGCAAACTTTCTTTATATCTGATAAGTAATGTGTTTGCTCAAACAATACATGTATTGTCTTAAGTGAATATAATATTTTATAATATTTGTATGTTTATTCAATAATAAAGGGGATGTGATTTCCAACGTCTAACTAAGAAGACTCATAAAATCTTTTGTTATATCAACAATATCTTGGAGAATGAGGTAAAACTGCTTTACTTCAACAACTTCCTAACGCTTACTTTGTGAATCGTGAAAAAATCGATCTACTTTGTACAACTTTCTGCTTTAGACAATTTCAAGTAAAGGTTTTCTGTCCAAGAAGAGAAAAGTGCATCCAACTACCAAGATTTTGTTTAAAGAAGATAAGAGCATATAATACATCTCCTACGTCCAAGCGACTCAGACGCAAGAAAGACGTTCAAGTGAGTTTGAAGCTACTCAACGATAAGAAAGTGATTTGCAACAACTCTTTTCTTCAACACCTAGTTACCTAGGAGTGACTACAAACTGAAACAATTCTCATGTTGTATTCTTACAACATTAGTCTTTTTAGTGAAATGAATTGGTTGAATGAGAACTGAACGTAGTATGTGCTATCAGACGAATTAGTATAAAAACTTCTTGAATAATTTATTCCCTTCTTGTCTTTCTTATATTACGTGTTATTTTACCTGTACTAATTGAAGAGGAAGAAGATTTTGAGCTTAGTTTTTAAAATCTTTCTCAGTTCATTTGATTGGTATAAAATATCATTTGAATACATAATATCAAATTATATCTGCGAAATTTTCAAAAAGTTTTCAAAACATAAATCAACCTTCCACTTCTTGTGTTATACTTATTTTTCACAATTGATATTAGAACTCAATTCTCTAAGGGGTTGAAGGCCTCACATCGACTAGAGAAAAAGAATAAACATGGCATCCATGGAACCACATTTGATGATAGAAAAAGCTTTCCTCTCTAAGTCTTCTACGTTTCTGGGAGAAGACTTTCCTTATTGGAAAGATGGGATGAACATTTATGTGAAGTCCACACACTATCAATTGTGGCAAATCATCACACATGACGATTTTGGGATCTCATCCCTAAAAGAAGATTAGGAAGAAAAAGAGTTCAAATATATATGGTTGAACAACAACGAAAGGTACACTCTCACTTATGCCTTATACAAAAATGAATATAACAAAGTTTGTAGGTTGAAAATAAGCAAGGAGACGTGGAACTCCTTTATCTCCAACTACGAGGATAATGAAGATATGCAACTTAGGAAAAGTGTCACCCTCACACATCAATATGAATGTTTCATCATGAAGGATGGTGAAAGTGTGAACAACATGTTTGGAAGAATGCATTTTGAACGGGCTAGAAGCTCTCAGATAGAGCTTCTCCAAGGCTTAGATCAATCTAAAGCTACTAGATATGTTTAATTTCTGGGAGTCCAAGACAACGATCATTACTAATGCCCACTACCTAAAAGTCAAAATATGCATCTCCAAGATAGTAGTCGAAAGGAAGCCTCAACCTCATTAGATCAAGGTCTCAAAGTAAAGGTCAAGGATGCTCTTGTCAAACCTAAAGAAACTAGAGCTCTCAAAGCTTTAGAGGAGGATGAAACTGAGATATCCAAGATTGAGTCTAACAACTCAACCGATGAGGAAATATCTCTCATGTTCGAAAAGTTTAAGTAGATGCTTAAACAAAAAGAATAAGAAAATATAAGGTTTCCTCCACGAAGAAAGGAAGGCTCGTTCCAACAAAAAGAGGATGAAATCTCTCAAAGACATCAATTGCTTTTGAGTGCAAGAAGCCCAATCATATGCAGATTGAGTGACCTAAGCTAAAAAGAAAACCAAAGTTTAAGAAGAAAAGTATGATGTCAACATGGGAAGATTCAAACTTTGTGTCAGACTCTAGCTCAAACGAACATTCCAACCTATGTCTACTTGCTGACATTGGAAGAAATACATTCCAATCCCATCTTTGACTTTCTATACGCTTCTAATTCATCTTGCTCATCCTCTGACGATGAGGATGATAATGATCTTTCATATGAGGATCTCCTCAATATTAGCATTTCCATTTCGGAGCAATATTTAAAACTTAAGTAAAAATTTAAAGGTTTGCCTCTTGAAAACAACAAGCTCAAAAATGTTAAGATTGCAAGTAACGAGAATGTATCAGCCTAGAACAAGATATATCTTCATATGCTGATAACTAAAAACATCTAAAAGGAAAAATAATATTTTGTAAGTATGATTTGCAAAAGTTTTATGAAAGATCCAAAACTCTAAATCTGTTGTTTTCAACTCCAAACATGTATTAGATAAGTCTGGCCTCGATTATGATCTCAAAAGTAAGAAAGATAATAACAAAACTTTTACTAAAAATAAAGAAAGAGATTTTATTCTCATTGTGGTAAACTTGGACACTCCAATGTTAAGTGTATACACAAAAGAAAACTCCTAAAGCTATCAGGAAAGGACCTGAGAGAATTTGGGTACCAAAGGATATCATAATTCTTATTGCAGATATGCTTTATGGGAATAGGCTAGGAATTATACTGGTTCCTGGACAGTAGATGCTTGCGACACATGATGGACACAAATTCTATGTTTGTCAACCTAAAAAGACATGACAGAACCAAGGTTGTCTTTAAAGGCATCGACAAGGGTAAGATCTTCAAAATAGGTATTGTAGGTATTTTTACCCTTGTTTTAATAAAAAAAAATGTTTTGTATGTTGAAGGACTCAAATGTAATCTATTGAGCATATGTAAATTATGTGACAATGGTTATATGTTATCCTTTAATAATGATACATCTATACACTCATTGTCTAATGGACAAGCAATCTTTACTAGTAAACGAAAGACAATTTTTGTAAGATTGATTTGTTGGACCTCAATATGAAAAATGTCACCTACTTGCTTTCCAAAAAATATGAAAGATAATTATGGCACAAAAAATTAGGACATTTAAATGTAAAATATATTTCAAAGCTTTCAAAGAAAAATTGTTAGAGGTTTACCAAATCTTTCATGAAAAACTCATCTTTCTTTGCAAAACATGTCAAAAGGGAAAGGAAAAAGTTCTTTTAAATCCAAAAACTATGTTTCCTCTACTAGACCCCCGAAACTTTTGCATATGGATCTATTTGGTCCTACGAGGATTATAGTTTGGGAGGAAAGAAATATGGTTTGGTCATCATTGATGACTATGCTAGACTTACATGAGGTTTCTTCTCTACCCACAAAAGTGAGTATTTCTTTGTGTTTTAGGTATTCTACAAAAGAGTATAGATGGAATAGTGTTTATATATCTCAAATATCATATGTGACCTTGGTATTGAGTTTGAAAATGGAAAGTTTTGGATGTTCTATTAATTTAATGGCATATACCACAGTCTCTCTTCACCAAGAACATACCTCAATAAAATAGGGTTGTGGAAAGAAAGAACAATACTCTCTAAGAGATGACAAGAATCATGCTCTATGAAAACTCTTTACTAGACTGAGATAATTAATACTACTTCTTATGTACAAAAAGCATAATACTCATTAGACCCATGCTTGAAAAGATTACCTATGAATTGTGAAGAAACAAAAACACCCAAGATCAGTTATTTTCACGTTCTTGGTTGTGCTTATTTTATCCTTAACACTAAAGATTAAATTGGAAAGTTTGACTCCAAGGTTGATAAAGGTACATTCTTGGTTATTAAAAAAGATCAAAGGCTTATAGAGTTTATAACTCTCGTACTTTGATAGTCAAAGAAATCATAAATGTCAAGTTTGACAAGTTTTCTGAAACTGATAGAATACTATCAAATCCCAAACAATACTCAAGGGATTAGCCAATAGTTTCTAAGTGTCCAACTACTCAATAGGTTAGTTAGGAGTGGTTGATATGAAATAATACTCGTATTATACTTTATAACATTAGTCTACTTAAGTGAAACTCGATCTATTGATTAAAATCTAGATGTAGTCTGCTATGTCAGACGAATCAATATAAAAATATCATGTGTAATTCTCTTTTTCTTTGTCATTTTTACTTTTCATGTTATTATTGTTTGTACTAATTTAAGAGGGACTGTCACTGTAAAAATCAAGTCTGAGAAACATTTTTAAACTAGTGAATCTGTTAAATGAAAAGCTATGTTTGACGTATCTATCAAACGCAAGCATTAAGAAAGTTGTTGATAGATATTCTATCGTATAAAACTATAATATGAAGTTATCATCATCATATGTATTTATGAAAAAAATTCAGAAGATTATTAAAACACAATTCAACCCTCTCTTCTTATGTTTTTCTTATATAACATATAATGTAAGAAGGATAAGAGGCAAAAAGATTTACGGAATGTATTTTTATACTAATTTGTTTGATAGTCCCAAATTATATTTAGTTTTTAATAAACATGATCAAGATTTCACTAATGTAGACTAACACTGCAAATATACAAATCAAGTATTATTTAGACCCAATAGCTTCTAGCAAAATAACAAGAGTATTACCACTCCTATAAACATGAATATTATTTGGAAAACAGTCACTCTTGGTTAAGACCCGAGGATTATTTGTAACGTAGTTACTCCTAGTTAAAATTGAATATCTTTGAAACACAACCACTTTTTGACTAAATACAAGTATTATTTAGAACACAATCATTTCTAACCAAGATCAATTATTTTTTGGAGCACATCTACTCGTGACTAAAATCATATTATTTATAATGTAATTACTCTCAAATAAAGCTGAGTATTATCTGGAATGTAGTCACTTCTAACTAAGACCTAGATAGTGTTTTAACACAATAACTTCTAGTATAAAATAAGTTACATATTAAGGAAATGAAAAAAATTATAAAATATAAATAATTTGTTAAAATTTATTAAGTTTAAAAAAATTAATGTCACGTATGAATGAAATAATTGATTAAATTATTATAATGTTGCACAAACCATTAATAATTACAAGATGGTTTAACTTTTATACTTAAATGTTCAACGCGAAAGAATCATGAAGAAACATTGATTTTTTTTTCCAAATTAAAATTTACACCAAATAATCCCTAAATAAATGATTTATGACTTAAAAAATAATACTTAAAGTAATACTTATTATCCGATTAATTTTATTTATATTTATAT
>Ga0123340_1006747_pt1 | contig 10950 bp, 10 predicted proteins | sample SirMexnodulemix_FD_89961 | JGI IMG/M metagenome (GOLD analysis project Ga0123340, IMG submission 89961) | Root nodule microbial communities of legume samples collected from Mexico - Siratro Mexico nodule mix | ecosystem: Host-associated > Plants > Roots > Nodule | place: Mexico: Nepantla... | reverse complement strand
TATATATAGGGAGTAAGGTCCAATCATCTTTTATTCTAATTTTATTTTTAAAAAGTTAACTATTATAATTAAGTCTTTTCATAACTTCATGTTTGAGAAAAAATAAAAGACTTTTTCCACAAACAGTTTGAAGTTTAAAATAATTTTGGAATAAAAATTATTTAAAAAGTCTAAAATTTGACCAAATTTAAAAGATTCGGTGTGGTGTATTGTTAAAGTTTAAAAGATAAAAATTTGGAAAATCTTAATTTCAAAATAAATATGATATTTTGATTGATAGGCTTTATATAAAACTTTTATTTAAAAGATTTAATAAGTTCATGGAGATTCTAAAAACGAAAACGAGAAATTAAAAGTATTAGACATATAAAATTATATGGTAAACAACAACAATAAAATCCTACCCTACTAGGTGATAGATCAACTCAGTTAGGATTAATTATCAGAATATTATTTTTCATGTGATTTTCTTTACTCTTCTTCTTTTCAAACACTATACGTCCATCTTATTATTCTCATGTGTTTTATTGTCTTCTTTTCTTTGAGGTTGTTCCTTTAAAGTTCAATATTTTCAACTATATATAACATGGTTAGGTAATAGTGCCCATCAAAAAAAGAAATGATTAGGTAATATAGTACAATAAAGTATGCTTGCGTTTGGTATAGCTATTTTACATTCACTAGTCATCCTTAATGTAGTTAGACAAGTATTAATTACAATAAATTATGTTTGATTTTGGTTGCTACTTTATAATCATAAGTCACCGTTGACACCACTTTAGTCATTTTACGTGTAGTTATTGTGTGACATCTTTATTATTTTTTCTATCATTTTATATTATTTATTTCAAATATGTAAATGTAGAAACTTGTAATATGATACTTTTTTTCTCTTTTCACTTCGAATTCTTTTTCTTCAGTTTCTTACTAAAATTTAATACATATACACATCTTACTCTAAAAAGGATTTTTTTTATCGCCAACAAAGAATTTATAAAATGGAAGCAATTACTCCCATCTCGTCTTACTCTAACTTGGATGAGAATTCTTTGCTTTTTCGTATATGTGTTTATATTAATTAAGGTTTTAAATGAACTATTCTCTGTCTCTCTTATTCCTCAATCAAACTATAATATTTGAAAGTCTATGACTTCAAAACTAAAATATTAACATTGAGTTTTAATACAATATCTTATCGTATGAAAATCCTTTTTTCCCAGAAGTGTTTGAATATTCAATTTGTATCAGCATCTTTATATATATATATATATATATAATACGCCAACCACTAAACCAAGTATTTTAGTTTCTTTATTTTCTCTCTCTATCCACTTGTAGCTCAAATCTGACTCATTAATTGTGGTTTCTAACTTCAAATTAACTTTTGTTTTATGCCAAACCGAATGCTTCTACTTTATTAGCAGTGAGCACATTGTTTACACACAAGTTCATGTTAGTAATAAGAGTCAAACAAATTTTATCTGATTAAATTAATATTATCAAATAAAATTACAATTCTGAAAAAGATGTAAAAGTATTAATTGATCCGCAACCAGAACTTATTACTAATGTTCAAATTTTTAATACATAATAGCTGGAATGGTCTTATAGTCTTATAGCATGTTGCAACAACTCTCCAAGAAGTAGTCTTACTTATGCCCTGCCCAAAAGACAAAAATAAAATTAAAATACAACAAAAGCCAAGAGAGGTGACGATATTAATAACTTCGGGTTATTGGAGAAGTTTAGAAATTTAATTTAATTTAATTTAATTTCTTTATTAATAACATATCAGAAAGTAGATGAAAGATAGACAAACTTAGATCTTGTCCAATAAGAATTCTTAAACTTGGAAATTTACACGAATCCAAAACAAACATGAATTAACCAAACATACATGTCTCGCAGGATTAAAGAGAGGACAGCACAAACATCGTACTAAATACAAAGATCTCATAGAACCATGTGGTTGCACAATGCTAATTTGGCAGCATCAACATCTGTTTGTAGTTTTGTGCAGTATGAAGAAATAGGGTTCTCCAATATCACATGATGGAGCAAGGATTATCAGGGCAAGAATCATAATATACTATTTGGGGAGGGCAAGGAGGGTAGTAATAGGGTTGGTAGGGCACATAACATTTGTGACAGGTACACCCTTTAGGGCACGGTGAAGGAGTCTTATTAGAACAACAACCATTGCAGTTTGAGCTGTGACAGTTGAAGCATTGCAATGACTCACAGTCCCCATCGCACTTAGGGTTTTCACAGTTCAAACAAACGATGCAGCACTCGCCATTGCAGCTGGTGCTGTTGCAGTTAAAGCAGTAGATGGTGTCAATGTCACACTTACCCTGGCAACTGGACTTGTGGCACTTTTTGCACAGAGCAGCATGCAACATCTTCTTCAGCTTCTCTTCCTTCTCCTTCCTCTTCTCCTCCTCCTCCTCCTTTTTCTTCTTCTCCGCCTCCTCCTTCTTTTTCTTCTCTTCTGCCACCTTCTTCAGATCCTCCACCGTCACAATCACCACCGAGGAGAACTTCTTCTTCAGCTGGTTCGCCAAGCACACCATGTCCACGTTTTCGCCGCTCACCGCCACGCGGTCGCTGTCGTCGCCTTCCAGGGCCACCGAAGTCACACCTGAGAAGTTAAGATGGTTGCTGAATTTGAATCTAGATTTTTGGACAATCACATGCCCTAAGATGATCATGTGTCTGTGTTTTCTACCATCTAACTGAGAGAATTACTAGGAAAAATATAGTTTGACACAAAATTTAAGAATTACTTCTATTTAGTTACAGCTTCTTTTACTAAAATATTTTATTTCAATATCAAATGGATGAATTTTATTGTGTATAATGTCACAGACTGTTCAAACTATTACATAAAATAATTCATCATATTTAATTACATGTTATATGTAAACATGGATAAACATCATGATAAGTTTAAACCATATAATAATTTAAGAGCATCCTATCCATGAATTTTAAACTTAAACATCCAGATATTGCAAGGAACTTTTATTAAAACATTTGATGTGAAATAAAATAATTTAAAATTTAAAATCATTTATCATGAACATAAAATTCATTTTTTATATATTTATATTAAAGTATAAATAAAAATTTATAAAAGTATTTTTCTAAAACTCTCCTATTACAATAAAATTTGTGAAAATATCTTAAAAATGTTGTTGTATATAATGAGACAGAAAAAAAAGATAAAACTTCACTTTTATATTAGAGATGAACTTAATACTTCACTTGTATATGCCATTTATTTTTATTTTGCTTTTCTTTGTGACACTACTGGTATTCGTTTTATAATTTATATACCTGGACAAAGCTTAGGTTGTAGTCTTCTAGGTGATGTTCATTTTAATAAGCTCATCTCCCTAAATTCTGTAAAAACATATGAATCATTATAGATTATTAAGATAAGTTTGTTTTAACTTTTCAATTAACTAACAAACTTTGCTTTCTTCGTATAACAAACTGAACTCTATATATGAACTTCCTGTTTATTCTCAGATTAGAATTATTTGCATAAACATATTAGAAGTTAATATAAGTTATTAAATAAAACTCTCTGAAAGAAACTTCTTTTGCAGATCAAGCGCGTTTAACAGGGGTTGGCATGTTATGTTTACCTGGTATCTCTGCTGCAATTTTCAGGGCTTTGTTTCTGCATTTGTCACAATCCATTTGCAGCTTGATAACTACCTTTTGCTGTATTTATTACATATCTTATTATGTGTAAGTTCTTGGAAAAAAGAAAGAAAGGGACAGAGAGCAAATTTAAAACTATTGGTTCATACCTTCATGTTTGCTTAACTGAATCAAAGGCAACTTCTCGCTCTTGTGACAGGAAACAAATGAAAGGGTGTCTTGCTGTTTGTCTTGTGCTTTGGAACTGAGCGAATACAAGATGGTTTATATAATAACAATAATAATAGCATGAGGTAGAGAATATAAAAGTGAGTTTATCAACAAAAAGAAAATTACAAAATATTTAAGTCTTCATTGACTTGAATAAATTGGTTGGCTGGCCGAGAATGACATGTTAGCTACTGGGTTAGGCTTGGAATTGGTCCACCATAAGTCACATTCATACTCCTCAACATGATTTTATTTTTATGCTTAATAATCAAGTTATGTTCAATGTCTTAATCCATGGTCAAGTTTGGTTACTACGTCGATCGTTGAAATTATTTATAGATATTTTTTTTAACTGTAACTTTTTTTTTACATATTATAAAGTTTAGGATTCTGCTTCATAGTTAAACTCTTTTGATTCAGATTTTTGGTTTGTGGTCGAACAAACCACTATCTTGTGGTTTATAGATAACTAGGAGGTGTTTGATAATTGAAAGGAAAAAATTAAACTTATTGATCTTTATTTTGAAATTATGAAGTCACATCGTTATCACTAGAAAATAAATTAGTAGTTTTTTTGTAATTAAGTGACATAACTGTTAGTAAAACTTATATAGTATCTTATTGGTTTTTTCTAATAATCGAGATTCATTTTAAAACTTCTATTATTTTTTGTCTTCTCAGTTTGTATTGCACTGTCTCTCATCTTCTCCTATAACGCATTAAATACAAAACACTTGGAGTCACTTCTCCCTGCACCAACCCCAGAGTCACTCCACAAAAATAGTGCAACCACCACCTCCCGAAGGAAGGCTATCACTTCCAGTGCACAAGTTCGTCACCTTCCCCGTCACAGGGCCTGTGATCCCCATCTGAAAGTAATCACCATGTTAGTATTCCATTTTATTATTTTTAATGTTTGTTATAAAAATTATATCTATCAGGTTAGTGATAATAGATTTTATTATTTAGTGTGTACAGTTAAATATTTAGTGTAAGATTAGTTGTATGTTAAATTTAATTAAATTTAGAGATTAAATGTGGAAAAGTTTAGCTATGGTTAAATTTTGTTAAGTTTAACTATAGGTTAAATTTAATTAATTTTATATTAATAGTGGGTTAAATTTGAAGTACGCTCTTATAAAAGAAGCTTAAATGACACTTTTCTATTTATTTTTGGAAAATAATTGATATGAAAAATGGCTTATGATATTTGCAAGTACATTTTAAACTATTGGTAAACATAATCAATGTTATGTGTATAGTAGTTTTCATATTGGTTGATAAGTGATGCGCAAAGTGTTACACTTACTGCATTAGTGTAGTTTATGTAATGCGTACGGTGATGAGCATATAAGACTGTTTATTAAGGGAGTAACTTTAGGTAGGAGAGGAGTGTAACTTGAGAGCCCATGTTGTCCTTTGTGTCAAGATGGGGATGAAACCTCTTAAGCATCTGATCAGTTCATATAAGGTGTCACAGAAAGTATGAGATAACTGTGAGAGGTGGATTGAAAATGTGACAGTTAGGTATGAGGATATCACTTTTCATTTTCAGAGCTTTCGTTTAATGGGTCATAGTAATAGGGCCAATTCAATATGGAAAGGTATGTAGGTGGCTATTGTATCCAAAATCTAGAGTAATAAAAATAAGGTAGTATTTAGAGGTAGGGTAGTGGATGTGGATGAGATCTTTAGTCTAACACAACTTAAGGGGTGACTTTGGATCAAGTACAAGTTGAAGCATAACTCCGTCTCTGATTGACATTTCTCACCTCTTAAGTGTCTTCTTTCAGTGGCTTAGGGGTGTAGTATGTGGAAGGGGTTTCAGAAGGGGTTTTGGTGAGAGAGTGTGGGGAATTAGTTCCCTCAATCTTGTAGATACACTAAGAGGGTGCTTGTTTTGCAGGTAATTATGTTTATGCGACTTGACTATTTTCGAAAGACGAATGCAGTAATGAATTCAGACGGAGTGCAGGATTATTGTAGGGACAATTTAGTTCCTTATTGATATTATACAGGGGAGTACTTGTTCGGTGGTAGATATCCTTATGTTTTTTAGGATCTTATAGGTTGGTCTACCTTATACTATTTTCGTTTATGTTGTATTATAGGTTGTCCCTAATTTTGCCAACTGTATAAGGGTTGGTGCACTCCTAAAGCATGTCTCTTAATTTCATTTATTTTTGGCTGTTAAAAAAATTAAGGGAGTAACTAATATTGTTATGTTTAAAATAATCCTCTAAAAATGTATTAAATTGATATTTAGGCTAACTTTCTTAAAAGTTTTTGTAATTTCATTTTCTAGATTTTTTATATAGAAAACTTTGTGTGTATGAAAGACATTATCTTTTGAATAATTTTTGTATATCAAACCTTTTAGTTAATAAAAGTTTCTTTTTTATAATGGTAAGAAATTTGATGATTTTTTTGATGAGACGAAATTTCAGAAGAGTAATTATGATAGTTGTATTTACATTATGAAAAGATAAGAAATGTGTGTTGTTCTTTCTTTTATATGTAGATATAAAAATGAAAAAAAAAACTTAAAAGAAAAATTAAATTTAGAATTTGAAATGAAGGATCTTGATCTTACTGAGACAACTTCTTGGAATTGACATATGAAGGGATCTGACAGTTGGAGAGTTACATCTACTTAAGCAGGGTACTTGAAGAAGGTGGTTGAAAAGTTTAGGATACAGGAGTCTAAGCTTGGGAGTACATCTTTGGATCATCACTCAAAGTTTTAAATTACCCAACTCCAAATTCTGAGAAAGGCAGAAAAGAGATGATGAAGACTATTTCATATGTTGATAGAATAGAGAGTCTAATGTATTGGATGGTCTTTACCAGATCATATCTGACACATTATGAGTATATTTAGCATGTTCATGATAAATTTTAAATGTGTTCAATTAGAGGCTTTGAAGTGAGTGTTAAGATATTTGAAAGATGTTAAAAGTGTATTTAGTGAGAATGTTATAGAAGGTTTAATAAATGTATACTATGTAAGGAATATGGATACTAGAAAATCACTTTTTGGATATGTTTTTACATTGTTTGAAATTGCAATTTATTCTAAAACCACCTTGCAATTTATGATGGCTTAATCTACTCAGAATGGATAAAGGAAATACTGTTGTTGAAAAGGATGTCATTCTTCTTCTAATTATCAGATCTATCATAAGATGATCATACATAGACCTAGACTGATTGTATTTCAAGAGAGACGTTATTATACAATCTTCAAAGAAAATTTCACATATATTTAATTTTGCTAAGATCAAGATTGAAATATTATTTAAAACAAATTAAATTTTTGTTTATAATTAAATAAGATAATGTGAAAGCTCTCTCATAATTTGAAGTCAAAGTTACATATTTTTGTATCATTGATTTGGAGATCATATACCTATGATAAAAGAACATAAAGAGTCATGTAGTTATAAGTTTAGACAAATTGTTTAATGCATGTATTAAATTGATATTTAAGTTGAAATATATATACTTTTATGTGTTGTCAGCTTAGGAACCCAACCGTCAACATTATATATAAACACAACGTAAAATAACTGTATAAAAAATATCTGAGTTCCACTAGTGTATCTCGAGTAGGAGGAAGCAGATTTACTAGTGTGGACACTATATATGGTGGTTTGGCTATTTTGAGTGAAGTGTCCTGTACGAGAATGACATGATACCAACTGGTTAGGCTTCCAATTTGTCCACCAATAAAACACATTAAACATGATTTCATTTTTATGTCGAATAATCAACTTCCAATATCTTCTTAATTCCATGATCAAGTTTGGCTTACGTAGTTAATTTCTTTTTAATCGTTGAAATTATATGAAATAAAATTTGTTTATTTTGACTGGTAGTAAGATTGAAATATGTTTTTTGTTTTACTTTAATTTTTACAATCTTGTATGCTATTTAATTCATTATTTTGTTAATTATTAATGTTGATTACTCAACCAGAAACATAGAAGAGAATCAATATATAATAATAAGCCACGAAAGCAAATTCATACTAAAGATTTAAACATTTTTTAACACATCCATAAGACGTTACGATTCTTTATTTACATGGCTCCTCTTATTCATTCTTTGTCCCATATAAAATTTTCAATTCATATTTAAATTATTAAGAACTAATATAACATTTGATTTCTAATTGGTGAATAACACAAACAAATTGAATAAAGAAAGGAGTGGACTAATAATTTATTGAAAAAATGTTTTATTCACGAATTAATTTGTTATTATGTTTGAAAGAGTTGGGTTGTGATGAAGAAAATCACAAGGATTACCAGAACTTCACATGGATTAGTCGTCAAAATACTGTGAGAAAGCATGTGCTCTTGATTTTTAGTATTTAGAAACCAGCAGCGATCAGTGAATAGTCATTTCATGAATCATCCTACTTTTCTCAATTGTCAGCAAAATATTATTTCAGCACGTGTGGTAGGGTTTCGTAGTTGTCATCAATGCAAGAACAACTATTTTACGTTGCAAATTGTCCAATACATTATAGTTTGTAAGTGGCAATTCTTTAACCATGTCAGATTCAAAATTGGTCTGACTTTTCTAGGAGATTTATTGAAATATTTCTTAAGACCTAAGTAAAATTTACAAAAAATTCAACTGAAAAATAAGATTATTTGTGAATATTTCTTTATTATATATTATTTAATTTTTTTATTTTTATTTAATGTGAAATTTAGATTAATACTTAAATTCTTAAAAGTATTTAGAAGTATAAATGAACACTATAAACATACTCTACTCTAATTATATGTGGAGTTCAAAGGAGAAGAAGTTGAATAATGAGAGTCCCTGAATGATGCATTAATTGAGGAGTTGACATTGAGAATGTTTAATGAAACTGTGGATGAAATTTGACTGTGATTGTGTTAGTGGCAAATCAGTTTTAAGAATAAGAAGAACTATTGACATAGAAAAATCCTATTTAGTACCACTTGGAACAACTTTATTCTGGTTCTGACTGTGTCAAAACTAATGTGCATTATGATTGCTGGAATACCAAATGAATATTCTGGTTCTGGTTTGCTTTCAAAACTAATATGCATTATGATTGCTGGAATACCATGGATGCTACTTTTATATATTATAACATAAATAAAAAATCTTATTCACTTTATTTAATGATTTTAAATAAATGGTACTCTTTTAGCATTAATATTCACGAATAAAAACAAACAGGCCATTACCAAAAATAATTATTTTGATATTGTATAACTTCTCCTTTCGATATTAATTTTCATACAATAATACAATATTTAAGAAAAAATATATTATTTCATTTAGTTTGAAAGTAAATTAAAATATGAAAGAGAATATCTATATGAAAAGGAATATGTTTATCATTTTTTAGAACTAATCTCATCAAATTAATGTTCATCCCATTTTCTTCATTTCTTTTATCAAAATAATGGTGTAGGAAATTAGAAAAATACAAGAAGAAGTTCTATGATATGGGATAAAGAAAAGAAGAAATTAGCTTGAGTGTGAAAAACAGTTTATAAGAAAAAGAATATAAGAAACTAAGTGTAAAGTGTAAAGGACATAAAATTATTTCATAAAGCCCTCGTGACTAAATGAAGATAGAGACTAATGACAAAAAAGAAAGGATTTTGAAGAACATATTAAAATTCAAATATGAGAATTGAATAAATGATTATAAAAAGGAGTTTAGTCAAATTATGACTCATCATGGTGGTGGTGGGTTTTGAATCATGCAATGAAATGTATCATAAAAAAATATAAACAAATACAAATATTAGATTTTGGATAGATAAATAGATTGAAGTGATGTCTTATTGATAATAGATATATGACATCTCGGTAGAAGTGATTTAAATGAGAAATACCTCAAATAACATATATGATCTAAAATTTATTAGAAAACCCACCTAGAGTAACTTGTTAAATAACTTTTCAGCTACCAAAAATTGATGAATTTGGGGTAATTAACTCAATGCTAAAATTTTTGTTGCATGGAAGCCTTTAAACTAAAAAATATTATCAAAAGGTTTGAAGGAAATAAAGTACATTGACTAATCAATAATGAATTTGTAGACCAAATTTTCAATCACTGATTAAACACAATTGAGGGAAAGCTTCGAAGTTCACCATAAGAGCTCCAAGAGAGAAATGTAACGAGTTAATTGTGAAACAGGATAATGGATATATCCAAAGGGATGAGAGGTGAGGGTGAAATAGTAATTCACAATTTTTAAATGGTGAACTTAGATAACAGAACCCAAAGGAAAGCGTATTTTTCAATCCAAAATATAGGCCCAGGATGTAGCAGCCCAAGATGTAGCAGCCCAAGATGTAGCAGCTCAGGATGTAGCGGCCCTAGCCTTCTAAACATTATAGATAAAAAAAAAAAGTCAGAATTTTAATTTTACTAGATAAATAAATAAATGAAAATAAAAAGCGCCACATTTTGAAACAAACTACGAAAGGCTAAGGTGCCAAATAAATAGAATTACAGATTTATGTGATGGATTGGTTTATGTGGTTGAATGTTCTTAAAAAAAAAACACTATGTAAATATCTAATTATGTCATAAATAATTATTTGATTCAATTTAACTTTAAAAATCGTTAAATAGTATTTTATGTTGAGAAACACAATGTGTTGATCATGATTTCATTTTGACGAGGACTGATACACCTTCAATTTCAATTGTTTTAGAATGATTAAATATAAAGCACTAATCAATTCTTAAAATAATCTTAAACAAACTTACATTAAAAACTAATTTAATTTTTTTATGAACATAATAATTTATGTTCAGATCATAATATATTATTTCAAGTTAGATTAAATTTATGTTTCACTTGATTCGCAAACAATCAATTTTTTCATATGATAGTTGATGATGTTGATCAAAATTTGTTTTTCTAATTTCACAAATGATGAAATGGAAATAATAAATTATGATAAATTAAAATTCAAATATGTATTTATTCAATTATAAATAGTGAATAATTAATTATGTTTTTCAAAATGCTGCATAAATTATATTAAAGATATAAT
>Ga0123340_1006746_pt1 | contig 10951 bp, 5 predicted proteins | sample SirMexnodulemix_FD_89961 | JGI IMG/M metagenome (GOLD analysis project Ga0123340, IMG submission 89961) | Root nodule microbial communities of legume samples collected from Mexico - Siratro Mexico nodule mix | ecosystem: Host-associated > Plants > Roots > Nodule | place: Mexico: Nepantla... | reverse complement strand
ATTTATTATTTTATGTTGTGATTAATTATCATGAGTGCGATAATTGATTACATTAAACAATAATTAATTTTTTACAGTTTGATTCTAATACAAAATTTCGTTAATAATTAATTCGATTAAGATGTTCATGTTGAATTTTCAAATTCAGTTTGACTATACCAATTTTTATAAAGTGGTTGTTTTGAAAATTTCAATGTTAAGAAACCATAAACAATTACAATCATTTTCTAACTTTCAAAAACTCTTCAACAATAACAAAAAAGTGTTTTCTTCTCAAATCTTTCAAAGGATTTATACTTGAAAATTTTGTCTTATCTCGTACTCATATTCTTTTTTGGAATATCCATCACATAAGGTAATTCATTAGTTTTTTTTCTCAATTTGATTTTATGAACACCTAATTTAATGTTTTATTAGGCTTTTATGTTTTATAATTTTCTTGATAAATTTATCATATAGTTGTACATCTAAAGTGATTGCATGCTCTATATATAAAATATTGTTGTAATATGAATTTTAAAATAATGAAAAAATCTTAATAAAGTTGTGGTGACTGAAACTAGATCTAGATGTAGATAAAATTGAACTATTATAGAAATATTAGTATAATTATTTATTACATTCTCTTTTATATTTTAAATTTTGTGTTTTAATTTCTTTTATCAATTGTTACAAGAATATTTTTTTTAGGTTCTATTAATCAATACAAAAATTGAAAGCCTCAATTCGCCCCTGTACAGCCTACTTTTTTTTGTCTATGATAAATCTTAATATAAATTCTTAACAAATCCTTGTACAAAATGTAAATACTTGTATTTTCATTAAAGCTATAATTTTAATGGATATATTAAGAATGAAAACAAAATTCTTATAACAATTTCATTTAAAAATTTTATCTCTTTAAAATGTTGATTCTATATAAATTTATGAGGTTAGAAAATATCTCTTTTCATAGCATTATATGAGGAGGTACCAACTAATAAATCATAATAATCCAAACAAACTATTGATATTTACCTTTCTACTCTATTGATTCAACTCCTTATCTGTTGATAATGTAGGGATAAAACTTTGAGAATTATACATAGTTGTAACACTTGATTTTTGCTACCTTCAAATAAGAGGGGTTACTTAAATTACATTTATAGATTAAGTTATAGTTTTTATGTGTAATAATTATTTGAAAAGGATGATGTTATATCTTCACTAACATATGCTATAAGAACAAATTAGAATTGAGATAACCCTTTTTTTCAGATGAAGTGTTTTACAACAATTATCAAATAGATATATTTGGTGATTTAAGCTTAAAAAGCATTACACAAAAGGGTAATCCTTAGGTAAAATCATCCCATGTCCACTCATCTTGCTATCAAATAAAAAATCCTTGCTCTCTTAATAAATACAAAATATTTCTTTGGCAAATAAACTTTTTCCTTTTTTTTTTCCTTTGGCATTGAGTAGTCACAATATGAGAAGCTAACTGGATTTGATATGATGAGATCCAGATAGATATAGAGATATATATTTAGAATTTGATAATGACAAGTCCATGTGGAAAGAAGCAATAATATAACAAATCATGCACTTCCAATCATTAGAACAAAATTCAACCCCAGGTGCATATATAGTTGTTAAAATTGTGTTGCCGCCATATATATTTTTTATCACGTTGCCATCACATAATTAAATTTAAATGTATTCTGCAATTTAAGTTTTAAGGCTTATATAGTTTTAACGGAGATAATCTCTCAGAGGGAAAGTGATATTTCTAATTTATTGAGAGGACGAATTAAACATATTACAAATTAAGTTTATAAATAGAGGTCATGGGTTCAGATATTAAGTGCATGTTTAGATATATAGTAGGATTGTCGTCTAACCTAATTTTACAGAAACATTTTCTTTATTAATTTTCTATTGAAGTGCATTAAAATGACGTGCACTCTTCAACTAAGAGTTTTTAAGTAGTAAAATTGATAAATGATAATTAAAATTATTTTAGAGCGTGTGTTTAGGAAAATTTCCTTTTTATTACTATTCCCAAAAGAATCTTAAATGATAATTAAAAGTAAACAAAGGATTAAATGAAAAAAAAAACATAAACTAAAAGGTGTAATGTAAAAATGGATAAATAGCGAAAAAATATTGTAAGAAAATGTTATGAACGAAATGTATATAAAAATAATATTCCATAGGAACTGTTTTTGTCAAAAGACAATTGTACACCATTTTTTATCATCTGGGATTAATTTCGTTTACTAATAAGCGATTTAATGGAGTAGTGTGAATCCCTATACTTATAACTTAAATATTTAGAAAATCTAATTATTTCGTTATTGCTAACCTAATATCAGAACCTAGGTTGCCTTGTGAAGGCAGAAGATTCACCTTCTCTAAAGCAAAAAAAGTTCTACAAGAAAATGCTGACTATTTCATTGCTTCAAATGGCTAAAAATCTTGTGTTTCTTTTTCCCTGACACACTAGAGATTCCATTGTAACATAGAGAGTGTTTGCAACTACTCCTCATGGGTCACGATCTCCCATAGAGATAGCAGATTGTGATTTACAAGCTATAATAAATGCAACTTTTATGGTGTTTTTAGTAGCTACAGTACAGTGGAAACAAGAAAAAGAAAATGTTGCTACATTACCATGCTGATCAAATGACATGGAATTAATCAGAATGGGAGGTTTATGACACAGATGATTTTCTCTTCTGCAGAAATTAACATCAGACAATTACCAAAAATGGCTTAATAGTTATTATTACAATATGTGAAATATTTCAGAAGTTATGCATTGCTTAATTTGGCTGCTGTTGCAAAAACCAATGCTTAGAATGCAGTAATTGATTCAACGCGAATAACCAAAGTCCAAAATAGCGTACATGCTACATTCATAGCTAGGTATAGGAGCTTCTGGAATCAATTTCGTGTTCATTTGGGTTATATGTTATACGGCTGCAGAAGAATTTTCAACTTTTACATCCATATTTTAACTATTTTTAAGACATTAGAATCAGAGAGTTATTTTAGTTTCACTCTTTTTATCATTACGTGTTAAAATGTAAGCCACAGCTCATCCTTTAAATATGTGGCCATGCTTACAATGAAGAAGCTAACACCATCTCTTCTTCATACTCTCATCACACTTGGTATAGGGTTCTCTTGTATATACTAGTAGGTAATAATTGAAAACATTAATAGGTTGAGACTATGACAAAATAGATGTATGTTTAAAATGAATTGTGTGGTTCGTATAATGTTAATCTTTTATAATTTCAATCAATGGTTATTATATCTTATATTTTAACTTTATAAGTGTTTTTTTATAGGAGTTAAATAAAAGTAATATTAATTTGTTTTGAATCCCCTTTTTGTAAGGAAGCTTGGATCAATATTATAGATAGCTTAACTTGATAAGATTGCTTATTAGCTCCTAATTGTGATTATAAAGTCAAACAAACATGGTCTTATTATAGAAAATTGTTGGTTATATAATGAAGTAATCCAAATTATTGGTTATATAATATAGTAGTCCAAATTATTGCATTCATTTATATCTATCCGTCATAGTTTCAACCAAAATTGCATATTGAAAATATGGCATTTTACACATTAATTAGCAAGACTGTATGAAAGGTTTTCTGCAGCCATGCAGACATGAAGTAATAATCATTTTCCAATGTACTGGTAAATATTCTATATTTATTTTTAATAGAGATGAATAGGTATCTGTTTTCTAAACTAAAAGGAAATGTTAATTTATTAACCCCCCTTTTTAATTTTTGGAAATATTTTAAAGTTATGAGTAAAATCACAAAATGAGAGTATTAACAGGTAAACGATTATCTTTCTCTTCTTATATAGCATATATTTACTATTTGTTTTTTGCATTCTATGGTGCCAAAACGATAAATAATCTTATCCAAAACAGAAGACTGAATTCGACTTATAAGATTAAAATAAATTTTGACTAAACGTATAAAGAGAAACAACTAGTTACTAGATATATGTACTTTACATTAATTGATTTGACTGTAAATTTAATTTTAAATTATTTATTCATTTGTTATATATTAAATCGAAATATTTTTCGTTCTGATTTAAAACTTTTTTGCAATTATTTTCAAAAGTAATGTTTAGTTTTTTTTGAAAAAAAAGAGGTTTGATTATCTATTTATTTTATCAATTATTAAAAAAAAAACTTAAACAGTATAATGAAACAAAACTAAAACCATATTTTGATATGTTCTAGTTCTTGTTTTGAAACACAAGGTTAGTTTTTAAACTATACAAACTATTCTTTTTGCTGATAAAAAATAGAAACTGTTTCTGAAACAATGTTATTAATTTTTTTTTTCATAAAACAATATTACTATTTTACAAAACAGTTTAAACTAGACTACAACTTACTTCACTCATTTCTAAAGAATGACTAGTTACTCTATTTTTAATTTTAAGCTTTTAAAATAATTAATTATGTATACATTTTTTATAATATTATATTTTCTTTTAATGTGTATATTTTTATTTTAGATTTCACTAAAAATTTCTTTTAAAATTTTATAAATGTTTTAGAAATACCCATGTAATAATTGCTACCCAGCTTTAATCATTTCAAAACTCCCTATATTTTTGTCCTCAATATGTTTCTACTTTTTATCCATACATCATGATATCCTATGTGTTTTATTGCCTCCATATGTTAGTTTCAAATTTCCCTTCTGATACTCCGTATAATTTTATCCTCAAGAATCCTTAAATTTATTAAGTGATGACTTGAATCTTGATGTTATAAATATTTGGTTTCTAACTTCTTTCACTATTTCTGTAATACTATTTTTTACCCATACACTTCTGGTCAAGGATAACAACAGTTGTTCCCATGTAGAAAGGAAATATATAAAATATTTTTTAACTCCACTGCTGGCAATAAGATGATTGATGAAGTCATCAGTAACTTCTAAAATCCTTTTATTAAACATAAAATTTAAGGTAACAAGAAACCGGATCTCATTCAGGTAAACCTAAATAATTTCTTATTAGATATATATTTGTTCATGACTTAAACTAGGGTTTTTCCACTTAGGCCCAAAAGAAGAGGGAAATTAGGGTTCATCATGCTAAAACAATGAAGAAGAGAAATGGAACATTCCTAATACATATATACATATTTACCTTAATCCTTACTTAAACAATCTACCAACTACTGAAAGCTATTCATAATTCAAGACTTAAATATATAATAGATAGCCAGCTAAATCAAAGAACATAACAAAAATATTAGCTAAATCATCATTTTTAAGTGTAGATTGTTACCAAAATGATGAAAAGGGGTTAGGTCTTAAAGCTTGTATCTCTCAGACTGATTGCCATGCTGAGACTGTCAACAGAAACCTATTTTGCCACCCTAAAGAGATAGCCCTTCCTTCATCTCTTTCAGAAACCCTGAAACCCCCACCTCCTTCTTCCTCAAACTGAAGAGGACAATAATGGGTCCTCATTTTCAGCAACAGTTTTGCTTGGATCATAGACTTTGAGCTTATTTTGGTGGCAACAAACCCATGATTCTCCATTCTTGCTTTCCATGTTTCCATCCTCTCATATTTTGGGCAATCCACACCATCTACATCATTGTTGAGCATGCTTTTGATTTCTTTCCCCAGAAGCTTCTTCTCAATTCTCAACCTCTCAGCACTCTCTAGTGGGAGGCAATCATCCAGTGAATCAAACATGGCTGCAAAATAGTGCAAGGAGTCTGTGAATCTTGACAAGAAGCTCCTAGGACTCCTGCTACCCTCTTGCTCCACCAGAACAGCAATGGAGGGATTAAGGGAATGAACAAATCCCAATGTGTCAGAGATCTTCATGAAACAACTCAAAGTGTTCAAATAAGAAACTAAGTTGACAGCCACCGTTTCATTTTTTTTCTTCCTTAGGTTGATGACCCTTGAGCCTCGTAGCAGCCCTTGGAATTCAAACACAAGACTGCCAAAACCCTTTGAGAAACTAACCAATCTAGACTCAGTTTCTTGAAGCTCTTTGAGATTCTTCCCAAATCCGGTTATCCTGAGAGATATGCGGTTGGCAGTGGTTGCCTTCTCTGAGAGAGACTGAATGAGAGAGGGCCATTGGAAGCCATAGGAGACATCAAAGTCAATGACATGCAAAGCGCGGTTGTTCCTCTCTTCCTCCTTCTCAAAGGCCTCCAAGATAGCTTGGTTTGCTGTGAAATGAGCGAATTGGTAGTAAGGTGAAACCCTGTAGAGATCTGTGAATGCAAGGAACTCTTCCTCAGTTGTTGGCTCCTCCATGAGCATCTCGTAGAATGGAGATTTCCTTGTGAGAAGCCTTGCGGCCAAACCATCAGCAAAATAAGCCACCACACGCTGAACCGAGTCACCTGTTAGGGAAACAGTTTGGTATAAATCAGTGAGATTCTCTAAGGATGAATCCAAGTTGTTGTCATCAACAGCAGTGGCAGTTGAGAGAAGCAAATGGATCAAGGGGAGGCCATTCCCATCTTCTACAACTCCTTTCCTCCTATGGTCTTGTCTTAGCATCTGCTCCCTCATTTGGAGAAGCCTAAATATCTTCCCTTCATAGCTTTCATAGGAGTTCCTAGCAGTAGTACTACTCATAGAGACGTTATGTTCCCTAATTATCTTTCCCTTCTTTTTCCTTTCCCTATCCGCAGCAACTGAAAGGCTAAGATTCAAAAGCTCATCCTCCTCTGAATCTTCCATATCTGAAAATAAAAGAAAAAAAAAGAGAGAAAGGGAACAAACAAAACCTCTCTGTGTGTGATGAGAGAGAGAAAGGGAGAGTAAATCTATGACATAAACCTGATATGCTTGGGAACTTTTATGGGGGAGAACTCACAAAAATTCCTTCATGTCATGATATGGGTATATATAGGAGCAAAAGATGAAGAAAGAGAGAAGGATCAGAGATATTGTTTTTTCTCCCATATTTTCCAATAAGACGGAGAGATTAAGAAGGGTATCTTTTTATTCTTTAGAATCAGTGTCTTGGGTCAGGAAAAACACATTGATCTTTTCATTATTATTATATTGGACTGCTTTTCAAATCTATTAAAGGCTCCTGTTTATGGGTTTTTACTCCTTTGGTAGTTGGGAAGGCTTGGAAGATGCCACATGAATTGGACAAGAGACAGCGTTGTCAATGGGGAATCAAACGTACCGTCCTTGAAAGAATTGTCCTCACACAGTTTTCCTTCTAATTAATTGCCCTAACAAGTTACCTTCATGATCCTATTCCTTTTCTCCCCCACACATATTCCTTCCCTTCCATTAATTAGCTACTTAGAGTTCCATATCTGTGAACTACGAATTAATGCAGGTACCCTCTATATTTATGTATATATACATATACCTATATATTAAAATAAATAGATTAGTCAATGACATTCTCTTCGAGTAGCTCATTAGTTACATGAGCCATATTTGAGACTATTTTATTGCCTTTGATGGAAACAAAGAAATTTGGATCCTAGCCTTCTCAACATGGCTTCTTGTTGGTACAATTTAGAGCCACTTACAAGGATTTGGCTTTCTTAGCATATATTCCACGAGTACTTTGGGATCTTCTGCAAGGAAACTTTTGACACTTTCTCGTCATAATATACCAAGACAAATGGATGCTAACAAAAAGTGACACCACTTTACCCGTGTGATAAACGATATTTTTAATAAATATGGATGCACTGTGTCTGTGTATGCTTATTCAACTTCATTTTTCTCCTTTTAGCAGTAAGATGATTGGGATAAAAGGTTTACTTTACTCCACAAAGCATCTGCCATTGTAAACGTTAATTACTAACTCGATCAACTTTCTGCGTCATCTCCAACTTTTGTAGCATGTAGCAATATACCAAGGAGGGAAGGAATGGTTAATAAATTATCTGACTGAATAGTACGTATAGAAAACGATTGGTTTAGGCAACAGTATAGGGGTTATAAAATTATAATTTAAAAGAAATTAGATTAAATTAATTTATAGCTAGTTTTTTGACGAAGAATCTGTGAAATAATTTTGTGCCTATCAATTAGTATCAATCACTTTCGTAACCAAAAAATAATGATTTTCCGTGTAGGAAGGAAGAGAATGAGTTATTAATGGGTGTTGGTATTGGTGATTGAAATAGTCATAGGTAGCAGTGCTGGATCCTTTAAAGGTCACATCAAACATGGGAAAGTTCTTAATTCTTGATTGTCTTGTTAATGGAGGACACATAACTTACTATTAATATGCTTCAAATAGGACACACACAATGAACGTGCAATTTGAGGCTGACATATGGCAGTTTCTTGGATGCACTAAGCATAATGCTATCCAAAGCTGAGCGGATAACTGAAGAAAAATAGAGCATCTAAGATAAAGAAACCTCCTTCTGCATATAACTCCACAACAAATAATCTATAGAAAATATATATATATATATATATACACTACTTACTATATAGCAGTGTAACAAAGAAGACCAAAACCCAAATGCAAGAAACCTCTTTGTCTCAACTTGATGAATGGAAAGGTAAAACGAGGAAGGAAAGAAGGAAAAGTGGTAAGGTAGAAAAACATGCTCTGGTGTCAGAAAAACCCACGTGAGGCCCCTCTGCCATACCATGTCAAAGACAAAAAAAACCCCAAAACATATTTTTTATTAAAATTTTTCACTTTTGCGTGAGAAATGAATGAGAAGGAACAGAAAATAAAAAACGAAGGAAGAGAAAGCAAAAGGGTACGTGTGTAATAGATAGCATGAAGTGGACTAAAGAGAAAGGATGGGTGTGTGTGTTAGAAACAAAGGTGTCATGCAAGGACAGGTACTTGAATTCAATAGGCATTCTCAATCTCTCATTCGGGTTAGTGGAAAAAATGGGGTTTGTCAGACAACCCCACGTGAGGGTTTTTTCATACCTCTCTTTTCTCAAGAAACAAACACGTCCCTCCCAAATCTATATGTTTTTTTTTCCCTTTGCGTGAGCATACACTCTTTGCGTGCCAAGATGAAAAAGAACAAAGGTAAGGAAGTAGTGGTGGGGGTTGAAGAGAGAAAGGTGGTGTGGTCGGTTCTGCATACCAATCGTGTCAGTCATCAGAAGAAAATTTTGATGGATGGGGAAAGAGCAGTGGAGTAAGTAAGTCATCACTCATCAACCACAGATCTCCACTACTCATTTTTCCAACTTTCCCCCAAAAAAATAAACAAAAACTCATAAAATATACTTTATCCTAACCTCTTCCCCTTGCATGAAATCATACAATATTTTCCCCTTTCAATAATTTAGGAGTCCTAAGTAGGATCATGATACTTTGGAGATATGTACAAATATACGTGTGCATCCATGGATCCGCACCACGTGTTGTCTTGTTCATCCAATTTATTTTTCTGTGCTTAATGCCATTACTTTATTTCACCACATTATTTTCTCACTTGCCATGTAATTCTTCTCACCATTTTAGTCTGATAACAATGTCAACGTATATAAACCTGTTAGTCTAGAGTGAGTAGTTTGGATAATTTTGTATAACTTAGCGTGTAATGTCAACAAATGTTAATGTTTTCTTTTCTCATTTTGTTCACACATCTTTCAAATATGATCAAGATAGCACTTGAAAGTAAAAGTAAAAGAAGATAAACCAAATATCATTACTGTATACATGTAATGATAGACAGTTCTGATAAAAGTGATATTTAAATACTACTGAAATAAAAAAATGATGAAATGAAGCACAGAAAAATAAGAAATGCAATCTTGTGTGAGGCCACATTCACATTGACATGATCCGTGAAATCATGGCTATGTAGTTTTTTGAGTATTGGGAAAAAGTATATTTAATATGAGACACCAGCATCCAGATGTTTGTTGTCTGCATCCTAAGATGCAAACGTTTGGCTTCTACAGCTGTTGTCTTCTCTCAAAAATATTATAGTAATTTGCATATAGTAATACGTACTTTGATTGAGGATGGTGTGGGTGTAATTATGAACAGTACTGTAATACATTTGGGGATCTTCCAGGTATTACGATTCTTGCACTCCATCTCTTGGCATCTTTGACACTCTCTAAGTAGCAATCATGACTTTGTATGCATTATCATTAGCAACGAAGATGCTATCTATTGGTGCAAGAGGAGGGTGTGTTAACAAACATTATTTTATAACACTTTCTTTATAAACAACATCTACTTCTTCTTATATATCATTCTCCCTCTTCCACTTTCAACTGCCAAATCAAAACGCCTTCACGTTTTGTCAATCCGTTTTGATGTTTGAAAGGTTCTAAAAAAGTTTCTACTTCGTAAGACTTCTACATGAAATGCATTGCAGATGAACATAGAAGAACGTGAGTTTGTCGTCTATTAGGATCAAAGATAGCAGGAAGGTAAAAGTAAATCAATCTATTTGTAAACAAGAGAGGAGTAACTGGAACGATTAAGAAAACAAAATATACTTTTATAAAAACACAACATCACAAGAAAAAAGAATTTTGCAGGTGTCAAAACACTTTTGACTTTATCTAGAATTTGCAAATGAACCAAAAATATAAAATAGGGTTTACACCGTACATCCCAGCTTTCTAGTTTCCTATACTTTTTTTTTTTCCTTGAAAAGCTCGCACTTGATAAAACAATGAAAAGAGGAAGTTTTATATACGTGCTTAACCAATTAGAAATTAGGTTTGGTATGATTTTTAAGATGATATTATATCGTAGTAAATTACCTTTTGTGATTTTAATTTCCACTGATTAATACTTTATGAAAAAAATTAAGCACACATATATTACTACATTATTTATTATTTTCTTTAAAATATTAATTTTACTGTAAATTAAAATTGTCTTATTACAATTTTCAACTTAATTACTATCATTTATTTCATTTGTTATTTTGGGACCTAGCCTGTATATACAATAAGTT
>Ga0123340_1006745_pt1 | contig 10953 bp, 8 predicted proteins | sample SirMexnodulemix_FD_89961 | JGI IMG/M metagenome (GOLD analysis project Ga0123340, IMG submission 89961) | Root nodule microbial communities of legume samples collected from Mexico - Siratro Mexico nodule mix | ecosystem: Host-associated > Plants > Roots > Nodule | place: Mexico: Nepantla... | reverse complement strand
TTATAAATAAATAAAAATATATTATCTTTAAATTATACAAAACAAAAAAAGAAAAATCACATTTTTTAATATTACACATAATTTTAATATATTTTAATTAGTAATTACAGAAAATAGAAAATATATTTTCTTACTTTTTCTTTTAGAGATAAAATATCCATTTATGATATATTAGAAAATAATTTATTTTACAATTATTAAAAAATATTTTATCAAAATTAATATGTAAAAAATCAATCATAAGCAAGTTGTATTTATTCTTAATAAAAAAAAAGGGTTAAAAAGTAAAGTATTACTTGAAATAATTAAATTAAACAGTATATATTTTTTAACTATCTAAATTTAAAATATTTTTTATTTCAATTGAGCTGATTAATATTTTAATTATTTTCAACATTAAACTAACTATAAATAAGAATAAGAACTAAAAATAATAATAATAATAAAGTATCGTGATTTGAAATTTAAAAATATAGTAATCCTTATGGATTATTGGTGCAAAGCTTTGTCGTGAAACACTTAGTATGTATGCCTGACCAATGGAGACTGAATTAGTTAATGCCTAGATCGCTTACACAAGTTACCTTATAATTTACAATTTTTTAAAAAATAATTAAAAGATCATTTTATTTTTTTCTTTTATTTCCATTTCCTTCCTATACCAATTTTAGCTTTAATTATTAATGTTTGTTATTTATCAGATGAATGCATATTTAATTATATGAAAGGGTGATCGTGTTTGATACTATTTAATTTTTAAATAAATATGTAAACAAGAAAGAGTTAGGAATATATTATAATATTGGTCTGAACACATTTTTTATTGATCAAAATTTATTCAAAAATATGAGTCTCAAATACAATTTAACAATTCTCTCATGATTTTGTAGTTTACAAAAAAAAAAATTAACCAATTAAAAAGGATAATTTTAGTTACTTCATAAATAGTGTGTTGACTTTAAAAAGAACAACCTTAACCTTAGTTAATCATCCTTAATGAATGGTTCCTTCTCCTTATCACAGTTACATCTTCTTAACTAACTGATAGTAAGTAACTGACAGCATGACTAATCATCTCTCAATTCTAACTGTTGTTGCTGTCATGAAAAAATCACAGTAATTACAAACTCCCCTAATTGGGGATGTGACTAACACATTTCTCTTTTTCAAAATACAATGTATTGAGTGTATACACAATAAACTTGGAGGTGAAATTAATTTACAATTTTGTTGTTCTAAGGAAAAATGGAAGCCCTGCATGTGATAACAGCCTAGAGAAACTACTATATTGGGTTGGAGATCATAAAAGCTCCATGAAATCAAATATAAAAGTGCGACCCAAAACCTCAATGTTCAATCTGATGGTGAGGAATTTATACGACTTAGACGTTTCTTCCTGTATCTCCATGCAACTTGAATGCGGGTTGCAGCAAGGGATCTCCAATAAGGTGACTCATACCTAATGTAACACAATTATCAAATGATTAAGAAAGTCATGGACTTGAAAACAGAAATAGAACCTTCTATGGTGAAAATCACAAACTTGCTTGATGTTACTACTTGCTGCATGTGGTTTAAATGACTTTTTTAACTCTACAAGAGTGTTTTGCTTAGCCATCTTAAACTCTTTTCTCCTGTTTTGGTTCTTATAAGAAAATTGTTTTATTTAGTCCTTAATGTAAGTATTTCAGTTGTAAACTTTGGAAAGGTCCTTTCTTATATTGGAAAATTTTCATTCTAGTCTGTGTTCTTTAGAAAACATTAAGTCTGTTTTCCAAAGTTTGTTAGTCACATCATTAGTTATCAAGGACACAAATTAAATTGAAACAAAATTTTGTTGGGGGCAAAATAAGAAAAAAATTGAAGAGAACAGAAAAGAATTATAACAGAACTAACATGTAATGTGTGAGGGATTTGTGAGTATGAAACGTGTGCATTTATCATAACTGGTTTGGTTATATTCATTTTTGTTAGTCATAAAATGTTAAGAAGATTAAGTTGAACCATAAATCCATATAGATAGAAAAAGACAAGGGATTGATGGACCTTAGGGCTCCTTGAACGCATGGACTCCGTAAGAATCTTGTGAAGAGAATTGTGACTTCTTCAAGGTCTGACGCAGAGAGTGAAAATGACTCCACATTTGTTAAGCACCTTACTGTCCTGTTGCTAACCAATCTCTGTCCGGGAAGCCTTACTTTTCTACCATCTGCAAGAGAGATCAAATTGTTGAACCATTCTGTTTCTTATTTAGTACAGGCAGGTTTTTGATTGTCATAGCTTATTGATATACCTGTGCTGACTGAAGAATGTTCAAGATACCATGTCAGAAGTTCCTCACCACAAGCATCCCCTTCAGATAGAGGAATTCTGGTTCCATCTTCTCCAATGCTCTCCAATTTGCCACGCACCACGAATACCATCTTTTCTACCAGCCCACCATGACTTAGAATTCTACTTCCTTTGATGTGTGTCTTTTGTCTTAGTCTCTCACAAATGGCATCTAATATAGGCTCATCCATCAGAGCAAAAATCCGAATCTGCAGATAATTCAGATCCTCAGATTATGGATCCAAATTGGTACACAATCTAAAAGAAACTAAAACCATCATTATAATGAACTTAGAGTTGTTTGACGTGCTTTTGGCTTTTGGTATTCATGGTTTTAGTTTCATGATGAAGATGCATAAAACTTCTCCCTTAAACTGGCTTTCAATTTAAACTTTTATCCAGAACTAGCAGCTTACAAGTACAGACCTAATGAAAGCTAAAATTTGAATAAATCATTGACTGACATTGTGAAGCTTGCATTACATTAAACCTCAAAATATAAAATACACTTGAAGTGTAAGCATGATAAATTAGAGTAGTTACTACTCATTTAAGACAGGTGCACATACTTTCTTAACAAATTTGAAGAGATGACGTCTTATGTCTCTCTGCAGATCTTCTGGCAAATTCTCCATAAGCATTTCTTCATTCACCCCCCTTGTTGCGGCCCAATTATACCGTTCAGCCTGTCTTACTCTCCTGCATGACATACATATTATCGAGTAGTTGCACACAAGATATGATCCATAATTTCAAGTCTCATGATACATGATACCTAAATAAAAATGAAAGTAGTGCATACTATTTTCTCAGCATTGAAGCTTATAGACACGTAATACTATGGGAAAATTGGTGGCTTCTCATATTTGCAGACTAGATTTAATTCATGTGATGCACTGAGTTATATAGAAAAGGAATTTGATATTTAAAAATTTGAATTATGTATTAATATATTAATGAATTATTTCCATCAGAAAGATATTAAGTCAAAATTATAAATTATTTAAAATTTAAATCTACATTAAGTAATAAGATGTTAATGAGTTCTTTCTGACAATAAGATACTAATGAATTCAAATTTTGAATTGTTTGTAACAAGACAAGAATAGAATTTCAAACTTATCATATTTTTGGAATAATTTATTAGGCAACATGGCACAGGAAAACTGTGATATGTCAAAATTTTGGGGAGACACTAGTGTCAAAAGTTACCACTTGGTAGAATTTATAAACCATGTTCTCCTTTTATGCTATATTGATTGATTGTGTAAATCACCACATAAATCAACAGGATACCCAACATATTCTGCAAGATTACGTGTACTACTAAATGTACAGAATGACTAATCATATCTAATAAACACATATTAAGGACAGATACAGACAGATGCAAAAAATTCCAAATTTCCATTGCCTCTCTTTGAAATCCTTCAGAACCTGCTAACTTAACTTTGGCAGGTAAAAGAGCATTTGTATCTTTGAAAAATAAACTGCTAAAGTGCAATAGAAACGTTACATTTCAATAATTGGTGTTCTGGGAGGGGATGGAGAATTAACAACCACGCAGTGACATAAATAATTGACAAATACACCTTCTGGCAATGCTGACATAATTCATAATAAGAATGAGAAAATTTTGTACTATAAAAATAAATAGTCTTGAATAGATTTTATTGCAAAGGTGTTGGGTGCTTTGTGTTGTACCTAGTTCCTAGATATATCTCTTCATATCCTCTTCTCTTCCCTTTCATACATTGTATTTGATGTATCCAAAGTTATTATAAATATGAGATCCCAAGGGAGGGAAATTTACTCTCAAATTTATTCTAATTCTTTTGTATTATTCTCAAGTTATACCTTCTTAGATCTTCGGGTAATCGCCGATGGCTCATCCATTGCTCAACATCACGGCCTCTAAGTTGCATTTCGAGCTTCCTGTAAAAGGAATAAAAAGAAAGCACATCAAGCATATTGCAATAATAAAAGCATTAGAACTAGACCGTCAAATATTAATCTAGCAGCATTAGGTAAGTTGTACCTCCGTCCAAGAGCCTGTAGAAAGTTCTGTATGTTACCAATGAGAATTGCAAAAAGTAAGAGTCCTGATCCTATGATGGCCATAGTAAAAAGGACTTCCCACACAAAATAGCTAGGAACTAGATTACCAGCCAGAGTACTGATTTGCTGTATCAAGAACATCCAGGTCATAACTGTTAGATTAGATATAAAATCATTGATGTGGCTGCTTTAGTATTTAGGAGTGTTAGTACAAATTAGAGTTTCTGTGACCTATTTAGCAAGGAGTTCAACTTTTGTATAATTGCTACAGAAGAGAGAGAGAGATGCAGACCTGGAATCCCCAAAAAAGAGAATACACGTATTTGTTGACTATGTTAGTTTCTATAGTAAGTGGTAAAGCATTCTCATAGATCCCATAAGTGAAACCCTCTTTAGTCAAACAAGCAACAGCATTAGTATTGTTGATCCACTCATCTGGTGCGAAATCAGTATGGCCACGTCCACAATCAATGAACTTCATGCATCCATCTATATTAGAACTATGGCAGGCATTCCGCAAACACTGATTAACCCTCTGGAAGAAGAAAGAATAAGAAAAGCAGAAAGTAAATTGAATGCTAACTTTCATTTACTAAATTAAATTCCTGATTCTAAGTGAACCGGCATCTTTAAAGCATCCTGGGAGACAAGATATATTTTGTAGAACAATTTCATTTCAGATATAGCAATAACAATAGAAGGATGTCATATGCATATTGATAAAGCGCATCATGTGTTGATAAATCTCATAGCATACAATAACAATAATAATAATAATAATAATAATTACTATTATTATTATTTTATATCATACACAACCACATTGAAATATGCATTTAAGTGGGTCGAGTTTTATTTCTTCTGCCATTTCCTTTTGCTCTTATCATGGTTTGAGGGCAGGCATGCAATTTGTAGCCTATGCTACTCTCCAACGAAAGGAGAGAATTTAATGGACTTTATGATATATTGAGGACAAAATTCAATATTTAAGGAAAAAAAAACAAGTTCAATGTTATGTCCTTCACCTGAAGACCGAAGAGGTACCAGCAAGAGCCAACAACATGACTAGCAAGCATAAAAATGAGAAGATTTATGATAAAATTTGCCCAGGCTGACTCAAATATGAATCCTGTTGGAGATTGGCCTATCAGCAGCGGCAGAAACCTGAATAACTTTGGAAAATATTGCACTAGTATCGCTGCACGCAGAAGATTCTTGGCATAATTTGCTCCCTCCAAGGAATTTGGTAGGACAAATAATAACATTATCTGCACATATTTTACTACATATGTCAAGGAATTTGGTGAGGTACACAAGCTCATAAAAGCTTTATCTTGTTTCGCAGATTGAAAACTCTTCCTTTGTAGTGCCATGCATGTGTGACAAATGATTCCTCAGAAAGATACAGAGAAAGGAGAAACCATTTTGGTCAACTCCAATAAGATTATTAAAATAAAGTATCAATTCATTATAATAATTAAAATATATATTGATCTTTTCTTAATATTATATATTTAAATGTTTTTTCCTTTAAAAGACTGAATACATAATGTAGTATAATGTAAAAGGTTAGCAATGCCAATACAACCAACAGTAACTACAATGACTATAAAAAAAAAGAAGCCTTAATAGCATTTTACCCATATCCCTTATTTAACATATAATAATTTATATCTTAAGCGAGAATTGAAACCTCAAATTCATAGGGAAAACCTAATGCTTGAATTTGCTGAGTCCAGAATTTTATTTACAAAATCCCTATAACTCTAAACAGATAATATAAGTAAAATGGCTCTAGTAGTACATCGAGGACCCTAGTGTTTTCCCTTTTGTATGACAACTGAAAATTTAGATCTGGAAAAAGCAAATCTCACGAGATGATTAGAAAACAGAATTTGATGATTGCCAGGAAAAGGAGAGAAAAAATGAATAAATATTCATATTCGGATGTTTGGCTAGAATACCATGTAATTCAAAATAAAAATTTTCTGGCATTTACAATGGATGTCTGATATACTAAATCTAGACAAGCAAGCTCAGAGAAGAAAAATGAAACAAATTCCGAAGGGAAAAAGGAAAACAGGAAGAACATTACCTGAGGAAGAGGAAATACAACAAATAAGTCAATGAGAAAATAACCCTTTAGGTAATGAAGAGCAATTTTCTTTGGATGGTCAACTAAATCTCCAGCACCAACCACCCTCGACTCACGAGAAACATAAGCTAACCTAAACTGTAAACAGGAAACTTCATACAGTTATTGAAGCTTTAAATTTTGAAAACGAAGCCAACTAGGCTAAAAACTTAACCATATTTAAGATTGAGGACAACGCTATTTTTCTTTGTTTTCCTTTTGAACTAAACTAATAAACAAAGTACAAGACACATGTGAGTACTTTATACTATCAACAAGGATATAGTCCAGTCTATTTAGCATTTGTGCTTTTTAATCATTTCAAAAAGTTTTATTTTTCATCTAGTATTATTAGAGATAGATAATTCTATCACATTTCTGTTCTAACAATCAGTTGAGATAATTTTCTGTTTGTTACAGCTGTATATAAAACCTTTGTTTGATCAATATGGTATCAGCTGAGACTTTTCCTCCATTTTTTATTGTTAGCACGTTGCTGCTTATCTCTTTAGATTCCTCATGGCTATCATGACACTACGGTTTATTTATCAGCAAATAATATACTCTTGGATTTGGAAAATGTAGGAACAAGGCTCTATACATGATAGATTATATGGAGCAATTGTTTTAAATGGAGCGTGGTTAAGTGAAATTATGGGTGGATAACTAAACAAAATGTAGACATACTTGCAGAATGGGATAGTAACATCTTATTTGAATGGAATAAATTTCCTTTAAGTTGGCTTATACGAAACTAAAAATCTGTTATTATGCTGAACTACATGCATCAGAATATATACCTTCTCAAAACTAAGAACATATAATTAATAAAAACATGGCATCAAGGACAGAGTTTGACCATTATGTGAGGAAAAGGATTTGCACAAATTAAAAATCAGTGGGTAGGAGAAAGGGTTTAAGAAAAGGAAATTAATGAGAAGATACCTGGAGAAGAATGTTAAGGAAATAAACAAAATCATTCACGCATCTAAATAAAGCAAGTGTTGTGGTCAATGGCCAGTTGATAACAATGCATTTATTATCCTGCATAATGAACAGGGAAAATGAAGAGTACATTTGTAAATAGAAAGATAAGTGACTTCTAGAAATTTCCACTTTCTAGTTAAATGATAGAAAAGAATCGTACCTTCTCCACATAGAGTAAAAAGAAAAACAATGGGTCCACAAAAATACCAATTAAGCAAAAAATGGCCAAAAATTTGTTCCACTTTTGTACAACTTTGGCGTGAGGGTTCATAACTCCTGGAACATGAGAATAGAAGAAAGAAAGGAGTTTCCTCACAAAACTCTTGGCATCCCCATAAAGAGCATTATGGAACTGCATTCAAAATATGAACAAAAGTAGACTTGGTTATGAGAAAGTGATTGTCATTGACGAATGTCTACAAAAAGAAATGGAAAATGTTACAATAAGATTAACGATAATAATACAGTAAACCCACTGAATTTTAAGTTAGCCAACAGATATATAGGTAGCACTCCAAGAACTGAGACAGACAATGTGAAACTTCCTAACACCCCCCTCCATAGGTGCCTATTAGAATAAGCAATTGACCAAGATGGGCTATAGGATTTGATACCATGTCAAAGTCATCTCAAAATAAATTGATATTAAGTGATGCTGCCCAACAAATACATAAGCATCACCCTTAGAATTGAAGCCAGCAATGTCAGACTTCGCAACAAAAACAAGGAAATAGTGCTCCACTGAAGTCAGACAGACACTAGACTCTCCTATAAGCCTTACATTCTGCAACGACCAAATCCCCTAATCTGTTATCCTCATATAAATATCAACTGCTTCTCATTCTGACCCAAACATATAATTACTATCACTAATAGCTAAACTGACTCTTGTGCTACGTTAGTTGGGTCCTTGCTAGCTACTGGCCTAATCTCCTTCTTCCTAACATAGACCTGTTTAACTACAGGTCTGCTATTAATAGCTTACTTTAAAATTCCATTAGTACAATTAAACCAAATATTTACAAATTATTATTATACCATAGTGAATTCCTGATCTTTGTCAGAATAAAGGTCTACAACATGAAAACAAGCATCTAAAGTAAAATGTTTGTCTACGCACTAAATAATTGAAGTCAACTGAAATTATAGTCTATTTTAGAATGAGGACAGAAACCTTTGGATCCCATCTAGTTGAAGGTTTTGGATTTCTTTGTTGAGAAGCATTGAAGTAAGTAGGGCAAGTAGTACAATAAGGATCATTGCACATTCCCAGTTGTCCAGACCTTAGTAAGTGTTCATTTTTCCTATCATAGTCACTATTTTGGTAATCTGAACTTGAGCCATGGAGAGTAGCAAAATTATCTGTCTTTCTTTCATCTGCTTTGTTTCCCGATACAGTATGCTTCTGCAAACGATTTCCAGTTCCAGTGGTAGCATATAATGGACCACTCATATGCGTAAAGGGTGTTTTTCTCTTGCTCTGAAGTGGACCAGTATGTCCCACAAAGCTAGTTTCTTTCTCATATGACTCCAAGGAACTCATAGGAATAGAAATTGAAGCACTTTGAGTCCTGGTTACTATCCTTCGGAACTTGGAATCCAATGATTCATCGTATGGTTGTGCATCTGTATCTGACAGCATTGGCCGCTTGTCATTCTCAAAATTGGCCATGTTTTGATAATTCTGCAATCGTTTACAAAGTTAGCAAAACATCCAATCCATATATGTTTTTGTATCATATCAGCAACTCTAAATCAAATACTGCAATTTAACTTGAAATGTAACAAGGGGGGAAATCTAGAAAGTGATTTAGTGCAGCATGAAAAAGCCAAATACTATACAGCAGTAACAGAACCAAATTTTATATCTCCCCTTTACTCACTAGAAATAGAACATTTATTTATTCAAGAAAAAAAATATATTGATTAACTCCCTTATCTAAAAACCCTCTGGAACTTTAAAGGAACTAAATAATGATCCATTTACCAAAACCAATGATACAAAGCACTGATGCATGAATCATCAACCTCTACAGATACCCTTCAACCCATTTTTTCCTGCCCCCACATGCATTCCAAAAAAAATAGCATACACATACATACTGCAGTATACAGCATTGAAAATAGCAATTAGCTTTGGAAACAGTGGAAGAATTCTAGCACGATTAAACGAGGCCAACATTGTTCAAAGGCAATGATCAAGCAATAATCAAGGAAAAAAAAACACTAATCAGACTTCAGAAACCTGGTGAGGAGCAAATTTCCAGGTAAAGAGTCAAAACCCAAAACGCCCACCAGCTTTTTTGCATCCAATTAAGAGAAAGATTGCACCTTTGAGAGCTTCTTCATCATGGGGGCACTGAAGAGGACATTCTCACAAAAGGGTACAAAAAAACTAGAAATGAACAGAGGTAAACACCAAACTAGAGGTGTAAGAGTGAAAATGTGAGTTGTGATGTGAAGTGAAGTGTGTGTGATGAAGAATTGAGAGTTAAAGTTAAAGTAAGAGTTGGAAATGGAATTGGACAACAATGGTGAGAGTGATGGTTTTGTATTGGTCCTTGGAATGTGCTTTACGGCATAGAAGCATGTTAGTCTTTCTCTGTCAACTGTGTTTTCCCAGAATACACATTCATTTTGCTTTTCTTCTTCACTTTTTAACTTTATTTATCTCTATATAATATTAGTATAAATAAATAAATAAAAATATTCCCTCAATCTTATTCAATATCATTATTTTAAAAATATTTGTATATTTAAATATCAAACAAAAGTTTAACCCATATTCATATTGAAGTTCAAAAATAATATAAATTGAGACTTCCTTTTCACAACAATCACAACAAAAAGTAGAATCTATTACCTTATTATATACCACATTATTATACCTTATTACACCAAACTTTCTATTTTCTTGCTTTATCTTTGGTTCTTTGATTCTTTGGTTCTTTTGTAGAACCTTTCCTACAATCGAATTAGGGTATATTGTTATATTGAGGAGTAGTAGGTAGACTAGACAAATTTATTAAAATAAAAATAAGACTTTTTATATATATCATAGATAATATTTTACTAGAAACAATCTTATTTAAATTACATAATATCTTTATAAAAATCATAGCTCTCTTTCAAATATGTTAACTCCATACTTTAAACTGAAAATAATAACTTCACTGTATTAAAGTTTAAAATGAAACAGATATTTATTTAATATATAATAATTAAGGTTAACGGTTTAGATCTACAGTAAAAAAATCATATGAAAAGAAAAAGTTATATGAGAATAATTTTTTATTAAGGCTTTATTTTAACTGAAAGAAAATTGAAAAAGAGAATAGGTGAAGAAAGAGAACGAAAAATTGGATTATTTATACTAAAGAAGAATAAACAGAAGTGTTCATAAAGAAATAAAAAAAAATTATAAATAATGTGCGATATAATGA
>Ga0123340_1006743_pt1 | contig 10953 bp, 6 predicted proteins | sample SirMexnodulemix_FD_89961 | JGI IMG/M metagenome (GOLD analysis project Ga0123340, IMG submission 89961) | Root nodule microbial communities of legume samples collected from Mexico - Siratro Mexico nodule mix | ecosystem: Host-associated > Plants > Roots > Nodule | place: Mexico: Nepantla... | reverse complement strand
TAGTTATAATAATAATAATAATTAATTGATTAATTTATATTTCTAATAATTATATTAAATTAAATTCAAAAAATATATTTTGAGCTTTGTTGTTATTTATGGAAAACTATAATGTAAAAATATTTATAAATGGTGCGAGGTAAATTCAACAATAGAGATGAACAAAGGTCATATCATGAAATCGAATTCGATCCTGATTCTACGAATTAGAATAAAACTTAAACTCAACTCTCTTAAATCAAAGTAAATTTATCTTTCTTTTTGTTGAAGTTGAATAAAAATCATACAAATTTATTTATGTCTAGATTTAGTTAACATGCTTAATCCCTTCCAATAAGTGGGTTACTTGTGGAATAATTCTTACTAATTAAACCCTAACATTCACATGCATAGTTGTTAAGGCGGGTTTACCATAATGAAAATTAACCATTTTTGCTTATACTTTTATCTGTTGAATACCAGAGAGATGGAGTTTCAGGGAGGTCTAGCATTTCATCATGGCATGAATGACAAAAGCTAAGAAAACTTTTAGCCACAATAAGTTAATGCTAAGTTTCAAAATGAAATGTCTTCTACTCCAAAACCATCTACACCCATCTTCTTAAGCATTTTACGACAACTAAAGCTGTTTTGTGATAACAATGCTAACAAATAGACCCTTGCAAGAAGGAAACCCTAGATCACACGTTTGAGGTACATGCTTGGCTCAAAACCCCACATTCCTCGTTGTGACAAGTGTGTGTTGGGTTGCATACTTCACAATCATCACCACATGCAACTTGATTTTACTAAAGTGTCACTGTGATTATTATTTAAAGGAAAACTTAATTAAATTTTAGGTCCTGATAAATTTGAATATATTAAATTGAGTCTTTATTAATTTTTTTATTTATTAAAATATTTATATTTTTCAATTAAGTCTCAATCATTTAATTTTTTCGTCTTTGGGTAAGGTGATTATTATCTTGTTATGTTATTTTGCATGTCTCTATATTAATAAATGTGAATTTTTGTTATTAATGTAAAATGATAATTAACTTTAATACTTTTTAGTAAAAACATATTGGATATTGTGGTTGTCATATTTTATAATTATTTTCATCTCATTATCTAACTGATGATAATTGATGTAGATGTCTGACAACAGTCTCTTGTTATCTAACATATTTTTAATGAAAATAATTAAAAGCAATAGCATTTTATTTTAATTACAAAAACTCACATCTTTTAATACGCAAGGTTATGAGTAAAATAATGATTACGTCATACAATTAACTAAAAAAATTAATAACAGAAATTCAATTAAAAATACATAAAAATTTTGAATACTCAGTAAATTAAACAAATTTAGTAAAATTTTAATTGAAAATACTCAATGAGTAACTTGAAACATATTTAAACTTTAAAATGTAATTTTTCGTTAATCACACAATGAATCAAATATTAACTCTAATTAATGTCATGATCGAGTACTTGTATCCAGTGCCAATGGTGTAAAATGTTATCTACTTCAGAATTAAAAGGATAATAATGCATAAAAGATTCAAGCACAAGCAACCATGTTAATAATTTAAAACACAAAATGATTACTAGGAGAAAATATACTGGAATATTAAGCATTTCAATCAGAGTACTCATTATTTTTCTTTTAATACGCAATGTGTGGGGTGTGGGATATGCATGCATTATTTTCAACATGGGGAAGCCTCTCATGAATGATTAATTACTAGGTTTCGTGATTATTGGGAATTTTCCAAAATACGGAGATATATACACGATAAAATTTCGTTAAAACTATTGAAGGAGCTAAAGGAAGGGAAGAACTGTTCTTAAATGTCGTAGAAATTAAAAAAAAATAATATTTCAGGAGAAAATTAGTATTTTTTTTAAAAAATATATAAAAGCTATTTCCGTATAACTTCAATTTAAGACTTTTTTTTATAGTAATATAACCATTTTCAGCTAGAATCCAAAGCACTTATTTATCAAATTATAAAGTTTTCATATACATGCTTAAAATTAAATATGAGTCTGAGATGTCTTCATTTTAGTTTTTTACAATTTTATAGGCGTTACACACATATATATATATATATATATATTAACAGGAAAATATTCAAGTCCTTAATTAGTGTGATGATAGCAATTATAGAAAGGGAAAAAATAAACTTTGAAATTAGTGTTGTCTCGAGATCTGCTAAAATTAAATAGTCAAACAAATTGAAATATATAATTGCTTAAGACTTTGATTATTTTAAACTGAGTTTGGTTAGCAAGGTGTTAAACTATTTTAGAACCTTTTTCTCAATAGGAAAATCCAAATTCAACGTCTCATTATATAAAGAGAAATTACCATTTGTTATAACTATATACTAACAAACATCTACATGTATGACCACCTTGCTATAACTATATATATAATCTAATAAACATCTACATATTATACGAAGTTGTTGCAATATTAATTTGAAACTTTTTTTACATATTAATTTGATGCTATAAAAAATTCCTAAATTAACAAGAAGTTAAAATATGAAAGACTGAGAAAAATATAAACGGATTTACATGAAATAATTGGATACTCGATAAAGCATAATAAATTATTTCTTAACGAATATTAAATTATAAAATTATAACCTGTATATAATAATAAGGATTGCATTTAATGTATATGCTATATAATATCAAAAAAGGATTCCATCTATGGAAGTGTTTGAGGAGGGCCACCTCAGCTTCAAATTCAAATATCTATGGCAAGAAATGCTCATATTTAGTAATTGCTTAACAAAGTATATATATATATATATATATTTACGAAGAACACAATAAATGTAGCATTAGATCGGATACAAGCATTAATAATTGCAAGTGTATAAGTATATTTACGAATATTTATACTTTTAGGGAAAAAAACCTAAACATAATATATTAATGAGAAACTAAGTGCAAATCAGTCTATTTTTTTTCGTTTTTTATCAACTAAGTGCAAATTTTTTTTTACGAAAATAGGTAAGTTGTGTTAAGAAGTCACGACTTCTTCATTTGAAGTCAATGTCTTTAATGTAAAAAAACAAATAAAAATCATATCATGTTAATAAGACTTTAATATTAAAAAATAAACTGAAATTATGACACAATTTTAGTATAAATTTTTTTTTTTAATAAAGTCACGTTACGTTGACATAACTTTAATTTATTCTTTTATATTGAAGTTGTGTGAACGTAACACGATTTCATTTCAATGTTTTTTAATTTTGTATTTGTCTGGGTGACGGTGACGTAGGACGACTTCTGAAGTTGTGTCTTCGTTACCGGACTTATCCTTTTTCATAGGAAAAAAAAACTTGCACCTACTTATAAAAACGAAAAAAGATTTACACCTCTTTAGTGCTGGTTGCCGAAAATTTTGATGCAAGTATGCAGCAAAAGTCAAAGGTTCCAGACTCATGCTTTCGTCTGAATCTGGTATATATCCTTCCATAGAGTTATAACCATATATATGTAACATATATAGCCATATATATGTAACATCAACATCTTTTTTTTTTTTTTTCCTTAATATTTTCTTAATTTCTTTGTCTATAAATACACAACTTCCCTCAACCCATTCTCATCAAACAACAGTCCCAAAACTTTCAAAGAGCAATATATCTATTTTCTGAGATAATACACCAAGGGAAAAGCAAACTATAATGGCCCCCCTCAAACACCTCTTCCTCTCCTTCCCCATTCTCATAATTTCTTTTGTTTTTTGCTATGGCAACTTGCAAGAGGACCCACTTACCAGTATATATGTTCATCATTCCACTGATAATGGTGGAACTTTATTCAAGAACTTGAACAAGCAAAGCACAAATGTTTTGAGCTTAAACAGGTTGGAGAAGCGTAGCTCCCTTAGAAAGGTTATTGTCAATGATTATGGAGCTGAGGGGAATGGTGATAATGATGATTCAGAGGTACTTGACTACTCACTTGGTCCAAAACAAAGTTTTTCTTCTTTTCTTTTAGCTTGCACTGTGTCTATTAGTTTGGCTTTTCATAATTGGAAAAATGACGTTATAATTTTTCTAATTGGTTATGTGGGGTATTTCAGGCTTTCAAGAAGGCTTGGGATGTGGTATGTTCTTCTGGGGAAGCAATTCTTGTGGTGCCTGAGGAGAATTATCTGCTCAAACCAATCAGATTCTCTGGCCCTTGCAAACCTAACATTGAAGTCCAGGTTACTTACACTGAAAATTACGCTAGTCATTAATTATTCCTCCTTTTTTATGCTTCATCTTTAATGCAAAAAAAAATGATTTGTTAATCAATATCTATCTATATCAGTGAATTCTGCTAACAACCATGAACTATTGATGTAAATTTTCAGATTTCTGGAACCCTTCATGCATCAGATGATCCATCAGATTACGAGGAAGACAGCAGACACTGGCTTGTGTTTGACAATATTGAGAATCTGTTTGTTTATGGTGGTGGAACCATCGATGGAAACGGCCAAATATGGTGGAAAAACTCATGCAAAAGGAACAAAAAGCGAGTAAGATATTAAGACAAGTCCAATATTATTTTATTCAGATATTATATAACAATAGTATATATTTGCGTCTGTGTTAATATTATATTCAAACTGATTTATATATTTTTCTGCTCTCTTTTGCAGCCATGCAAGGATGCTCCAACGGTACCTGTAGTTTTGTCAAAGATCAAGGAATTTGGATTGAAATTAACACGAAACATATAAATATATACTTTGTTAGCTAAAATAATTTTTTATTATTTTTTTTGTAGGCTCTGACTTTCGATAATTGTGAGGACTTGATAGTGGAGAACCTGAACATAAAAAATGCTCAACAAATCCACGTTTCATTCCAAGACTCCAAAAATGTTAAGGCTTCTGGCCTTAAAGTGATTGCACCAGAGGATAGCCCCAACACCGATGGGATTCATGTCACAAATACGCAAAACATCCAAATCTCAGATTCTGTCATAGGAACTGGTATCTCATAAAAACATCCAGATACTACTATTTGATTTGAGAAAATGTTTTTTTTTTTTTCATATAAGAAAAACGTTATCGTATTTTTTATAATTTTTCTTAAATATATATAAAGTAAGAAATAAAATAAACATTTTTCTTATAAAAAAAACGGCAAATGTTTATTATTCTGAAACCAAAAGGTGGTAAAACATTAAACACTTATAAAAGTCTAACCAGAATAGACCATTTCACACTGAATGTTGAGTGTAAAATTTTGTATCTATCCTTTTTATAGATATAAATATTACAAGTATAAATAAGGCCTCCATCAACTTAATAGATGCAAAGCTTTCTCATAAATTAATGTTTCAGAGTATCTATAATTAAGTATTATCTTGGTTTCAGGTGATGATTGTATATCTATTGTACATGGATCTAAAAACGTAGAAGCTACAAAGATTACATGTGGACCGGGCCATGGTATCAGGTAATTAGCATCACATCAGTAACTAAAAACTTTCCATATGTTATTTTGTATTGATTATTGTATGCAAATTTTACTTGCTATGGTGTTGTTTCAGTATTGGAAGCTTAGGGGCCGGAAAATCCAAGGAAATTGTTTCAGGAATAGTAGTAAATGGAGCCAAGATTTTTGGAACCAAAAATGGAGTTAGAATCAAGACATGGCAGGTAAATAATTTGAACATTAATTTTGAATTTGTATATGTGCTAAAGAAGAAATTCAAAATCTTTTGGGTCTACCCTATATGTAGGGAGGTTCAGGAAGTGCTAGTGACATCCAATTTCAGAACATTGAGATGGACAACGTGACCAACCCCATAATAATAAATCAGAATTACTGTGACAAGAAAAAAAAGCCATGCAAAAAACGGGTAAACATAAACAACACTTTTGCTGTTATTGGAACAAATTAACATATATCACTATTCACCAATGATTATATATATGTATTATCTAGGTCTTGCAGAAATCCGCTATAGAAATCAAGAATGTGTTGTACAAGAACATAACTGGTACAAGTGCTTCTGATATAGCTGTGAAGTTTGACTGCAGTGAGAAATTTCCGTGCCAAGAGATAACATTACAGAACATAAACCTTGAATGTGAAGGAGGAGATGATGCTAAGGCTTGGTGTAACAATGTTGAATTATCTTACCTAGGACACGTTAAGCCTCGTTGCAATTCAGAAAAGATAAAGGCCTCTTCCATTTTTACCTCCATATGGAAATACTTTTCATGGAATATATGAATCATACAACACGTACCATGTATATATATTAATTGATTTGTAGCGAATAAGGTGATTCTTTGAACAATGATTGTGATAAGTACAGATATTGCTATTATTTGACATATCACATGTTTATGCAATAAAATTCAATTATTAATTTGATGAAGTAGCTTCCATAATTATGTGCGAGTGTCTGTATCTTATATAAATTTGTAGGAAACTAACACATTTACCTTATAAAAAATTCTGGAATGTGCAAGTCGAATAATTAATGATTATAATGTTAGCAAATCTCCACATCAATTAAGATCTTTGTTTTATTTTTTATATATACATTTTTCCTCGTATTATTATCACAGATGTAATCATTTTTTTGCTATTAATTTAATTTATTATCAAATATTTTGCAAATTATTTATTAAGTTATTTTTACATTATTTTTAAAACTGTAAAAACTCTATGTACATGTAGAATTCTGTAAATTGAACACATTCAATTAGTGAATTTATTTTTCTCTTCATTATACAACATTAAATAGGGTTCAAAAACCAGAAGAGTGAGTAGATTTCTCGTGACACATGTTTGAATATCTCATAAGACTTTGTTCTCATCCTTTAAAAATGTTTTTCCCAATAAAAAAAATCCGCATAATTAACTCATCAATATTCTATCTTTATACATCAATGTCAAGAAAGATTAATTTGCGTCTTTTACACACTACATGGACGTGTAGGAGGAAATCATGGGGTGCAGGAAGAAATACCCCCTCTTATTGTGGGGAGCCATCTGGCCCATTGTCTTGTTCAGTTTGACAAAATCAAACCCAAATTGCTTTTAACCTCATCGCTACTATAAATATCAGATTTCAGAGAAATAATTATTTTCTCATTTTTTTATTCTTTATTCTCTATGCATTCCTTACAGATTATTTCTATCTATTAGTTAACCTTTATCGTAAAATTTTTACATAACATTAAATTTATTCATGTAACCTTTTGAGAGAAGTTTGAAGAGGCTTAAATGAGAATAGTTGTTTTATGATTTTGGAGAAATTTGTGAAAAAAAAAAAGAACGGGATTATTTTAATTGAATCAATAATTTGAAATTTAATTTTTGAATATACAGTTGTTAAGTATTTGGAAAGAATAATGTATCACTCACACTAATTCTAGATAACTCGAATATGGTTCTCTTATGAATAGCACATGTATTTTTTTTAAAAAAAAAAAAACTCTTTATATTTTGTTTCTTAGTGTTAATAGTTTGTATAGAAAATAGGAAAAAAAATCTACCCTAATATTTGAAAATAAAAATAAAAATTACGTTTTTATAATTAAAAGAATATAAGAAAAAAATTTTAAATCAAAGGAGTGAAAGACCGAAAGTTTCAACCGATCTAATAAATCATTTACTCTCGAACAACGTGCACATTTTTATTTTATTTTTAGTCATCTTGTGACCAAAATTCTGATTACAAATCGTGATTAGTTTCAAATCCAAATTAAGGACATACTGAATTTTTTCTAATAAAAATTTGATAAAAAGAATTAACCAATGCCTTGAGTTGAGTGCTATAATTTTTGTTTGAGTTTAAAAAAATAAAAGAAATAGTAAACACACGTTGTAAAGTTCAGAAACCACATTACTTTTTTTCTTTCGGTTTAAGGATTAAAGTGCATGTCTTGCTTTTCCCACCTCTTTAATTATTACAAAGACGAGTTATATGCTAATAATTTAATATTGACTCTATATTATTATTGCCGATAAAAAAAATCTATGTTCTAATAGTGATATTCGTTGTTATATATATTTTTAATGATGGTATAAAAAATGATATAATACCAATAAATTACGACGGCCTGATTTGTAACTTAATGATGTTACTAATTTAACCATTATCAGAGGTTTATTTGTGGTTATGTAAGGTGTGAAGGGTGGAATGAGTTGTGTGCACTTAAAGTGTATTCGAATCATGGAAGTTACTTCAAAAGCTTCTTACTTTTAATCATCTAACTTATAGTTCTCAGAATAAATTGCAAAACTGTTCCTTTTAATTAGTTGGTGTAGCAACGGTAAGATTCCAATGGGGAATGAAAGAAAGGTTGGAAACTCTGTTTGGCTTTTTAATGGCATGGTGCAACGGCATGGAGAAACTTTTGCTTTGTACTATTCAATACCAACTTCTTGCCATGATTCTGGTGCCATCTTTAAACACACATTTCGGATTCTATGCCAAAAGTAAAGTCTAAAGGGCCAAAGTTGTAATCACCAGAAGATTTCTCAGACACAGATTAAACCTTCTCATCATAACTGCCTCCACTAACTTTCTGATAAACTATAGTCTCATGTTTAAAAAAATAAATCTCTTGTAATGCTGAAAAACAATAGTGCCCTTTTTTAGAACAATCACTACAACCATGACTTGAATGACATGAACAATGGAATTCCACAAAGACAAATTTTCAGATTTACTTTATTTTACTCTTCTCTTTTCTGTGAATCTCCAAGTAGCACTAGCATGAGACATAGCAAATGTTGGAACTTGTTTTTGTTTGAAGAAACTGAAATATGATGTTTTACTGGGACAATAAGAAGAAATGAATGACCAACCAAATGAAACCAAAACAGAAAGTCCAATAGCACAACTAGGTGAATCTAACATGAATATAAGTTCTGCAACTGACACAATACTACTCTATACATCAGTTAAAGCTATGTAACTTTTCCCCAACATGCCAAAGCAAAAGCATTTATCAACTTCTGTACTGACCTACAATGTTTGTGTTAGAATAGAATGCATCTGATAAGAGCCTTTCTGATTCATTTACTTGCATCCCCTGCTGGTGCTGGTGCTGGCTTTGGTTCTTCTGGTGGAGGTGGGAGCCCTCCATCAATGCAACTTCTACACTTCTTTTCAACCCAACCTTCTATGTCGTTCTCCCCATTTCCCCCAAAGTGCCTTCCACCACACAGTCTAGCAATCATTCCTGCAATCACACCCACTATTGTGATCACTGCTATGACCACCACCAGTGTTTCAATTGATCTATGAGAATAACGGCTTGGTTCCACCACTTTGGGTGGTGTCTCAACAAAGGGCTGCATTTCACTCCCCATGTTCAAATGATTCTGCTCAACTCCAACACAAAATGAACTCTTGATTGGCCTAGTTCAAAAGGGTGAGCCTATAATGGCCTATATTTATTGCAAGCTAAGAAATATGAGAAAAATGGGGAAATGAGACAGCACAAAGTTGGATTCTGGTTTCTGAATATCAAGCATAGAGTACACAGTAATAGTGTCAAAGTGAGTGGGGTATCATTAACTACTACTGATAAGTGAGAAAATGTTGTAGCTATAAAATAGGATTCCAATGCTTATGAATACATGTCATGTTTTTTTTTTGTCTTTGGTCCTTTCATGTTATTATGTTGCATTTCTTTTTTGTTGGTCTGCTTTATTTGACTGATTTTCCTGGTAAAATAAAAGAAGGTGTGACTTTTGAGGTGCAAAACATAGATGAAGGCCAAAAGCTTCTGACTCCACATTAACTCATTAATAATATATGGTTTGAAATGGGACTCATAGCTTGTCAGAGATTCAATGGTTGCAATTTGCAACCTCACCCTCAAATTATTTGATTTCTCTTCCCTAGTTTGTCCTTTGTGATGTCACATGTTAATGTTCAATCTCTTAAGTCTGTGACCCCCCAAAGAACATGGTGATTTTGTTTGTTTTTCCTCTTGAAATTTTCCCTGACTACTTGCCTTGTCTCTTATATGTCTTTAGCAATTTGAGAGTTATGAGCTCTGCATTCCCCTCTGTGCCTCAAATTGGGTGGTTTGTCAAGTTGTAGAAACATTAATGAGTACGATCACCTGAGCATTGAAGACGAGGGGCATCCTTCAATGTGACTCATCAGACACATCTGCCACCTCTGGAGCTTAGACCATGGACCATCGTAAATTGCTTCAATGAGATATATTGGCCTAGTATCAAGATAAGGAAGCACAAATTTTTCTTCCAAAAAAAAAAGAAACTCTAATTTTGCTTTCTGTAATTTCCATTTTCATTTTTTGTATTTTTGGGTAAATTCAGTTACGTTCTTCTAGGGGTTTGGTAGATGACACTTGTAGTTTAGGTGTCACTGTTAGGTGCATGTTGATTCAGTGGTGCAAATTAAAAATTATGACCCATATGACTACTATTACCTCTAAAATCATCTATGAAGCTTATTTAGTGGTATTTTTAAAAAATTTTAACTGAAGCAGCCGTTATCATATCCCGGTTTTTATACTAAGGTTTAGGGAATGTTTATATGAAGGATGGTTGTTTCTTAATCTTGCTTCAAATTTTGTTGTCAGCCATTCATACTAATCCTCATTCGATGCACTGCTCCTTATTTCTTATAATTTACTTTTTTTGAAGATTGGTGAGCATTTGATTTGTCTTTTTAACCATATGGGTTTGAATTATATTTTGATTACATTTTGTTTTTTTGTAAGTGAATTATTTGAAACATTCCTATAAGGTCGAAAGGTGCTTGAGTGTCGATAAATTATATTACTTTATTTTTTGGAAGTTCGTATATTAAGCTTTATGTTGTCAAAATTTCAGAAAAAATTATAATTTCAAAATTGTGAATCTCAAAATAGTTGTTTAATTTTATAAATTTGAAAGAGTTTACTTAGTTAAAATAAAAATGGTGTGTATTAGATTGATT
>Ga0123340_1006742_pt1 | contig 10954 bp, 9 predicted proteins | sample SirMexnodulemix_FD_89961 | JGI IMG/M metagenome (GOLD analysis project Ga0123340, IMG submission 89961) | Root nodule microbial communities of legume samples collected from Mexico - Siratro Mexico nodule mix | ecosystem: Host-associated > Plants > Roots > Nodule | place: Mexico: Nepantla... | reverse complement strand
ATATAGAATATTATTTATACAATTATGAAGATTATGCTATAGAATTATGAAGATTATGCTATAAATAGATTAGGCAAACAATTATGAAGATGCATTTTTTTTTCCATTCTCTCGTTGCCTGGATATGCAATCTATTATATGATGTAGCTACTTTCGACATGCATGTGGTGTCATATAAATAGTTATTCTCGAGATGTATTTTGCAATATCGAGATTTTTTTTTTCTAAGATATGCAGTTCTTTTTTATCAACAATAAAAAAAATATATAATTTAAAAGTATAAATGAAGTGTTTCAATCTTCATAAAAAAATTAATTACAAATTATTAGGTCCAAATGCAATTTTTGTTATGTAGAGTTGTATTTTTCGGGTACTGACAAATAAGGATATATGAAAAGACATTTCAACACTCAATTTAATAAATTGTGTATATTTGGAATCTACATTTATTTATAATTTTTAATGAATTTTTACTTATATAAACTTATTGTGCGTCCATAACCACCTTAATATCTAATTATCATATAATAATTTTTTTATCGATAATAAGAAATAAACAAATAAAAGCAACATTTAGAATGCTCTAATCTTTTTACAAATTCAGTAGTGTTTACATAGCCTCTAGGCATAACACCTGCATCAGCTAATACAAGTAATCTTACCAGTCCAAAAAATTCCTCCAACAAAACCTCCCCCTGCATAATCATCTAATTATTCACCTAAGTGTTTATTAATTTAGGATTGAGATATATTAGGATGTTAATTTGGATTCATATTTTAGATGTTAAAATATAATTTAGATTATTCAAGAGTGGACAAAATATATTAGTTTAACTTTATTAATTGTACTAATATAAAAGTATTAATTGTCTTCGAAGTATTCAAACAGGGACTAAACAATAACTCAAGCATTTATTAGCCAAGTAAAAGGTAGATGGAGGATAATTTGTTACAATAATACAAAATAAGTATTAAATACTTTACAATGTGTTGGATAATATATAGTGTGTGTGTGTGTGAATGAATAAAAAACAGGTGATTCGAGCTGAAGGAGACAAAGATGTCCCTACTGTGTAGGAATGTGAATACACAAAAGCAGAATATCACATTTAACATATTATTGGGTGTTGGGTTGTTTGTGTGCTTTAGATGGTCATGGCTCAGTAGATCAAGGAATTACATTAACTCTCTTTCTACAGTATGTTCAACTATTAATTAGAAGGAAAAAGAGATGTTATATGTTATATTTAAGAAAGAAAAATATTGGGATTACAACCAAACCTATATAGGTCTAATTCTAAAGATGGTGCATGTACATGCATGGATTTATACTAGTGTCACGTATATTTTATTTGAAAGTGTGTTAGGTATCTTTATTGTGAAGCCTTTTTGGGATAGTGTTGATATTTTTGAACATAGTTTCCCAAAAATAAATGAAAATGAGGCCATAATGATTGAGGATGGCATGTATTGACGTTGAAGGACATATAGTGGGTATGGGTGGTTTTGAGATAGGGACTTCCCATAAAGGAATAAATGCAGTGGAAATGAAAAAGATGATGGTGAGACGAGACAGAGAGAGAAGGAAAGAGTGAATATGGTGGTGGGGTTCATCTCCTGAACAAACGGGTAGGATATTGATGGTCAATAAATGCTTTTATTTTATTGTGTACAGTGAGAGTTCGTCCATTATTAGCAGCATTCTTCACAGTCAGCAAGGAATTAGTAACCCACATGGTCATCAACTGACATTCCACTCTGGGTTAACTCACAAAATTATTCTTCCACAACTGCCAAATAGATTGTATTTATTAAGGTAAAGTCTTTTAATCCTAATTTAGTTGCATTTTCTTCTTTCAATATTAATCCACTATTACTATATATTAATATTTGTGTCTTTCTATTTTACTGATAAATATTGGTTGAGAATCCACTTTACTGAGAACTAATCTTTTTAAAAAAACTGAACTATAATCTTTATTAGGTTTCCCTCCTCCTAACAGAGGAAAAATAAAAATCAATACTAGGATTCAGCAATCCTTTACAGAAGATCACTGTAGTGAAGACAAAATCTGACTAATCAACCATTTATATAACAAGGTGATGCTTTTAAATTTTAGAAACAGTGAAACTTGTCGATAAATGCAACTGATGAACAACTGCAGTTATTTTTTTAATACAGGCTACAATTACAGTTCATTAAGTAAGAATCTGCAATTTTACATTATGAATAGAGGAAGGTTACTTCATTCAAATTTTTCTTCTTCTTTATAACGGTACAAGATCTTGAACTTGCTGTACATGTTATTATGTTAAGTTAATTTCAGTACAAAATAATACTGTTTGTGTAGAGAATAATACTGTTTAATTTTTAACTAAGCTAAACAGTATCTTGTTATTTCACTTGGTGAGCTAAAAACTTTGTTGGTGTCGTGTTCTTCTGTTGATAATTGTAAACAGTACACATGCATTATGCATACTAGTTTTTCTTGAGCTTGAAGGGATGAGGTTAAGAACTGAAAAGGAAGGAGGGTGTGGTCAAAATTAAATAAAATTTGTCCGAAAGGTCGATTCAATCTACAGTTTATCCCTTAGAAGGAAGAGAGGGGAGGGATGCATGTACTGTAGGAGGCATCTGTACATGTTGCTAATCAGCCCAACCAACACAACTTGGGCTCCACACCCTCACAGTTTTCAGCTCTATCTCACCTTTTCCGATCCCCTCTCTCTATAAACATACCTAAAGCTGCAAATCACGTTTTTTGTTTCTTTTTAAAATCAAAATGCATGATTTCGCTTTAGAAGTTCTGTGTTCATATTTGGTTGTGAAAAAGTATTTACCATTTAAAGTAAGTGATTTTAGCTTGAATGTGAATTATGGATCTATGTTTGAGTTAACCTGATATGAAATCAAACATATACAAATATTTTTATCACGGGATTCATGATACTAATTTCCTGAACATAAACATCATTAAAATAAGTTCTATTTCTAAAAAAGTTACTATCAGAAAATTGAACTTTTATCACATATATATGTTCAAATAATGAATAAGATATCTAACAAGGAGCTCGTTGGTAAAGTTCAGAATGCTCATTATCTTCAAAAGAAGAAATACGTTTATATGTTAAAATGTTGTCTGAAAACTATTTAGCAGAAGTAAAACTTGGATTGTTTTTGCAAACTCAGTTTATAAACTAATGTTTAGTAATTTTACATAACCAAATACATATACCACAACCTTATATGCCTCACAAACTTCAAACCGGGACCATTATGATATCTCCAACCCTACCCTTAAATCTTTCGATATCCTCCTTTTGTAAAATTTTTGTATTTGTTTAATTTGCCTCAAAAGCTAATCATTTGGTTTGAGTTTTCCGAGCAAGGGTGAATCTCGAATTGGTATATGTTCTATCCATCAACAAACACATCGTCTCCTCTCCCACTATGCAAAGCAAAAGAGCATCATGCACCCCCAACAAAAAGCTGACGTATGTTTTTAGCTTCACGGGTTGAAAAGGCTATCCAATGACCTACAGCTACAATCATAACAATATATGCACCACAAACTTGTATGTAGCAACTTGATCTTTTATATTTTTGTCATCACACTCTTCAATCATGTAATGACACGTAATGATTTTTCAGAAAGGCTGGAAGTTATAGATGTACCAATGATTGACAGAAAAATTATTTAGCATAGGACTAATAGTACAATAAGTAGAATTGATAGAGTGTTAGTATCCCATAGAGGATTAATATTTAGTCAGGGAATAAACAAGAGGTGCTAGATAGGGTGGTGTCTCACCATTATGACCTAGACTTAAAAACATCTGAGGTGGATTGGAGTCCTGAACCCTTTTAGAGTTTTGGATGTTTGGCATCAATATAAAAGAATAAAAGAGATTGTGGAAAATTTTTGGAAAACCTATAAAGTTAATGGGACAAAGATATACAAGGTTAAGGAGAAAATGAAAATGCTTAAAAAAAGATCCTTGAAGGATGAAATAAAATAGTTTTTGGGGAGATAAATAAGAAAAAAAGATTTAATAGGAAAAATTAACGAATTGGATCATATTAAAGAGTCTTGGTTTAGATGATGAGAGGAGAAGTGAGAGAAAAGGGTTGTTTGTAGAACTGAAAAAGGTAAGTTATAAGCAAGAATCATTAAAATAGAGAGTTAGAACTAAATGGATAACTCTTAGAGAGTTCAATTCAAAAATCTTTCATTCAATTATGAACTCGAGGAGAATAAAAATGGTATAAAGGGTTTAAACGATCAAGGAGTTTGGATTGAAGACCCTTGGTTGTGAAAGAGGAGGTAAAAGGATTCTTTGAAAAACTGTTTGAGGAGAAGGATGTTATTAAGGTCAAATTAGATAGAGGACATTTTAAGTTACTCTCTTAGAAGGATAACTTAACAACTAGTTTTACGGATATATTTTAAATTGGTATCTAATTAAATTAGAGACTAATTTAGAATCTAATAATATAAGTGGTTAAAATCTTGGTAGTTAATTTTATATACTAATTATTTTGACTTAATTGGTCACTAAATTCAATTATTACTTTTATTTTGTAGTTATTTATCAACTAAAATCTAATTTCTAGATCATTTTGGTCATAATTAACTATCATTTTATTTAATAGCTAAAAATTGATTTCTAAATAATCTTTTTCTTGTAGTGAAAGAAGAAAAAGATACAAGAGGCAATTTGGGGTGTAAGGGAAGCAAGAGGTATTTAATTTCAACTTAATAAAAAATAACTGGGATATATTTATAAAAGATATTATGGCAGGTGTACAAGATTATTATTCTAATGAAAAATGGTCCAAAGGAAATAATGCGTCATTTTGCAGAAATGAGACGTGGAAGGCAAGAATTTTTTTTTGGGTGAAATAGTTGAGTATGTGTAGAACAAAAGAAGGTAGAGGTTTAGATATAAAAGATATACAAAGGTTTAACGAGACACTCGTGGGGAAGTAAAAATTGAGAGTAATTAAGGAGAATTATAGGTTATGGAAGGAAATAATTAAATTTAAGTATGGGAACCGAAGACAACTTAGAAAAACATGTAAAAATCCTTATGACTTAGGATGACAGCAAGACCTCAAGAATATATGTGAGGCAAGGAATACGGAGAATTGGTTTGAGAAAAAATATTACTTAGAAGTTAAGGAATGGAATAAGATTTAAATTTTGAAAAGATAAATGGAATAGAGATTGTTTAACAAATCTAACTATATAGAAAAATAAATCATAAATATAGGGGTTTAGGTTAATAACAAATGGGAATAGAGGAGAGAATGGTTCTAGTTGGAATTGTCACAGGTCAACAATTTAATGTAAGAGTTAACAATGATCAAACTCATACATACAAAATGTGGATTAATGGAATTGGAAGGAAGCTCAACATGATAATAAGTACAGAGGTTATTTTAATCTATTTACAAAAAACACCCAGTACACAAAAGAAAAATTTAACTTTTATAATAACATATAAAAACTTATTTTTTATTTAAAGACTCTCAAGATATAAATCTCCTCAATCATACTCTTTTTTTTTCATTTTCTATATAAATTTCTTCACACTCATCTTTATTCATATTCATAAATCTCTTCATATTCATCTTTTTTTATTCACATTCACATTCATCTCTTTCATTTATATACTCTTGTTTTTCTTCTCTTATAATTTGTTTTTCTAGTTTTTTATTTATATTTATTTTATTGAAGATAGAAGTCTTTTTACTAAACCTTTTTTCTTTTTAAAATTATTGTCAATAGCGTCAATCATAATGATATAATTAATTTAAATAAATATTAAAAATACTAATATTAAATTAAATAATTTTAAAATAAAAGTGAATTAGTGGTGGTTAAGACGACTCTAAACCTCAAATTTATAATTAAATTTTTTATAGTATCAACTTTAGGATGCCAAGTTTTTTTTCAGTTAGCCAACACTTTACTAAAATTAATTTAATATTTGTAGAATGGGCTAGACCGGCAGTGTATCAAAGTTATTTAATACTTTTTGTGAACCTAAGATCGACGTTAATTATTTTATAGGGTCGATATTTTTTAGTTTTATGATGCTAAAATTATATTGTCTTGTAATGGTACATATATAGACTCGTACCAAAGAGGATTTTGACGAGAAAGCCAGTTGTCAAAGGAGAGAAAACCATGAAATGCCCCACAGGTATTTTGTCCATGCAAATTCATCATTGTTCATCAAAGTTTGAACTTTGCTGAGGCCTACAGCCTCTGGATTTGAGAAAAGAGGCTTTTCTTCATTTTGACCCTTCTTCCTGTTGATTTTGACAAGCAAGAATGCAACATATATAGCTCCTTTCTCGAGTGTATACGTACAACAGTGTAAGCATATAACACAGCTCAATGTACATATAACGTTACGATACGAACGTAGAAAGCAACAGTGAACGTTGTAAATACATCAAAAGTGCCTAATCACATCAACGTACAGAAAAGTAAAACTTTTTTTCAACATGTATGTTGGTCAACATAACGCTCACACAACAAGCGTAGATGACTAACAAATATAGCTGCTGATATCTCAGCACAATAAACCGACCAGCTATGGCAATGGACCCTAAAACCATTGAAATTTTCAGACAAACTAAGAAAGTGCCATTCAAAATACAACTTAGGCTGCTAGTGTGTAGGTTGCTAGCTATTAACCAATTAGCTTGAGTTATATATGCTTTTGCCAAAAGCATATACAATTTAGAAATCATTGTCTACAATGCCTTGATCAACTTAATGTGAAAAGGAGAAAAATCTTATACATGAAAACAAAGTAAATGAAGTTGGGTTTACACCTGGCTTTAAAGCTTTGTAACCAGCGTGTCAATTCCATCAGAAAGGAAAGAAAACCGAAGGAGAAGAATGAAGAACAAAAAGGTTTGCCTTCATCTAAACTTGGTGGTTCTCAACAAGGATATGTACTCATACCAAATAAATAGTTCACAAATTAACTAAGATTAAGAATAAGATAATTCACATAGAGACATATATATAAACTAGAACCAGTTCCATTTTCCTTAGGACTTTACTGGATGAAATTAGTCATTGTCTTGTTCTACTTCAGATGCAGGCTCTTCTTCTTCTTCAAAACCATCGATCCCATAAGCTGCATGGCCACTTCCAAAAGCTTTGATGTGATCTTTAAGAGACCTCTTGTGCTTGAAATCAGAGCCACAGATGCAGTACCAAAGCTTCCCACAGTTCTTTTCATGGGTTCTCCAATCACCTCTCACTGCAAAAGCCTTACCACATTTTCTACACATGAAGGGCTTAATTCCATGCTTCCTCTTGTAGTGTGTTTGAAGAGTTCTGAAATCTTTAAGGGGCTTTGCTCTTGGGTGATCAATGTTGTTCCTGCATCCTGGGGAACAGCAATAGCATGGAAGCCTAAGCATACCTGTTGGCTGGGTACCCCTCAGAGATTCAGGCCCTTTTCTGTACTGTGATCCATGCCCCCACATATGCATCTGACAAAAGAAAGAAAAGGAAAAAAAATTATGGATACCGCAAAAAGAAGTTAACTAGGATAGAGAAAACAACGCAAACATGATTAAAAGCTGCATTAGTTAATTACATTCCTAAACATTTAAACATTAAATGAAAAATGAAAAACAAAAGCTGGTTAAACTTGACTAGTTTGGATTTTGGATTAAGCTGACTTAGAAAACTACTGTCTCGGCAGGCACTTCAATTTTTTTCTCTAAATATAGGTGATGAATTACGCTTATTAATTATTTAATTCTGGGACACTGAAATCAAATTAAAAAAGAAAAAAAGAGAGAAGATCTTCTTGTGATGTAAGTTTAATGAAACATATACATAAATTAACACTTTTTTTATTTTACAATATACATCTGACGCAAAAAGAAGTCACATTCAGGTGTGAGAGAGAAGGAAGAGTACAGCTAATACATATGTCTGTGTGCGAGACTTTAAGGTATGGAAGGTGTTTGAATTCAGACAGAAAAGAACTACAAAGAGAAACAAATCTAATTGTTGTATTTATATCATTATCTGAGAGATCTGGAAGAAACACTGCAAATTTGCAGTTCTATTCGCAGCTGCATGCCAAACAGATACGAAGCACACACTCCAATGCACCCAGACATAAAGAACATTGGCTGAGTAGTTTGATCAACGAAAGGGATATAGCATCGATCTCAGTCACAGTTTGAACCAGGAAAATATTAATTACTAGTTCATAACCCTTCCACCGTGCGAGAAAACGAAAAGGCTGAAAATAAATTTTATCATAATGATGACACAAGAACAACTGAAAAAAAAAAAAAAAAAACCAGGAGAAAAAAAAAAAATATTAAAAAAGGGGGGAGAAGAAAAAATATAAAGGAAAAAAAGAAAAAAGAAAAGGACAATGTTTTCCTTTTATTACAAATTCATTGTCTGTGTGTGGTTTTTGTCATATGAATTAGAAGAAAAACTGGTAGAAGAAGATGAAGAATAAGAAGAAGAAGAAGGAGGGTGTTTATTCTTTAAGATGAGTGTCGGTTATATTTGTTCATGTTAGTACTGACCTGCATGTTGTTGTATCTGTTGAAGGTTTTGCAACAAACAGGACAAGAGAACTGTGTAGGACCAATGAGAATCTGGGAAGGGGTAGGGATCCAGTACTGTCCCTTGTTGAGCCTGTTCGACAAGAACCCTGAAGAAGAATCCTCAATCCCATTATTGTTGCAATCTCCTCCTTCTCCTCCTTGCTGTTGCTCTTTGTCTGTGGCACAAGCTGAAGACAGCACAGAAGCTATCTCAGCAGCACTAGGGCTTGGCAACCCTATGTGCAGTGCAACAGTGACACTGTCATCACCACCACCCTCTTCTTGCTCCTCCTCTTTGGGGTTATGGAGGGTCCTGTTGAGGTTCTCTTCCACATCCATGGCAGTGCAAACCTGATCCTGATCCTGGTACTCCTCCTCTTGTTCCTCATCGTTTTTTGGGCTGAGACTGAGAAGAGGAAGGGCCTCTCTCAAGGGAGGGGAAGGGGGTGAAGAAGAAGAAGAAGTGGTAGTGGTTTGAAAGTGGTGGAGGTGGTGGAAAAAGGTGGTGTGGCTGATGTTGGTGGTGGTGGTGGTGGTTTGGTTGATGAAGTTGGGAGCATATGGATGGTGGTGGGGAGAAGGGTTTGGAGAGGGGTAGGGAAAGAAAGGTGGTGAGAAGAAATTGGAGTAAGGGTCTGCCATGGTGGAATGGAAAAAGGGTTGTGTGTGTTGAGGAGAGAGTGGGAACAGTAGAAGGCTATGTAGGTTTGCTTTTATATACAGATAGAGAAAGTACAAGATGGCTGAAGGAAGTGGATGGTGGAGAGAGAGAGAAAGAGAGGTGTATGGGATATGGGGAAAAGAGGTAAAGTCAAGTGGAGGAGAAAATAAAGTCACCAGACACACCAAATTATTTTTATCAAAAAAAAATTGATGATTAGGATTTTAATCATTACCAGAGTACAGGAACTTAATCACATTTTCATTTTTATCCTTAATTTTTTTTTTTTTATTGTAGTCTTCTTTTGAGAGAGAGACCACCGTTAGTGGCAGTTTATAGTTGTGGAAAATTATTCAATTAAGTTCAAATTATTAGTTTACTGGTTTAGTGGACCTTATCAATTAAAAGTGTGATTAGAGATCTAATTTTCCTAATTAATATATAAGAAATATATGGGATATTTCAATCTATATAAAAAGTAAAGGAGTTGATTGATACATAAGGAATTGATTTAGAGTAAGTTAGTCTTTCCTTAGCAACCTTATCTTGATCTAAAAATATATTACTTATATCATAACCCAGAAAGCCTGCTTATCAAATGATCTACAAACTTTGTCTTTAGTTAATGGTGTGCAAGCAAAACATTTGTGTTCAAGTGTTAAAATTGTCATGATTTCCTTCAATTTGAATCTATAATTAGTCTCTTTTTGTCCTCTTCTAACACTGCAAACATATGCCTATGTTGAGAATCTCTTACTTCAATTCAATATAATGAATGTAACTATAATTGTCACAATGAACATTTTGAGATCTCCATTCAAATTATAAACTACACAAAAAAATATTATATAATTTCATTATTACCACCATCTCACTTACAATTATAAGTGGAGTATAACCATTATCATAAATAATTTTAATATATTTTATGTTCTTTAATAATTAACATTTATTTGAAATGATAAAATAGACTCATTCATAGGAACTTATGTAATCTTAATTAATAATAAATAATATAGTTACAAAATAAATTAAAAAGTAGGTCAAAATAATTTAAAAAATTAAATAATTAGATATGTTTATTTCATAAAACTCATAATAATTATTATATCTTTAAAAGTCATGCGTTAAAGAAAAAGAATATTTAGAAATTACTTTTTTACTAAGATTTTTATAGTGTAATGCAATAATAAAGTTATCTTGTCTGTTAATTAGGAGACAAATCGCTAAGGAAATTTGTTTCTTTTCAGAAATCATTGTTGTGAATCATAATTCCTAAAATCTATTTGATTAACTTATAAATACTTTTTGAAATGTTTATATACTTTTTTTTTTCTAAAAGACCTTTTGAATAAAACAAGTTCATTAACTCAAATTTTATGGTTAGTATATTATCTAACTTAGAAGAAAAAAATCCAGGCTGAATTTTGTTATTTTCATTTGCTCTTATCTCTCTAGTTTAAAATATATAAGAAATGTAATACTCTATGTACTGTTGCCATTCAGAAAAAACACATTATTTTTATAAATTTCATATATAATTCCCATTTTTAGTTTACATTATTTTCGGCATTCATAGGCTCTTTTAGAAATTATGTCTTAGAGAGAGAAAAGCAAGAAGAATGGGAGAATAAATGGAAAAGTTTTTATAAATATAGTTTTGTATATCTAAATAAGAAACTGTT
>Ga0123340_1006740_pt1 | contig 10955 bp, 9 predicted proteins | sample SirMexnodulemix_FD_89961 | JGI IMG/M metagenome (GOLD analysis project Ga0123340, IMG submission 89961) | Root nodule microbial communities of legume samples collected from Mexico - Siratro Mexico nodule mix | ecosystem: Host-associated > Plants > Roots > Nodule | place: Mexico: Nepantla... | reverse complement strand
TATACATATACATATATGTATATATATATACATATGTATATATATATATATATATTCATGTTACATTCACTCTCTATGAAATTTGTATCAAGTGTAAAAAACGCAGTTACTTAAACTTAAAATATAATTTGAATCTAAAATCATTTCCTCAATTAAACTTTAATTTATATTTTAAACACTTTCACATGAGCTTAGTTTATTCAACATGAATCCAAAAATGTACTTCATCTTAATCGCAGATCACTTCCACCATAACCAACAAACTTAGATATCAAACAAACATGTTTGTTTATTCGAAACAAGAAAATAATTACCACCTCTAAAATGAGAAGGTATATTTTAAATAATAAATACACTCAATTATTTATTAAAAAAATGAACATTTAAAAATCATGGTAAAATAAAATGCATAAGCTAAAGCTATTTACAACATCCTCTACTATGCATTTCCTTCAATTTAAAGGAACCAAATTCAAATAGGTGGTGAAGTCAAATATTATGTTTGATTTGACTAGTTTACAGACTAGTCCTTCAGTTTTGGAGAACTTTAAACTGTAATGAATAAAAATAAACAAGGTTTCTTATTTACATAGTCATCCATCGTTTCAGAAAGCGCTCAATCAAGGGGAAAGGTTTAATTAAAAAATTCCCTTGCCCTCTATTCCCCGTTTTCCACCCCAACTTGCTATCAATAAAACTTCATAAAGTGAAGTTTCTAAAATGAGTAAGTAAGGGTGTATTTGGATCTTAAAACGCATTATGATTTTGACTCATTAAAATTCAAGTGTAAATACACCCTTACTGGCTCACCTGGGATTTTAATTTTTACGTGATAAGTGATTTATACCAGTGTAATATGTGCAAGTATAATGGACAGTGAAGGTTTACTGTTGCTGCCACTCCAGAATTGCATTATGTAGAGCATAGTTAGGTACCAAATCCGTGTGATCAAGCTTGAGGTTTGTCATGGGGGAAGTGTCGTGGCCACTATTCAACCAACCTCTTATTGCCTCTGCTTCATACGTAAAGCCATCTGCAGCTATGTATGGATCTTCCATTACTTCCTGTAAAACCAAAAGGTAACCTTTATGATTATCACAAACAGGAAAGCAATCCCACGGAAACCCACTGCTTTAATTTGCAATAATTCGCATATGCTATAACAGATGCTAATTAGTAAGAGGAGGAGGTGGCGGAGAAAAGAATAACCAGACCCCTTAATTGCTTATGAAAACTAAGTAGTGTTAAAGCTGCACAACAAAACTGAGCCAGAATTTTGATAGAATTCAACTAGATTTGAGGGCAATTATAGAATAAGATGAAGTTGTAAGGGTCACTAATCCATCCTGAAGTTAAAAGGAAAGCATTTCTTTCATAAAAATGCATTTGGAAAAAATTATGATGTTCACCTGGACAATGGGGCAAACAAAATGTGAAGGAACACGACGAAGCTTCTTAGAAATCAAATATGGTTTGTCAATGCGAGTAGCTTTGAACGGCTCAAGAACACTCCAAATTTCTGACACAAGGTCTGGCCTGTTCAACCAACTTTTTTCACAACACCTCAATGCTAAATATGCCAGCAATTCAGTTTGATAAAGTGGCCATTCACCAGCTGAAAGGTCCAAGACTGCTTTAAGGTTTTCCTTTTCCAATGCACACTTCATATCCCTAACTAACCCCAAAAGCGGTCTTCCAGTTAGAAGTTGTAACAATATGACTCCAAATGAATATACATCTGATTCTGGTGTAAACTTGCCAGTGACAAAATACTCTGGATCCACATACGCCAAACGTTCATTTGGGTTGTTACATATTGTGCTTGAATCAGCTGAATCCAAACTTTGCTGGACTAAACTACGAATGCCCAAGTCACTCAGTTTGGCAACAAAGTTAGCATCAAGGAGAACCTTACTAGGTTTTAAATTCCCATGGATAATACGGGGCTTGCTGGAGTGAATGAAGATTAGAGCAGAGCATATATCTGTAGCAATGGATATTCGAATTTGCCATGGAAGTGGATTCTTTTCTTTGCGGGCAAGGTGGCTTTCAAGGCTGCCATTGTTTAGGTACTCATACACAAGTGACCTAGACTCTGCACAGCTTCCAATTAGTGTTAACAAGTTTGGATGTCTTACCCTACTCAAGACCTCTACCTGAAATTCAACCAATAATATAGCCAGACAAAACATAAAAAAAAATCGTGAGTTCCTCATGGACACACATCCTGACAGAATATTCAGTCAAGCCATTTTGGATCAATCACTCAACATAATTTAATTTCATAGATGCTTGAAGATGAGAAGCTTGGAATTATAGTGTGTGTGCGTATATAAATATATATTAATCTGATAACGGGGACCAATTGGACCAAACTATAAAGTGAAAATAAAATAGAACTCTGGACTCTGGAAACTTATAACTGATTTATGAAAAAAGAGAAGAAAAAAAAGTCACAGATGCACCATGTTGATTATTCCTTTCGCTCAAAAATACATCAAATTATCCAAAAATCTATAGATATTGAATCAGGTAGAATAATTTATGAAGTGTTCGTGTTGTGTAATAGCATCATATATGGTGCAACTCTTCGGAAATAGTAAAGATGCCAAGTATTAACCACGTAAAGCCCGTAACTCTTCTGAATCATTTCGTGAGAGGGGCGTAATGAGCATATTTTGTAGTCTAATTTTAGACTTCCAAGTAGACATTATAACAGAGAATATGAGAATACCTGATGTTGGAACTCTGATAGACTCTCACGACCATAAGAGGGTAACATTTTTATGGCAACATGCATGTTGCGAAGCAGCCCCTTGTAAACACTTCCATACCTTCCCTCTCCAATCTTCCAAGACGGATCAAAATCATGAGTTGCCTCATTGATCTCCAAGAAAGAAAATGCAGGGAATTCTACCTGATAAGAGAAGGAAGTATCTGCTTCACCAAATTTTCTAAGAACTTGGACTTCCCTAACTGCATTTGCATGCTCTATTCTAAGCCTATCTCTCTTTTCCCTGAAACTTATCAAGAGGTCCACAGCTGATATGATCTTTTCCTCAAACTCTGTTGCCGTACACTGGGACTCAGAAATTTGGTTCATAAGTGCAGAATTTTGGTCTTTGACCATTTGCAATTCTTCAAATATTTCATCGTGCTGATTCTTCATTTTCTGTACTTCTTCCTTTGACCTTGCCAATTCTTCTTCAGCTTCTTTTCTTCTTATTTCCTTAGCACACCGGCTTTCGAATGCTTCATCCTGTCAAAAATGCAAGTTGAAACTAGTTTCAGAAGAAAAACAGCAATCACTTTAGTTCAATAATCAGACAGCAATTCATACAAACATATATTATGCAGATCTATCTGACAAGTATATCAGTTGGCTGCATTAAGCTGAGTATTCTATCTATCTACTTGGGCTTTCATGTCATGTTAACCCGAAGTGTCACAAACATAAAGTAATGATGATAAGGGATGCAGGTGATGAAGGAATTGTGCCGGACAGTCTAACCTAATTAAAGAGTAAATAGTCCAAAAAGATCTTTCTACATTGAAATTCAAGTATAAAGCTAAGATTGATATAGAAAAAGAACTGGAAACAGTAGGGTAATTATCTATTTTCTTATTTTTAGACAATAAAACTTATACTCCAAATAGTAACCAGGGAACGAAATTTGAGAAACCAAACCAGAGAGACCACTAGAAGAAAAAAAAACATAATATTTTATGTTTAAGCAATGAAAAATTACGTATGTCATAGATCTTGATAGTACTATTTTCTATTTTCCATCTCTTCAATGTCTCGTTATACCCTTCTTGGTTTCATGCTCTTGGCATCTGTGGTGGTGTACCATTTATTTTGCTTGCTGGTTCCCTTTCTTCTAATTCCACCAGTTAAAAAGAATCAAGAAGAATTCTAAATATACGACTTAGTTTAAACCAGACGGTAGATGCCAGTCTATGGATTGAAACGAATATATTTTTAGAATAAGAGACCATACCAAACTTGCAAAATCCCTCTGATACACTCTCTGATCTTATTCACAAGAAATCATAACTTTCAAGTGTTGACTCAGGAACAAGAATTCTCTTACAGTCCTACCACTAAAGGGTAGCGTAGCACACCAGAAAGTGTAAAGTATGAAAACAGAAACTTTTACACCAAGGTTAAAGGAGAACAATCACCTCTCACCTCATGAAACATCAAATCTGCCAACTTTGACCTGTCCATGACCTTACTAAAGGACCATTTGGTATTTAAGGAACGGTGGGAACTGATCCTTTGGATTTCTTTCATATCATCAGAATCTGCAGAAACCTGTCACAAGTTATTCCCCTGACAGTCCTTATAGAAAATGATAAATGTCCTGATCTGAGAAAAACGTATGCTTTTCTGAAAGTGACAAGAAACATAGAAAAGAAACATCTAAAAATAATACCTAAATATTTCAATGCAACAGGATTCGATTCTGATTTAGTCTTTTCTGTATTTGAATTGAGCACCAACAATGCAGGTCCACTCTCTGTGTCAGAAGTATGCTTACTATATACCCTGATTTAATTTGACCATTTCATAAAAGTGGAAGATACAAAACATATTATCAGCTAAATGAGTTGTTACGCCAATATTACAGAATATGATAAAAAAATCTAAGTCAAAGATCAGAACTTGTAATAAGGTCATTTAAATGAACACGACATGATTAGTGGGAGTATTAAGCTCGCTTCTGTTTTTTTCCAGAACCATTGAGTTTGCCTTTCTGCTCATCCACACTCTGAATATGATATACAATACTTTTTTGTAAATTTTTAACAAAATAAAAATAATGTTTTCTTCTTTAGCTATTTCTGTCCACCAAAGCATCACCTGTCACTTTCTAACCTCCTACCACAAGGGTAGCTATTTCTTTTATTCTATGTTCTTCAACACTTTTAGAACATACACTCACTTTTTTCAATATATAACAGCAAAGCCTTATCCCACTCAGTGAGATTTGCTAAATAGATTACACAACAGTGCCATTTAACTTGGTTAGAAACCAAAGCTTCAATAATCACAATGTTTTGGCACTAAGATAAAAATATCTATTACATAACATTTTTATGAATGAATATTTCACAAAATACACAACTAGATTTCAAGGTCCCTTTTTGTAGATCATCTTAATAATAGATTTATTAAATTATTAATATGAAACTAATGCATACTTCATATATAAAAGCTATCATTAAAGTCTAATATACTCTTCATATGTCAGAATATACCAACTAAATGACTAAATACTGACTACACTACAGTCAAATTCTTCTAAAATTTGAGCTACAGATGGGCATTTATGAATCAAAAGTCATCCCCCAGCCCAACATGGACAAACTTATAAAACTTTGAAAAAATGAGCAATAAATAGTAAACATTTGTGAGACTTCTTAAATAATAGTGTGATGGTCTTCTGCCCTTTTAAGTGATTCTTCAAATTTGATCAGTTATGGAATTTTCACTGATCCCAATTCACTCCTCATATTTTCAGACTTTTCAGTAAAATAGTTGAAAAAAAACAGATAGACAAGGAAAAAGATTGTTTGGTAGTGCTGTTCACTTAATTACAAACAAAAAAAGAGGGAATTCTCGTTTCAAGGGTTTTCCTTTTTGTAACAGTCCTAAGCCTGGTTATCAGATAATAAAATTGGTAGTGCTGTTTACTTAATTACAAACAAAAAAGGAGGGAATTCTCTTTTCAAGGGTTTTCCTTTTTGTAACAGTCCTAAGCCTAGTTATCAGATAATAAAATGACCTTATACCGTCCTACTATTTATGTTAATCTTCTATTGTGGGCCCTGTTATGAGGAGACCACACAAAAAGCGATATCCTATTTCATTACCGCCCATTGTCGGTGGAATATGAATCTTGGAAATCCGATATGGAAAATCAGTGCTCAATCATTGGGGTTTCCCCTGCAAACCATCACATCCATTTTATCTCTACAATTATTGTGACCAAAGCGTCTTAGAAATCTATCCCTCGTGTTATCCTCAATCAACCTATCACCTTACTTCCTTACCTTTACCTGTAATGTGTCATTTTCCTTGCCTATTATTCCTTCTTTTTAAATCATAAAACCATTCATCAATAAAGAATTGCAGTCAAACCGAATTGAATGAATATATTGTTTCTAGACAGCCCATCCATCCATATCATAAACTGCTATAAAGATATTGACAAGGACACTTGTGCTGCCCACCGAATAATGACAGAAGACTTTAGAATCATGTCATTGCAGTACAAATATCATTTTCATTTACATTTTTACCTAGTACATATGAGGTTGCCCTTGCAAATGAACCAAATATTACAGGATAGCAATGGTTGTTCACGTATAAAAATAGCCTTCCCCGAATCTTGCTTAGCCAGTTTGCTGCAATTCCAACCACTATAGTTTAGTAATGATATAAAAGATGCAAATTAACACAGCTCTAACTTAGAATTGAAAGCAAACTCATGCAGTAATTTTTCATTTAACCAGACAGGAATAGGCATTTTATTTGGACATCGTACTGTGCTTCACTCTTTTACATAGTACATATATTCTAAACTTTGTTGAACACTATGCAAGTTCAGTACAGTTCTCTTGTCAATATCCTCAAGCCAAGTGGTACTTTCTAGTCATAATTCTATTTAATACCAGTGACCCAACATGAACATCAATGTAGTATGGTAGGCACTAAGGTAGAAATTTTCTCAAAAAAGGAAAATATCATCAATGAAGCATAGCTGTTCAATATCTGGGCATATCTGAAATGAAAAACCCCTATAAGAAAACTATATACAGAATGGTTGAATATTACAAGGAACCCCTAAACACAATGCCTCAATCCAATCCCAAAGAAAGTTCAGGAGATGTAACCATGAAGATATAGTTGTCTAGACCAATTATACTTTCGCTCTTTAAGCAGTTCCAGTTTTACAGCACAAGTATCCAGAGACTTCAATAGGATTATTAAAAAGGAAATTAATGAGCATCTAAGCAGCGACACTTTTGTTTTCTTCTTGTATCCACATTTGATACTGATACTCTTGTGCACTTCACTGACACATGTCGATTAAGTATCCAAGCCATTAGAGAAAGTTATGGAAATCTAAAACAGCTACATGAGACATGGAATGTGTAACAAAATCATAGAAGCATTGTATCGTAATAAACCAAAAAAGGGAAATTGTCCTCTTTATGGATGATCTCAAAAGGGAATAATATTGATATTATTCATATTCATAGACAATAGGTAGTGATTTATGATACCAATGATTTATAACTTTTATTTTGTTTATAGCAATGTGCAAGAAGTATTTTCTCAATTTGAATTTTCAAAACTGCAATTATATATATATATATATATTCCTCATGTTTTATGAACTTTTATACATGTCTAGATATGTATCTCACATGTCCTATATATATTTAGATTAATAATATTGTCACATCAGATGTGTATTGTATCTTATACGCATATTGTGTTTGTGCATCATTGCTTAAAATTAAAAGCAACTGATGTCTGGAATTGATACCCCATGTTATATCCATCTGCTGCTGCTCCCACTACAAGCCATCTAATACTGTGTTGAGCAATAGCTTTTGTGATCCCTTTCTCAATATCATCCATCTCAATCAACAATTTACAGGCCCGTACCTATGCACACATGCCATAATGTAAACAAAATCTGGATTTCCTCAAGAAATAGCTATAAACATAACAAGGATCTTCAGTTATTACTACCTTGAACTGTTTAAATATAATTAAAATCCAAAGTTCATAGCATACTTCGGAGAACATAGTCATTACTTTATTGTGATATCTAGTTGCTCTTAAGATAAAGGGAAAAGTTCAATTTACCCCTTCAACTTGTGTCATGTATATTTTGATTCTAGATATTTCAAAACATGAAATCCCTACAAATTAAGAGAGATTGTTATGTTTTTTAAGGACCAGAGAGAAGTTGAACCCAAGGTAGAGAAGGTGAATTGAACTTTCCCATTGAAAATTGTGGTAAAAAATGTGAGCATGACAATGTGAGTTGATGATTGATCGAGAGTCATAGACCGACAAAACGTGTACTTTAAAATGTTTACCACATTTCTCATTTTTATGTTAACAGAGAACTAAATGTACATGTGAATTGAATTTCTTATTTACTAAAATAAATAAAAGTAGACTATATATTCAGTGTAAAAAAATTATCGACAGAAACGAAGAAATACGAAAAAGATAATACCCCTGCTGGAACCAGAGTAAGAATGTATTGGTCTAGAAGTTCATGTACTGTTTGATTTCCTTGATCCTGGAATGCCTGAATTCGGAGGTCTTTCGGTTCATACCCAGAGAGATTCCTCTCTGTTGCATATGCTTAAAAACAAAAAAAAAATGTTTATTGTTAAATATTTACCAAAACTATCAGATAAGACCTACCCTACCTAGTATGAATATAGCCAGAATAAGATCAGTATTTACCAGAGAAGTTATATACCAAAAATACAAGTCAGTACCAAACTAAAAATAATTTTCTCTTTTTTTTCTCACTGTTAAATTCTTAAGCCAGAGAGTTATGTTCCACTACGTTTAACATCACAGCTGATTTGATGACAAAGAACAAGTCTCTAAGATGCATCCTCAATCCTTAAGCAATAACTGCGAAAAAGTTCATTATTTTTCGTAAGCATGTTTTTCAGTGACATTTTCATCAAACACACAGCTTGTTCTAGAGAGCACATGAGTTTAGTTATTCATGAATTATCCAAAACAGAATGGTTGATTAAGCTCCTTTCTTCAATAATAAGCAACACAAAAGATTGGCTATAAGTTCAATCTAGTCATATAAATGAGTCAATTCTCAAGTTTTATAAGCTTAATATTAAAAGCTCGTGAACACCTAGTGAAAACATGTGAGTGTGTGTGAGACTCTAAAAGGTAAAATTTAGATAAGAAAGAGGGTTTGAAGATAATAATAATTTACATATTTGTATCACTTACTAAATTGTAATTTTATTTAGAGAATTATAATCATTTGCTTTGTCACAGATTCTTGTACTATCTCATCCTATGTTTACTTCATGAATGCCCACAATGTAGTTTGAAAATTCTTCAAGACAAAGTTCCATAAAGGAAAAAAAAAGGTTATAAATAAGTTAAACAACAGACCAATCTTTATATTTTTAAACAAACAAAGCCCAAACCTCAAATTTGGCTAATTTAAACCAATGAAACAAGCTTAAGATTCATGTTTATATTCGCAAGTCAAACCTAAGCTTTAAGTCATCAGCTGACTCACGTTAGACTCAATTACGTTCTTCTTACCCTTGTTCTTTTAAACCTTGATACACTTGTCACAAATCAAATATCACCCCAATCACCAAATTACTAAACAGTTTCACCAATTATAGCTTTATTCATTTCATCAATCACCAGCACTAAATGCAAAACGACATAATCCAATATTTTTCTTTTCATCTTCACCCTCAAATCCAAGAGTTCAATTCAGCATTATCGGTCTTCCTTCCTCAGAAAGGTCCTCGACCTCGAGCCCTTTTTGAATTGATAGAATACACACATAATAGCCAACCCAAAAATTCGATCCCAAACTAGCAACCATTCAAACCCAACAACCAAATTAAACCAATAATTAACCAATCCGGCAACCAATTCCCCATTAAAACTTCATACATTCGTCAAAACGTTTGATGAACAGAAAACAACCACAACCCACAGCTTTATTTATTTTTATATATAAAAAAAGAGAAATTACGTTTTCTATTTAAAAAATATAACTGAGGAGAAACTCACAGAACGAGTTGAGGGAGTAAGGTCGGTGAATATGAAGAAGACAAACATTCTTGCCGGAGAAATTCGTAACCGTCCAATGCAACAGTTGCTGCGTCTTCTCCGCGTTCTTTCCCACCGCCACATACACTGTGTCAGTGTCCGCGTCTTCCACCACGATGCTACCCATCGGATCCGAACCAACCGAATTGCGGCGAATCGGTGCGAGAACGGCGCTGGAGGAATCGTTCCGAGTTGCGGAGAGTCAGCGATTCACGAATCAGCGGAAGAAGAAAACAGCGAAAATAGAAGAGAGGGAGAAGGAAGAATGAACAACAGGAATTGGGAAGGACTTGAAGAGTGTGGAAGTTGAAGTGAGGTAGAAGCAATTGATTTTTATGGTATCAACGCTTAGAAAGTTGTTTTCCGTCTTTTGAGTGGGCCCGTGGGATAAGTGTTGGTGAACCGTAGAGGTGAAGGAGTACCACATCGGATATGAAGATTAGCTCAGGAAAAGGCTTAGAAATTGTAGAGAAAAAATAATTCATTTCTTTATATGTCAAAATTTATATTCAAGTTTAAAATATAAATTAAAAAAATTATACAAATAAAATTTGATAAATTGATTTTAATATTTTTTTTAATTTTGCAAATATTTAACAATGTATGGGTACTGATATAATGGAGTACAGCAACTAAATAGAAAAAATCATTATATGATAAAATTAATAAAAACGTATAGGACCAGTAATAGTGTAAGAAACTTCAATGATACTTGTAACAGAAGGGGTCAAGATGAATGAAAAGACAAAATAACTGTTGGGTAGTGTAACAAGGGTTCCATGCATGTCTATTTCATCTAGAAACAAATTGCAGAATAATTCATTAAAACTATAAAAAATAATACAAACTTCAAACATCTCATTGAGATGCAAAAATTTATACTATTGATTTGTCTTTAGGAGCATGTAATATATTCTATTTCGTTTTTTACATTATTTGCGTTATACCCAACAGGTGTGTTACAAAATGAATATCTTATGAAAGTTTACCATCAACTTAATATGATTTTTTTCTTAAAAAAAATTAAAATTAAAAAAAATACTTGTATAATATTTTTTTTAAAAAAACTCATATGTATATGATC
>Ga0123340_1006731_pt1 | contig 10967 bp, 13 predicted proteins | sample SirMexnodulemix_FD_89961 | JGI IMG/M metagenome (GOLD analysis project Ga0123340, IMG submission 89961) | Root nodule microbial communities of legume samples collected from Mexico - Siratro Mexico nodule mix | ecosystem: Host-associated > Plants > Roots > Nodule | place: Mexico: Nepantla... | reverse complement strand
TTTGTTGTAGTGTGTTTTGTTATTTTAATAGAAATTTTTTTATTTTTTTTTAATTTATGTTTTTTATTTTTTTTTTAATTAAATTTTTTTGTTTTTTTTTTTTTTTTTTTTTCACTATGTCCTAATTAATGCAGCATAAGTAACATATAGTATTCCAGTTGCATAATTAATGTTATTACATTTGTCTCTCCTATCTTAATACAAAATTTCTTAATTATGTTAAACATATTACGGTCACTATCTTTATACATTATACTGTACGCGTTAATTTTGAAAAATATTACATTATATACCCGCAGAATGATAGCTATTAAAAATATTAAAAAACTATGCGTACGTATTATTCGAAAATTTTTAAAAAGTCACTTGTAATTTACTTTGATATTTATATAAATTTATCACAAATTATTGGTTCACAATTGTCGTAAATACAAATTCTTTAACTATGTAAGTTTCTATATGAATTTCCAAAGAGACAAAATTTCCTTATAACAAACACGAAATGATTAGGTAAACATGTTATAAGCATTGAATTCAAATCTTAAGACATGATTATATTTTTATGAAAAGGAATTACATGACTATCTCAGCAATTTGATTAAATTAGTGTAATTTTAAATGTATATTATTAAAATAAATATTTGTTTAAATTACAACATAATTTTATTAAAAAGTTATGTTATCAAAAACACGACTTCATTTCAGATTATAGTGAAGTTGTGTGAGGGAGAGACTACTTCCGTGTTTATAGAAAAGTCGTGTAACTCTATTATGATTTTGTTTAATGTAACTAATATTGGTTAATTTTTTTTTAAATTTTAAGAGAAGTCCTCTAATATGATACAACTTCAATATTATTTGATTAAAGTTGGAGTTGTACATAGGTGGCATGATACTAGTTTTAATCAAGTAATACTAAATTGTGTCATTTTATTTTGCAAAACTTCAACTTTAATTAAATAACATTAAAATTATATCATTTTAGCACATCTTCAATTTTAATGTTTATTTTTTTAATTTTCATTTCGTGTTTATTATGTACAATTTTCAATATTTCGTTAAAAAAAAGCAAAATAAATTATTTCAAACAAATCCTCCATACAAAACAATATTGTGTTAATTTTCATGTTTTAAATATATGTTATTTTGGTATTGTTTCGACATATCCAATGGTCTCAACTCGTTTAAGAGGCGAGACCAAGGTCAATTTAAATACACTTTCCTTTTTTAACCCTCCGAGAAGCCTTTTAAGGACAAGACCGTGACAAAACTCTGAGTTTCAAAGCGGACAATACCTCAGTTGCGGTAATATAGTCCCATATCATTTAGGAGTTGATGTTAAGGTCAGTTTATATACACATTTATCCCTTAACTCACCAAGATGTCTTTTAAGAACAAAACCGTGATGGAACTCCGAATTCTAAAATGAACAATACTTCGAACTCAGGTGATTGATCCTAGTGATGTTTTCTCAATAGACTTGAGTTCAAAACAATAACTACTATATAAAATAAAAATTAATAAATTCTATTTATTTTTATTGAATATTTTAACTAAAATTTCAATTATAATTTTAATCAAAAACATTACTTTTTATATGCATGTTTTCTTCTTTTCATTTATAAATTATCTGCTGTGGAAATCTAAAATTGTCTCTGATGTTCCACTCCATCCCACATTCCTTTTTCCACTCCATCCCACTCCTTTTTCCACTTCATTCCACATTCCTTTTTCCTTTGGATTAATCACGTGGAAAAGGCTCACGTGAATATTTTAAACCTATTCATTATATCTTACTATAATAAGTTCATTTTCTCCCATATTTTTTATAATAGGAGGATTTGCAAGGAGAAAACAAATTAATTTGTATTTTATAGTAAATCATAAGATTAAAATTTAAATTTTATAAGAGTTCTCTATTAAAATATGCTGATATGACATTATAAATAAAGCTTAAGTCTTAAATAAAATTTTATTTATAAGAATAAAAAATTGATTTTCTATTTTGAAAATATATACTATTAATAATAATTAATAAAATATTAATAAACGTATGTGTCTTATAACAATTTTATTTTAAAGTAAAAATTGTAAAAAATCTTAAGTGTGATATTACATAATATAACTCATAAAACTTAAATTAAAACATCATTAAATGGCTGGTGCAATAGAGATATACTTTATTAAAGTATTAGTGTAAAAATTGTAAGAAGAATCTTAAAAATAATATACGATATTAGAACTCGTAAAAATTAAATTAAGACATTATTAAATAACTCAAGCAATAAATATGATCTTGATAACATTTAAGTATTGTAAGTTTAAGTTTGTGTGATTGGGTTCCTCCTTATGCATGGAACCAATTAAAAATAAGGCAATTTTGAGGTAGAAACAAAAGATCCAAACATGTGAAACACCCAAAAGTGTCATCATCATGTACTTGTGTTTCCATTCAATATTGCTTACCGTGCATGTATGTTATGTTACACATATTATCTGTATAACACCATGAAACTCAATTATGGCATTTGGTCATAATAAAAGGGAGAAAAATCTTGATCGATAATAATGGTGAGGGACACCCACCACCCTCAAAGTTGAGGTTTCAACCTTTGACTGTGAACAAGCAAGTTCAAAAGGAACCACAAAATTCTTTGAGTGTTCATCATGTCCATCTAATAAATTGTTGTACAAGCAACTCAATTAATCAATGTCTCCCTTTCTCACTCTCTTCTTTGCTTTAGATGATTCCCTTTCTTTTTTTTACTACAATGATTCTACTTCAAAGTTCTCACAAATTTTAGTTTTAGGGTATAATGAAAAACAAATTCTTAAATTTGAGGAGAAAAAAAACTTAAATGAGTTTGTGTTTATATAGAAATCTTTCGTATAATTTTTTATTTGTGTAAACAAATTTTAGCTTGTGTAAAAATTCATTAACTATTTTTTTTCTAATATTTCTCGCTAGAAATACTTAAGAAAAGTTTGTAGAAACATGCACTAGCACTTTTTTTTTTCCTATTTTTTAACATCAATTTTTTTTTATGTGAGTAAAAACAGGTATTTAATTTCTTTGATAAAATCTTAAATTTTAGTTTTTTAAGTAAAAAACGTACATAGTTAAGAAAGTCGCGTAAAATAAATTCACTAGAATATCTTTTGGTTCTGTTCAATAAAAAAAAATGGCACGATTTCCTACGATGGCCGATGGCTCCTAGAATATATAAATATCGCAAGTTTTAGATAAACTAGATATGAAATTTCCGAGTTACATGGACAAATAAATAGAATATTATATTAATTATTAAATATTAGAAAAAAATTATATAAAATATAATAATATGATTAGCACCTTTAAAATAGATGTTTTTTAACAGTGAAGAATAAAATAAATGGGAATACTTAAGGGATGGTTCAACCCTTATACAAAGTACACAAAATACAAAGCTAATAACCAAAGCTTACTTCCCCTATTAGATAGTTTATTAGGTGACGTACACAACAAAGATGTCACTAACCCAACAACAAACCTATGTATGGAATATTACTGGGAAACTTAAACAATACATTCCAAGTGCAAGTAATACAGTACCAGAAGAATAAACTAAAATTAAGCCATCCAGTGTCCAAAATGACCTACCACTAGGCTCCAGATGACGTTCATATTTTTCGAAGAAAGTATAAGTATGATGGTGCAATCTTTTACATCTTCAACATCGCGCACACCACTCAAAGTTAGGCGAATTTGTTGACATACCATAGGTGGAAGAGCACAGACATAGCCTACACCTGCAACACAAACATACCAAGCATATATTGTCTTTCCCACCCTGCAATAATAACCCAAACCCACTCTTTACACTAGAACAACCTTGATAAAAAAAATTTAAAGAACCTCCAAGAAGACCTACAAGACCCATCCCACCTTCCACTACAGACAACTTAAGCAATAGTTGTCAAACACTGTTTAGGACAAAGGCACGAATCAGAGAAGGAAAAATGGACCCTATTTCTATAGTATTTGACCCATGACTAGCCTTTTAATTGTGCTAAGCAGAAAATTTCTATGTCATCCACTACGCCATTTTTGAACACCACTTTGTTCCTATATTTCCAAATTTTCCAAACAATTGTCACCCACATTCCTTTCCAGACTACATTTACTTTCTTATTGAAGCACAACAAATAGAAGTTCTGAACGTGAATACCAATTGAATTATGTATAACCGAAGTGATTCATATCCATTTATCCCATACTTTAGTTGCAACTTTACAATTAATGAATAGATGTTTAATTTTATCTTCTTGCTTATTGCATAAAGGGCACGTATTACTGCCTAAAGAAACTCCTTTCCTAGCTATGTTTTCCCATGTTGTTAACCTATCTATTAATACTCTCCAAGGGCAGATTTGTGCAGTAGCGGCTACGTTCACACTCTAGAGTTGCTCAAATACATTAGTATTGTACTGATGACTTACCATATTAAGTGTTTTATATCCATACCTCACAGAGTACTTATGTGAATCATCAACATCCCAATCCTAACTATCCGATGTGTCCCTCTTCCACCGGGCAGTAGTTAATAAGGATAATAATTGTTTGTGTAGTTCCTTTTCTCACTCGAACATCTCCCTTCTTCATATTAAGTCCCACTTAAAGATCTTCCTACTTTTAATAAACTCCAATTCCCCTACATCACCCGTAACATTATCCTTATACATAGATGAAGAATACAGTCTTGGAAATTTTTCTTTTAGTGATTGATCACAAACCCATATGTCTTCCCACAATCTCACATGTTTATCATCCCCTAACACCCACTTAACTCTAGAATCAAACCAATTAAGTTGGTTGCTCACATTGCAAAATTTGCATAAATCACGCCACTATCTTGACTTTTTGCTATCCAACCTATTAAGATTCATCTCCCTCCATGTGCCATACCTAGAGTGTAGCGCATCCTTCCACACTCCAACGTCCTCTACCCCGAGCCTCTATTTCCATTTAGCTAGCAAAGCAACATTGAATTTACCAACATCTTTAATACCGAGCCCACCTGTCTCAACTATGTCGCAAGCTTTGTCCTAGTCCATCCATGCAATTTTACTACCCCCATATCTCCAAGCCGATAGAAATTTAGCCTGAATTTTCTTAATGGTTTTGCACACACTGTAGGGGTTTTAAAGAAAGAAAGATAGTATGATGATATCATAGATTTGATGAGACACACTCGACCAGCTACAGATAATAATCTTCCCTTCTATCTAAATAATCTAGACTTAATTTTTTCACTGACTGCCTTCCAATAAGAAATAGTTCTAAGGTTTCCCCAATAATCATACCTAGATACTTAAATGGTACTGTCATTGGCCTACAATTCAGACATATGAAAAAAAATGGACATATCCTCATCATTCACCCCTATAGCCCCAATTGGCTTTTCTGGAAATTAACCTTAAAGACTAAAAGTGATTTCATAACAATGAAAAATAGCTATAATAGGATATATTGATACATAGGTTGACAAAAAAAAATAGTGTATTGTCTACAAATTGTAGCAGGTTGATTTCTACACACTTTGAACCAACTTGAACCCCCACAAAGATGCCCTTCCTAATAGCTTCCCGCATCAGTCCCGCTAATTCCTCAGCCACAATAAGAAACAAGAAAGGTGCCAACAGATCACCTTACCTAAGTCCTCTATTCAGTTTAAACTCAGAAGTAGGGCTACCATTCACCAATATAGAAATAGTGGCAAATTCCAAGCAAGCTCTAATCCAAGATATCCACTTATTATTGAACCCTATTCTACCCATCACGTATATCAAAAAATCCCAATCCACAGAATGATAAGCCTTTTTCATAATCCACTTTCACTATAACTCCCCAAAGCTTTTCCTTCTTTAAGAAATCTACCATTTCATTAGCTATCAAAACACTATCCAACATTCCCTTCCCACTTAGGAATGCAAATTGGTGTTTGTCAATGATATTCAGTAGTACCCTCTTGAACCTATTAGCCAACAACTTAGAAATGACCTTGTACACAACCCACCAACGAAATAGGTCTAAAATCATTTAGGAAGGATGGGTTGTCCCTCTTAGGTACCAAAGGAGTGAATGAAACATTGCATCCTCGTGGAATGTACCCATGATCTTGAAAACTAAGGAATGTTGAAACCATTTCAACACAAAATATCCAAATTACTTTTAATGAAATGAAAATTGTACCCATCAGGACCCAGGCTTTTAATACTACCACATTGGTTCACTAGTTCTAAAATTTCTTGCTCAGTAAATGCACTACTTAGCATATCATTATCAATCGCAGAAATAGTTTTAAAAGGGACCCCATCTAAGTTCATTCCTAAATGCGGTTAAGATACAAATCTAGCTTGAAAATGGTTTTTCACCTCTTCTTAAACTATTTGTGGACTCTCACACCATACCCCACCTATATGTAGGCCTTTAAGATAATTATTTATCCTTCTCCATCTAATTCTAGAGTGAAAGTATTTAGAATTTATATCCCCCTTCTATATTCACTCAATTCTAGATTTTTGCCTTAACATTTCTAATTCCCTTTCAAACATAGTACTTAAGTGACTTAACAATTGCATTCGTTGTATCCTCATGTCCTCTTGTAAAGTCCCATCATTGTCACACTAATCTAGGATTGTAATCTCATCTAAAATATGTTTTTTTTTTTTTTTTTTTTTTTTTCTATAAAACACCTCATTCTTCCATTATTCCAACGTCCTTTTCGCTATTTTTTTTTTTATCTTTTCTCTATAAAACACCTTTATCAACTCTAACCCATTGGCATTGTTGATAACACAATCCCATGAAGTTTTTATAGCATCCTGAAATCCCTCTTTCAGCTAAAGGCTTTAGGACCCTACCATTGTGACATCCAAGAATCTGACACTAGGACTCTATCTAACCTACTCCTAGCTATCCCGTTTGGTTTGTACCATGTATATTTTCTACCAACCGCTGGAATATCATGCAATTGGCATCTTTCAATGATCATTAAAGTTATCCATCTCTACTCTATAAGTTGTACCACTACCCAACCCCTTTCTTTCACAAGGATATCTTACAACATTGAAATCCCCCACCAGACACCATATTAGGTGACCATTCCTTAATTTAATATCTACTATTTTGTCCCACATAATGTACTTCTCATTGTTAGAACAAGGTAACTATACATTCATAAACGTCATTGACACATATTGGTCCACCCCTCCACACTTATACTCACCAACTATTAGCACAAATCCTTTATCCTCCTTAGTCCTAATACACTTAAAAATCATATTATTCCACATAGTTAACACTCCTCCACCTTCTTTATCAACCCTCTGTGCAACCAACTTATATCATTAGTCCCCCATAAAGAGTAGCATTTTTCTTAACATAGGGTTACTTTCTTAGTTTCCTGCACACACAAGATTGCAGATTTTTCCTTCACTACCAATTCATGTAGATATTTCCACTCGCCTGCCCTCCTAACCCCCTAATATTTATGCTTATGAGGCTCATGTAGAACCATTTACCCTTTTGCTAAAGTTAGTTGTATGTAACAGCTTGTCCCTCTCTTCCATCTCTACGAGTTGATCTATAACCCTACCCTCTTTTTTGAGACACACGACACCTAAAATCCTTTGCTATATCTCTCACTATCTCAATTCTCCATCCTCATTTTCCCAAAATCTTCTATTACAATTATGAATATTGCTAGCAAATAGAATTCAACGAGGGTGGTGTTACTAACTTGGACTGCACACCTAGGGTTACCGCTCTCGCCAGCATAGATCTATTTTGCTTCTTACGAGCCCCCAACTTGCTGGATTCACCTTTCAAGAGTGGATACATTGTTTCGAACAATTTTGGATGCAAAGGTGCTTCTTCAATGAGTTCGAAGCCATTATTGCCTTCTTCGCTCAGGTTCACATGGTCCTCGGAGGAGCCTTCTTCCAAGGGAGTGATAACTGTGTCACCATTCATTTCTGCGACCATCTATGCTCGATTATCAGGCTCAGCAACAATGGGACTACCACAGAATCACACAACCCTTCGAGTGATAGACTTTCCCTCCTAGTCACAATAAGAGATGTAGAATTTTCTAAGACACTGTTAGAACGTACCCCTTGAGGGTTAAAGCTTAACGCTCCTTTGCCCAAGTCGTTAGACAAACTGACTCCTTCAGCTTTAGGCCCAACTTTGTAACCCCTAGTTTGACCATCGTTACCCAAGACACAAGATATGGGATTGCGAATACTTCTATTAATGGTCCATTGTATGTCACTGTCCAAAATTAGCTCTGACACAGTTAGATCCGCGGAAACTTGATAATCCTCCCATTGGCCAGTTTCCCAATCCATGCAACTTTTCGTAGTTCGTTGTGATCCCTCAATTGACAATTTCACAACTAACTTCATTAAGTCCTTAGTGTACACACACTGCATATACCCCAACATCTTGATTTCCTTTTCCATGTAATATTTCTTCTTTCTATCTGAATCGGTGGTATTATGTTGAGTTTTTTCTAATTGAGGTAAGCCTCTGTGAATGTCTCCTTCACTTCAACTCTAGCTACTTGCAATTGAGGTTTTTCATCCACTATGTTCCCTGCGATTAGGTTAAATCTCCTCCAGTTTATCTTCTTCTTGCTCCTTACACCACTTTTCGTCATCTGATTGTATGCTATCCTCAACTCTGGAAACCAGCAACAAACTTGACTCAGATAGTGTTTCACCTGAGTACCAACCTCCGTGTGGATCATGTTCCACCTCCCCCATTTCGTCATCCAGGGTTACACAATACAATTTATCATTAATCGTAATTGTTTGGGACATTTCCACCTTATCCGCTATTGGTGCTCTGACCTTCAAACACGCATACTCAAGACGCTCCCACATTGAAGTCGCCTCATCCACTTCAATGAGTGTGCCTACTATACCTACAATCTTTTGAAAGCAATCTTTTGACCACAAATGCAATGGCAAACCATGGCATCTCGTCCAAGCTACTTTATTACCTCTTGATTCATATTCTCCCCAAGGTTCCATGAACTCAAACTTTTCAGCTAGACTCTCCCTGTTTGTACTAACTAGATCCTCAATCTGGATTTTGTCATGCTCTATAAGGAGAACCTGTTTATCACTCATATATCGAACTCTAATAGACCCAAAACCCGTCACTCTTAACTTAACGAGTATTCTTTTTTACTCGCAACCCCTCCTAGCCAACCTTCTTGAGTATTCTTTCCCAAACCACTCCTGGCTTAAAGAGTATTCTTTAAATCCTAACCATTCATGGATACTCCCTTGAGTACTATTTCCCAAGCCACTGCTGACTCAACAAGTATTCTCTGGACTCCTAACCACTCCTGGTTACTCCTTGGAGTATTATTTCCAAAGTAACTCTTAGCTTAACAAGTATTCTTTGCTAAATAGACACTCTTGGCTATGATATGACATTTGCATAAAGGTATGATCATCACAATATGAGTCTTGCTCTTTGAGGAGGGATTGTGTCATTTGATGAATACAAGATTAGGTGCTCTCTCCTAGTTAGCTACATAAACACTCGAAGTGTTCTTCAGATCCAGAGATTTGACAAAGTTTTTGCTTTATGCACGACAAATCTCTCTATTCTTCTTCTTGAAAGTTTGCTTTAAATAGTATTGAAGAAGACATTTATTGGAATATTGTTTTTGGTCGTTGAGCTGCTTAATCTATTTTGAATTTCATTTCTACGTCTGAAGAGCTTGAATATGGATGTTGCATTACATTCACTGCATGCAACTTTAATTAATTTTCTTTTATACACCATATATGTGATTGTTGACAATACTTATCTTCTTATGTAGCTTAGCCTTTGGCACCAACACCTGATAAAAGTGCACACTATACATGGTAGATAGTTGAGCCAAAGTTGAAATGAGATATCTGTTATGAAGTTAGTAAAGAAAACAACTTTAGCTTGTGCCAAAGATATCTTGATGTTGACTTGTACTTGAACTTGAACAGATGTCTTTGGTCAGAAACAGACATCTCCTGCAACACACAAATAAGCATATGTATATGTCTGTTGTAGTACGAGGTTAACTTAGAATATGTGTATATTGTCTAAACATATAGATGTTTTATCATACATAAAGGAAAACTACACAGTGTTGTATTGTTTGACAGACAAAATACTTTTTTTTTACATGATTTGTTATAAAAAAATATTCATCTTACAGACCAAGCACTAGGGTTGACTTAAGGCCCAAACGAGTAAAGTAAGGACTTAGGACTTAAAAAAAATTAACATTATTAAAAAGTATTTAATTTTAAAATTATACTTAATAATTTTTAATTAAAAATTTAAATATCTTAGCTGGTTAAGTTTTACTTTAGTATTATAAGTATTATTTAATGAATATTATCTATCATGTTGACTTTTCTTATTAAAAATTTAAATGATTTGTATTAACTTTTGTTCCTTTGGAGTATGTAAATATTAGGTAAAAATCAATATCAAATTAGGAATTGATCTCAAAATCATTTTATTTTTCATTATTGTTCAATTAATTTCAACAATTTATACATATTTAAAAAATATTAAAAATATAAAATTTATAAATTAAATTTAAACACAAAACAACACACAAAAGTAAACTTTTAATAAATTATTTTATTAATTTAAAAATAGTCTTATCTTTTAACTTGTTTTAAAACTCCTAATGCATTAATATTATTTCAACAATTTATTCAAATTATAAGATTTTTTTTTTAATTGAAGCTCCTAGTTCTACCTTCTACATTATAAAGTCGTTTGACGTCGTTTAACTTTTAAGTCGGGGAGGCAGTTCCAAACATGCATTTCATTTTTAAGCTAATGTCATTTTGTGGCAATATATACTGTTTTTTTTTTTTTTTTTAAATAAAAATTTTTTTTTTTTTTTGCTATT
>Ga0123340_1006728_pt1 | contig 10968 bp, 12 predicted proteins | sample SirMexnodulemix_FD_89961 | JGI IMG/M metagenome (GOLD analysis project Ga0123340, IMG submission 89961) | Root nodule microbial communities of legume samples collected from Mexico - Siratro Mexico nodule mix | ecosystem: Host-associated > Plants > Roots > Nodule | place: Mexico: Nepantla... | reverse complement strand
GTATAATATTTTATTTACTTTTTATTACTCAACTTATTATTGTAATTTAGGTGAATCAAAATTATATTATTTTTTATCTAATTATTGTTTTATTTATATTTTATATCATGATTCTAAGTACTTTATCTTCAACTTTTTTCTTATGAACAACATAATTACTTGGTTCGGTGATTATCATAACATAATAACTTGGTTCAATGATTATCATAGGTTTTGGTGTTGATAAAAAAAAGGTAAATAGAGGTTGAATACATGAAACTTCTTGAAGAATAAGATGATGGAATTGAATTAGTTTCCATTGCCAATAAAGATGGCAAGAAGGAGTCAAAAAGTTAGAGCTACATACTTAAAAAAATAGACTACTACATTTTATAAAATTAAAATAATACAAGGTATATTCAAACATAAATTTTGAATTCACTATTCACTGTGAGTGTTACTCTTTTACATATCAACCTTTAATGTATAAAGATATCTAACTTTTATTGTCCAATGTATAAATAAACTTATATTAGAATATTAATTTGAACTAATTGGTGGTCTCAATCTTGAGTTTTGAGTGTTTGATAAACAGTCAAGTAAATAACTGATTGACGTGGGTTGTCCAATTGAAGTTAATCATAGTTTATAAAAAAGTATGAAGTAAAATTTAAATATTTTAGAAAGTAAAATCAAGAAACATAATATTAATGTGGTCCCATGTGCATCAATAAAAACTTCTACATATTAAAATTAAGTATATTAACATTAAAAACTATTTTTAACTGAGCTTTAAAATTCACTGAAATTAACATACTTTAGAATATAACAAAATGCTGCAACACACAAAATTTCTAAATTCACTGAAATTAACTTATTTCAGAATAGAACAAAATGTTACAATAACATAAAAAATCTAAATTAGCAGTAGTACAAAACTCATGCAATATACCAAATATACTCAACCTCATGTTCTTCTAGCAACAATTTGCATAATTCTAAAGTGGAGAATCAATATGTGCATGACCCAACTAAAAGAGTGTAGTATTGGAAAATTCCCCTAATTACATACATTTTAACCAAAAATAACATTAGTAAATTAAGAAAAATATTTTAAAAAAATATATACATCGTATTTTTAAATTATTTTCAAAACAATTTTTCAACAGCATCATATAATATATATGTATATTATAATGACATAAAATATATTTAAGTGTTAAAGTAATTGATTGAGTAATAAATAAAAGTGTTACTTTTAAGATCAAATTTTGAATGAAAAACTGAAGTTTTAGTCCTTGTACAAATGCATATCAACTAAAATTTATTTATTTTTAGAAATTAAACTAAAGAAATATATACTATTTATCGGTTACGGTGTGTATTAATAAAACATATAGAGATTAAAATTGAATTTTTTTTTTTTTTCAAAAACAGGAACTGATATTTAAATGCGTTTTCAGTGTAGTGGCTAAATAATTAATTAATACACCCTATAATTATTTTATTTATTTTTTGATTTTGCATTGGTCGGAAAGTGAAAGTGTTTGCCCGCCACTATCAATTTACGAAAGCCTCCCCAAAACCCTACATCGTCATTTGCTCTCAGTCCTCTGTTCTCACTGCATAAGCTTTTTTTTTTCTCTTTCCCCTCTTTTTCCGCCAATTTTCAATTTTCATTTTCTGTTTGGTTCTCGGAAAAGCCACAAGCAAAAGAGGGTTTCAATTTCATTCCCAAATCCAGGCCAAGCTTCTTCTGTATGATGTCGTGGGAAGACGAGATTGTGATGCGCGATGTCACGAATGCGGGGCTTGTCGTCAGCGATCGCATTGGTCGCGAAGTTTCCTCTCAGCTCGACCTCGAAGAAGCTCTAGAAGCTTCTAGATACACCAGCCACCCTTATTCCACTCACCCCCGAGAGGTACCTTCCCTAAATTTTAGGGCTCGTGATTGTTTTTCTCGTTGTTGTGTCTCTCTGATTGCTATTTCATTTATCCATTTTTCGCGCTAAAATTGAGCTATTCGGCTTAGGGATCCCTAGTGTGTGCATACCTAGAATAATGTAGACTTGTGAAGCAAACCTTCACTTCGTTTATGAACTGTTTTATTTTCGCTTCACATGAAAAGTCACATTCATTTGGAAATGGTCAAGCATGAGGGAGAGGCACTTGCATTATTCAGTGCCCAATGCCTCCTAGTAAGGACACCAGTAAATTGGAAAAAAGAAGAAAGGCAAGTTGCACTAACTTCCCCCTAAGGTTTCGCCAACTTTGTAGTGATACCCCTCCCTTTATTTACTCCCTATATTAATCCTTCTGGTTGTTTGAAAAACATTGCATTAATACCTTTGATACATTATAACAACCGTCCTTGGTGAAAAACAGCATACCGTGTACCCTTGTAAGTGACTTTGTAGTAAATGTTAAAAGAAGAAGGGGAGTCATGTGCAATATCAAAAAACCTTAGGGAGAATTAGTGTAATTTTCTGAAAGGATTAATAAATGGCTAGCTGATTTTAAAATGAAATGGCTATTTGATGTTTGGAGATATTATAGAGGAGAGGAATATTAAAGTGACAATATGGATTTGAGTGTGGTCAAGGTTTTAAATTGCGGTTTTGTTGTGCTTCTTGATATTGCTGAAGAAAAATGCGGCTGATGCTGCCATGACTGTAGTTGCGTTGTGGTTGACCCTTAAAAACCATGATGTTGCGGTCAAAATTATGGTCGTGAACTGGTTTTAAGGCTGTGGGTACGTTTGTTAGCACATTTAATGAGCTGGTGGTTCATTTAATATTTCCGTCTAATTGAATTATTTAATGTCATTTCAGTGGCCCCCTTCTGTTGAGGTAGTGAATACCTGGGAGTTGCCTCCTGTGCTCATCGAAAGATACAATGCAGCTGGTGGGGAAGGAACTGCTTTTTGTGGAATATTTCCAGAAATACGGAGGGCATGGGCATCTGTGGACAATTCATTGTTTCTTTGGCGTTTTGACAAGTGGTAAGTTCCATACCGATGAGTTAGAAAGTTATAGTTTAGATAAGAGATTAGACATTTCCTTAACTCATTTTTGGAATGAAAGCTGTCTTTTCAGATTTTCTTGGTATGTAGTTGCCTCCTACCTTTTTATTTGGCAGATATTGAAGCAATGGAAGGACTTCATATTTATTAGTGATCTATTCCCTCTGACGATATTAAAAAATGTTATTTTCCCTTTTTTATTGATTTCACCTTTTCAGTGCTTTACATCTATGACATGAGCCCTCACAGGCTATTGAATGGAGTATTACTAGAAATGCTGGTCCTTTTCAATAGTTTACTGGGACAACATTGACAAAGTTGTTCGAAAAGATTTGAGGGTGCTAAATGTTTAAGATAAACTTTCTATGCGTTTATTTTCTTGAAGTTTCTGTTTATGCTAGTTTTTTGGAAGTACAGAAACTGTTCTGTAGTTATTTTGACTGTCAAACTGTTAATGTTCAAAAAATTGGTAAGAAATGATCTCAGGTGGAATAAATGTTAGTGTAGTTGTTACTTATTCCAAAAATAAAAATAAAAATTTAGAGCTATTTACTTGCATGTGGTGCAGTACTTCTAACATAACATTGTTACTTCCATAGGGATGGCCAATGTCCTGAATTTAGTGGGGAGGAGCAAGCCATTTGTGCAGTTGGTCTTGCAAAATCAAAACCTGGTGTTTTTGTTGAAGCTATCCAATATCTTTTAGTTTTGGCAACACCTGTTGAGGTAGTATTAACCATTTTATATTTTATTAATTTTCCCAGGACTTGTGGACTCAAATATTGTACTTAAGAACTAGTTCTTTATGTTTTTTGCCTAAACGATGTCCTGTCTGTTGTTTCTTCTGATTAAATACTGTTCCTTTGTTTTTTTCCACGTAGTACAGTATTTTCTTCCCTTTCCGAATCATTTAATTAAATGTTTCTGAATTGTTGTTGGACTGTTTCAACACGTTTTTGTGTGGTTCTCTCGCTGTGGGTGGTTTGAATAGTATATTCTTGGCTTGCTGGTAGCCTGATAACTGGTAAAAAAGTAGCCGCTTTCCTTAAACTTTTCCAGTAGCATTCATAAAGATCATAACTAGTTTGGTTAGGCTTCTGAATTATTTACCTCTTCTTTTCTATTACAGTCCATGCTGCTAAGCAGTTTAAGAATTTTATGGCTCAGTCAATAGGGTCTTTATGTACTATTATTTTATTCATGTTAAAGTTATTTGGTGGTCAAGTGCTTTTCTTCTTCTGGTTTGCTCAATAGAAATTTGATTTAGCCCTTATCAACCTAGATGTGCCTTAGTTTGACCAGAAATGTAACTTCCCGAGCTTTAGGAAATTTTGGTTATAAAGTTCTTTGGTTTGAGTGTCATGAGAATCTTGCCTTTGATCCAGTTTGTTAATAGCAAAAGTGGTCATTTAATAAGTTGAAACTTGCATTGCGTGCTTGTTGCTTTACAACATGCATGATAAAGTTGTTAGTTTACTACCTGTCACTATTTCTCAACGGGTGGGTATGTATCCTGGAATCCTCTGTCAGTATCACATGTGATTGGAACAAATCATGAAAAATTAATCAGGATGCTGTCATTAGAGTTATTTTCAACCTGCAAATATGTACTGGTTTATTTCAGAATCAGTAGTATGTCTTTGATTATCTTTAGGATCGGCAGGAGGACTGAATTTATTTAATTTTAAGGATAAGAGCCCTTAATTGGTTTAAAAAAACTTGGGAAACTTTCTAAGCCCTGCCTTTCTGTGTTGTGCTGTGCAGTGTTTTCTTTGCACTTCACAGATCCTAAAATTCCATTATTGTTTTATTTTTTAAGCATCTCCATCCGTATGGTGTAAATTATAAATCATTTTATATCTACAATCTTCAATGTAGCACCATCTCTGCATATACTATCTCGCTATGACAGTTTTGGAGTCATCTGTCATAGAAAGATGGAATTTGTGCTTAACAAACATGCCTTATTACATGCTTGACAGGATTCTCTTCAAAAAGATCTGAAAGCAGAATGGCACGCACATAAACCAGAGTAGAGTCTGAATGTCTTATTAAATATCAAGTCAAATGCAGTTTTTCATTATGTGTTAATTTTTTTCGTTTTATGACGGTTCATTTTAGAAGATGTCCTTATAAATCTGTGTGGTGGTTTTGTTAGTTAGATATTCTTTTTTTTTTTTTGTTGCGAAGTTTTTTAATACTGTATCAGTTTTCTGGGACCTGCTATAATATTATTCTATAAAAGGATTTTGTATGATAAGTTCCCTATGAATGATTTGTAGTATGTTATTTCCATAACTCCTTGTGGGAGAAGTATTGTTTCTTACCCCACTCTTTTTATTAGTTAATTTTAGTTGGAGTTTGTTGCTCTGGAGGAGCAGATGGTTCAGATCCGTTCGCAGAGGTTACATTGCAGCCTTTGCCAGAGCATACAATATCATCTGATGGGGTCACAATGACTTGTGTAGCATGTACTGACAAGGGTCGCATTTTCCTTGCTGGTCGGGATGGCCACATATATGAGGTTCTTTATTCAACTGGTTCTGGATGGCAAAAACGTTGCCGAAAAATCTGCATCACTGCTGGTTTTGGAAGTGTAATTTCGAGGTACTTTTTTAATGTACAAGTCATTGACATTCATGCTTGATTCCAAAATGATTTTTACGATCATAGATTGTATGGCATTTTCTAAATGGTATATGAAGTTACCTGATTTTTATAGCTAATAATTTATTGTTACTTAGTATTTTAATATTACGTGTTATTTGCAGATGGGTTATACCAAATGTATTCAACTTTGGAGCTGTTGACGCTATCGTTGAAATGGTTTTCGATAATGAGAGACAAATATTGTATGCACGGACTGAAGAGATGAAGATTCAAGTTTATGTTATAGGACCGAATGGTGATGGGCCATTAAAGAAAGTAGCCGAAGAAAAGAATCTTGTCAATCAGAGGGATGCACATTATGGAGCTAGACAATCAGCAGGATCAAGAGTCTCAAGTCGATCTCCAAAGGCATCTATTGTTTGCATCTCACCTTTATCTACACTTGAATCAAAGTGGCTACATCTTGTTGCTGTTTTATCAGATGGTAGAAGGATGTACCTATCTACCTCTCCTTCTAGTGGAAGCTTGACTGGATTTAACACCAGTCATCACAAGCCTAGCTGTTTAAAGGTTGTCGCTACAAGGCCTGCTCCTCCTTGGGGTGTTAGTGGAGGTCTAACCTTTGGAGCAATGGCTCTTGCTGGTAGACCCCAGAATGAGGATCTCTCTCTGAAAATTGAGGCATCTTATTATTCTGCTGGAACTCTTATCCTCTCTGATGCATCATCTTCGACCATGCCTTCACTTCTTGTTTTGAGCAGGGATTCAAGCACACAGTCACTGCCATCAGGTAATTTAGGAACAAGTACCCGGAGTTCTCGGGCATTACGGGAGTCTGTATCTTCTTTACCAATTGAAGGACGAATGCTTTCAGTGGCAGATGTTTTACCTTTGCCAGATACTGCAGCTACTGTGCAGTCTCTATATTCCGAAATTGAGTTTGGTGGTTATGAGAGCTCTATGGAATCATGTGAAAAGGTGTCTGGCAAACTCTGGGCTAGGGGAGATCTCTCAACCCAACATATACTGCCAAGAAGAAGGATTGTTGTATTCAGCACCATGGGCATGATGGAAATTGTTTTTAACAGGCCACTGGACATTCTACGCCGGCTATTGGAATCCAACACTCCTAGGTCAGTTTTAGAAGATTTCTTCAATCGTTTTGGTGCAGGTGAGGCTGCTGCAATGTGTTTAATGCTAGCTGCAAGAGTAGTGCATTCTGAAAACCTTATCAGCAATGTTATTGCTGAGAAGGCAGCTGAAGCTTTTGAAGACCCAAGAGTTGTTGGCATGCCGCAACTTGAAGGTAGTAATGCATTATCAAACACAAGAAGTGCTGCTGGTGGATTTAGCATGGGCCAGGTTGTTCAGGAAGCTGAGCCTGTTTTTTCAGCTGCACATGAAGGGCTCTGTTTGTGTTCATCTAGATTACTTTTTCCCCTGTGGGAACTTCCTGTAATGGTTGTAAAAGGCAATTTAGGTCCTTCAGGCACCATAAATGAAAATGGGGTAGTTGTGTGCAGACTCTCTGTTGGGGCTATGCAAGTCCTTGAACAGAAACTTCGATCTTTGGAGAAATTCTTAAGATCAAGAAGGAACCAGAGGAGGGGACTTTATGGCTGTGTAGCAGGATTAGGAGATCTGAGTGGTTCCATTCTGTATGGTAATGGTTCGACATTAGGTGCTGGTGATCGCAATATGGTCAGAAACTTATTTGGTGCTTATTCCAGAAATATGGAGTCCAATGGTAGCAGAACAACTAATAAAAGGCAAAGGTTGCCTTATAGTCCTGCTGAATTAGCTGCCATGGAGGTGGGCCGACTTTTTTAAATGTTTGCATATGTGGTATGTTTTGTAAGTTTAGTTTAGTTTCTTCTCACTTGGGTTTGTTGTGCTACTACAGGTGAGAGCAATGGAGTGCATTAGGCAGTTGCTCCTTAGATCTGGAGAAGCACTATTTTTGCTTCAACTTCTTTCACAGCATCATGTGACTCGATTAATTCATGGATTTGACTCTAGCCTTCAACAAACATTAGTTCAGTTGACATTTCATCAACTAGTTTGTTCTGAGGAGGGTGACCATCTTGCTACAAGACTTATATCTGCTCTCATGGAGGTAAATGTTTAGGAATCCATGAAGGAGATTTCATCTGCAAGAAGTTTACTAATTGAGGGAGTTTTCATTTTTTTTTTAAATAAAGTTTTGTATCTTCTATAATAATTAGTTTCCTAAACAACATTCTCTACTCCAGTATTATACTGGTCCTGATGGCAGGGGAACTGTAGATGACATTAGTAGGAGATTACGAGATGGCTGTCCAAGTTACTATAAGGAGTCTGATTACAAATTCTTCTTAGCCGTGGAAGCGCTGGAGAGGGCTGCTACGACTATAGATTCTGAGGAAAAGGAAAATCTTGCGAGGGAAGCATTTAATTCCTTGAGTAAAGTTCCAGAATCTGTAGACTTACGAACTGTTTGCAAACGTTTTGAGGATTTAAGGTATATCCTTTTTTTTCTCATGCTCTCCATTTTCATGGGCTGTGGTTTTTTTAAGCCTTTAATCTGACAGTCAGATTCTCTTGCCTGCTGCAGATTTTATGAAGCCGTAGTACGCTTACCTCTTCAAAAGGCACAGGCTCTTGACCCTGCAGGTGATGCTTATAATGACGAAGTTGATGCACCTGTCAGAGAACAAGCACTTGCTCACCGTGAGCAGTGTTATGAGATAATTATCAGTGCTTTGCGATCTCTGAAAGGTGACACCTTGCAGAAGGAATTTGGCTCTCCCATTAAATCAACTGTTTCACAATCTGCTCTTGATCCATCCTCAAGGAAGAAATATATATGTCAAATTGTTCAGCTGGGTGTCCAATCTCCTGACAGAATTTTCCATGAGTATCTTTACCAGGCTATGATTGATCTAGGTCTTGAAAATGAATTGCTAGAGTATGGGGGTCCTGACCTGTTGCCATTTTTGCAAAGTGCTGGTCGTAAACCTATACACGAGGTTGTCTACTAGCTCTTTCTCCCCAATAACCCATTGATGATTGCTGTTTATTTGGTCAAAATGTTCAAATATCGTGTATTAGAATTTTGGCTGTTTATGTTTTACCTGCAGAGGCTACAGCCATGCAATACTTCTCACATTATTTCGTTGATAATTTAGTCTTTTGTTTTTCTGGATCTGCTAGGTTCGTGCTGTCACTGCGACAACTTCTCCAATGGGGCAATCAGGAGCACCGATGTCAACTAATCAAGTCAAGTACTATGAACTTTTGGCACGATATTATGTCTTGAAACGCCAACATATGCTTGCAGCTCATGCACTGCTTAGACTTGCTGAAAGGCGTTCTATTGACGGAGTTCCTACACTCGAACAGAGGTCAATCAAATTCTTGCTTTCCTTGTCATTTTTATCTCTTCTTCTCTCATTTCCTTTGAAACTTCTGAGTAGTTTGGCACTTTATTGCTTCAGACCTGGTTGAGATAGACGACCATACATAGAGTGAACCCTTACAGCATGTTGATTTCATATTGTGAAATGTGAATTCTAAGTCACTGAAATTTTGTAGCCATTTATATCCTAGGTGGATTATTTTTCTCAACTTGCATTTAACATTAGTGAAAAGCTAAAGCTGACACTTGATCTAACTTTTTGTATATAGAACATGGAAATTGATTCCTGATTCACCATTTGTTCTCAAGTGACTCTTGTTTCTTATGTGCTTGGGATGACACATTCACAAACATGTCCATGACTGTACTAGCAAGATTCTGCACTTGTGTCAAATTGATATCCTTTTCCACTTAAGACCTCTACATCGTTCTCTGGAATCTACCTGGATTACTAAATTAGTTTTTATATGCTTGCATGACAATCTTATAGTTTTTAATTTGTACAATTCAGGTGTCAATACCTAAGTAATGCAGTGCTACAGGCCAAAAATGCAACTAATAGTGATGGGTTACTGGGTTCTGGTCGAAGTTCCATTGACAGTGGGTTCCTAGATTTGCTTGAAGGGAAGCTTGCAGTTCTCCGGTTCCAGATAAAAATCAAAGAAGAACTGGAGTCTATGGCTTCCAGGTCTGATGTTTTACCTAGCACATCAGGTTCTACCGAAAATGGTGTAATCCCTGAGGGTAGTTCTACTGCTGATGCCAATTTTGTAAATGCAACAAGAGAGAAGGCAGAAGAGCTAGCTTCAGATGTGAAGAGCATTACACAGTTGTATAATGAGTATGCTGTACCCTTTGGGCTCTGGGAGGTACTTCCATTCTCTTCTTGGCTATTTATTGATTTGTTTTTTATTTTATTTTGGGTTAGATTTGTGCAACTTTAGATTTTTCTCTTTTGCTTGTTCAACATTATTTTTAGTTTTGAACTTGATCAATCTTTAAGATCTCGATATAAAAACTACTAGGTATAATTACAAAGTCTTTTGAGCTTTAGTATCTAGATATTGACGGCAACCGAGATTCCAGTGGTATAGGAAAGGGATCCTTGCCCAAGGAAGAAAAAGCCCATCTTTGAAGTGTATTCCAGCAGAGGGCATGTGCTATAATATATTAACTGTTATGTTGACTGTTCATGGTAGAAGTTATGCGTTGCTTTGTGCTGGATCTTCTAGAGTTAGGAACAGTTATTAATTATTTGTATTTCATATATGTGTAGTATGGAGTAGTAGAGTAGTGATATGTTTGTAGAGATTACTTGTAGCTTGGACAGAAAACTCTTCTGTAGGAGTATGACTGTGGGGCAACCTACCACAGTATTGTCTGTATTTTGTGTGATTTAATAATGCTATTCATCAATCTGTTAATTGGTGTTCTAGCAATTATTCTGATCCAGTTGTTTGTAAGTGTCACTTTGTCGAAGTAGGGAAGCGAAGGACTTGTTATTATTTTTGAAGAAAGTAAAATAAAGGATGAGTTTCTCATTAAATTTAAGTTTTAAAATTCCATTACCGCCTGCTTTATTTAAGTTCTAAAAACAATGATGTTATGGGAACTAGAAACTTTATTCATTCCCATTCATCTTCTTTTTCTTCCGATTATTTTTTTAGCATAACCAAACTGTGAAATATACTTATGATTTCTTTTCTTTCCATTCTTTTCTTTCCAATGATACAGAATTATATGCAGGGAAGTTGTAACCTTTTTTTCTCTTTTATCCGGCAAATCCTTTCTCTATTTTCAAACCAAAAAGGCATTACAGATTTTGTTGTATCTTTTTTTTTTTTTTTTTTTTAAAAAATTTTTTTTTTTTTTTTTTTTGCTTTTTTTTTTGTTTTTTTTTTTTTTTTTTTTTTTTTTTTTTTTTTTTTTATAATTTTAATTTTTTTTTTTATATATTTTT
>Ga0123340_1006725_pt1 | contig 10969 bp, 5 predicted proteins | sample SirMexnodulemix_FD_89961 | JGI IMG/M metagenome (GOLD analysis project Ga0123340, IMG submission 89961) | Root nodule microbial communities of legume samples collected from Mexico - Siratro Mexico nodule mix | ecosystem: Host-associated > Plants > Roots > Nodule | place: Mexico: Nepantla... | reverse complement strand
CATATACATTATTATTATTATTATTATTATTATTATTATTATTATTATTATTATTATTATTATTATTATTATTAATTTCTAAAAAAATTAAACTCAAAGAAATGATCAATTTCTTTTACAAAAATGAAAAATAACAATATTAAATTTTAAAGACGAAAACCTTAATCCAGTGAATTTTATTTTAATTGTATGTATATTTCTTATATAATTTCTATATAATATTTCATAAACATTGAAGTCACTGTAAATATTGTCCCAGAATTGTGGTGAACTAAACATTACTCTCATAATAACTGAAACTAGAGTTATATTTAGGAGTGATTCCTTGTACCACTGTAATCGAAGAGAATAAGGTACAAGTTACGTGGTTTCTCTCTTCAGATCTCTCTTACTCTTTCACTCTCACTTCTCACGAGTTTTTAAAGTCCCACAAACTTTCGTTACTTCTCAAAACATTGACAACGTCGTGCTGAATTACTGCATCTTTTCTTACTTCCCCACTCTGCAGCTTCATTTTCTGCAAAATGGATCCGTCGCCATTGCTGTTTAGCCACCTCAAGGTTCTTTTTTTCTTGCTGATTATGAGTCTCTAGACTTTGAATTTTTCTGGGTCGTGGGTGCAATTTTGTTTTTGAATTTTTTTGATGGCTTGTATTTATTTGAATCTCACCAGGGTGCAGACCCGTTCTTCCTGCTAGCGGGACCTAATGTGATTGAATCAGAGGATCACATTCTGCGGATGGCAAAGCACATCAAAAGCATTGCATCTGAGTATGTAGTTATCTTTATTTATGATTAATGTGTTTTTGTCGATAGGAAAATAAATGCCATTTGATGGAAATCCATTATGGAACTGCTACTGTAGCACTATGAATTGTCAAACACTTATTAGGTGTTGATACTATAAAATAGATTATTTGGCAACTCAACTTAGATGTTTCCTATTCAGGAGAAAAAGATGGATACTGGAGTAATACTCCTTGGTTTGAAGCCAACTTCTATTTTGTCTTCAGTATGAAGTTCAATGATTAGTAGATGTGATGTTAATTGTTGATGGCTAACAAGAATATATGTGTCTTTCAGAGTTGGAATACCTTTGGTTTTCAAGTCAAGCTTTGACAAAGCTAACCGAACATCATCAAAATCATTTCGTGGCCCAGGGATGGTTGAGGGATTGAAGGTTCATATTTCTGCTATTCTGTTATGATAATATCCCTTGTGGTTGGTATCTTGAGGATTCTAGGTGTTGTAATTATCCAATAACATGAGACTATATTAGATCTGTGTAAATTTTTCATGACTTCAGTTACATATGAGTAACCTAAAATTCTCTTATCCTAAACTAAACCCAAAAGATAGCTTGAGAGGCAGGGGTGTTTAGTTTCCAAATCATAGTAAGGGGTACTTTAGCCATATATCTTGCTAATGATTTTAACACGGTCCTTTATATTTTTTGTGGTTCTATCTATCCTCGAGATTCTGGAGTTAAATGTTGTCAGAGTTGGAGGTAGCATCGTACACTTTATTGCAGGGTCTTGAGAAATATCATCTTTCTAGGTCCATTGTAAGGACTTTCAAGGTTCTGAATTAGCAATGATGTCTCCTTGCAGTGCCAAAAGAAAAAGATACTGTACTGGTACTACTAGATTTGAAGTCATCTTTCTAGTATGTGGGAGTTATACAGAAGTCTTACTTAGGAAGGAATTATTTTATGACCTATATAGCCATTGACATGGGCACTGGTACAGTAATAGACATTTAGTGTGTTTGTTTAAAATGTAAGTTGTATTTGTGCTGGATAAAGCTATTTTATCCTAGTTGAATGTTTTCCTTTTCTTATTTTTCTGTTTTATTCTCAGATACTCGAGAAGGTTAAAATAGCTTATGACATCCCTATAGTGACAGATGTGCATGAGACCATCCAGGTAAAGTATTTAGTTTTATTGAATTCATATTTCATGGCCTTCTTGCAGGGTTTGAGGATCATGTATAGTCTAACATTATTTGGCATACCAATCAGACTAGTTGATTTTAAATATATGTTGTTTCAAAAGGATATCATTATATGTTTGCTAGTGCTGAAATAAGAAAATAGCAAAATGTTTTCTTAAGTGCTTTGACGAATGGAATGTGAGCATCGTGAAATAGTTGATACCTTGTGTGAATTCTTGTATGTTCTTTCCCCTTGTGTTATGTAGAAACAGTAACTTGAAAAATATTTTGCTTGGATCTTTCATTGGTATGAAACTATATCTTGTAAATCCAAGCTTGGCTCTCTTATTATCACTGATATTTTCCTTAACAATTTGTTGTACGCATCTAAAAATTTGAAAATTAAAATGGTTAGCACCTTTATTATTAATAATTTTGTAATATTATCATATTGAATAATCAAATTTATTATTCCAGTTTATAATTTGTGGATTGTGTGTGTTATTTGATATGTTAGATTCTGACTCATAATCTACATTGGACATATATATATTTTTTGCCAGTGTGAAGCAGTTGGCAGAGTTGCAGATATCATTCAGATTCCCGCGTTCTTGTGCCGCCAAGTAAATAGTTATTGCATTCAATTTCAATATCCATTATAATTAGCGGTTACAATTTAGTTTATGTGTCAACTTTACTTGTTTCATTCATTTTGCTTCTAATCACAGACAGATCTTCTAGTTGCAGCAGCCAAAACTGGGAAAATTATCAACATTAAGAAGGGCCAGTTCTGTGCTCCTTCTGTTAGTATACTATCCAAGTTTATGAGTTACAATTTCTATAGTTAGCAATGACTCAACTGAAGCCTCGGAATTAGTGTCTCCTGATTTTTACCATTATTATTTCATTGTTTTCATGTCTGTAGGTCATGTCAAATTCAGCTGAAAAGGTTCGGTTAGCTGGAAATCCTAATGTGATGGTTTGTGAGAGAGGAACAATGTTTGGATACAGTGAGTAAATAGCAAAGGTTTTCTGTATGTTTCTGAATTATGTGAATCTTGCAAGAACCATTCAATAATTGATGATTGATTGCTTTTATGTGGAGAAAATTATTGCTTTTCCTTTCATTCTCTAATGCTTCATGTCTAGAGCATTTTGCTGTACTGCAAGATGTGATTTCACTAATAAAATCCTATTAAGAGATGCTAGCTATTGTTATATCCCCACCTGTTGTATTTTCATAGTAGTCTTGTGTTCTTTTTACCTGTCTAATTTGAAATTGAAATCTCAATTTTGTTTTATAATCTGTTATCCGCCTTCTTGGCCTCTCATTTTAATCAAAACTTTTAATGTGTATATGATGTATAATATTGCCTTAGAAAAGCAATCATTGAAATGAGTTGCCTTATGCATTTTTCTTTACAAAACCCAGAATTAACTAAAATCTTCTCCTTTTTTCATGCAGATGATTTAATTGTTGATCCACGTAACTTGGAGTGGATGAGAGAAGCCAATTGTCCCATTGTAAGTAAACCTTTCTTTTATAGTATGTTTTAGGATAATTTATTTGAATATTTATATCCTTTCTTATTGAATGAAAGGTTAAAGTGGAGAGAAGGGCATTTGCTTCCAGCAGCTTTTCTTGATGGCATGTCTCAATCATTTATTTATGAAAATATTTTGAATGACAAATCCCTGTGAACACAAGCAACCTGATATATAGCTTTTCATATGGAAAATGTTGCTTCAATTTCTCTCAAGCTCGCATCTCTCCTTCCTCTCCAACTCACATTGACTTAGGATACAGTTGATTCCAGCGCTCCTGAAAATATTTTTTTTCTTCGGCTAGATATATTATCCAAGTTTTAACATGTAGATGACTTTCATCAAGAGTCTATAGTAATATCCTTAAAAAGCTGGAACTAGAGTATTTTATTTTGAATATAAAATTCAAGGCATTGATTCTTGTGTGGTTTAAAGGACCTAATTCATTTTTTTGTGTGGTTTAGAGGTATATCATTTATTTACTCAATTGATGAATTAAAAAAGAAGTAAACCAGAGTGCATGCATTTATTTTAGTATTTATAAGAGTGAGACTTAATTTAATTCTTTACTATTCCCTTATTACAAAGAACTATTCTTCTACGCTGTTTTTTGCACCGATTTGAATTTCCTCATGGTAAGTTTCTTGCACCTGTCTCTGATGCTTTTGGTTTTTGGAAATCCAAATATTTGATATTGGTGTTTGCCTCAGGTAGCTGATATAACACATTCGCTGCAACAGCCTGCTGGAAAGAAGGTATGTTAACTATTGTTGACTCCCATATTTGTTTGATATTAACTTCATTTTGAACTGTATATTTCACGTGATACTATTTTAGCTTGCAACATTTTAAGCAACATAAAATAGTGGGATAAACCTTATTGCGGTAGTATTGGTGTTGACGGTATCTGTTAGAATATTTGAATTGTTAGTTTACTTTCCAAGTCTTATTATGTTATCAGTTTTATTGGGCTATAGGCTTATATTAGTTTGCTACACTAGAACGTAACATGGAGATTACTAGTAAAACTATGCAAGTAGGGTTGCTTGCAGTTTGTGTTTTAAAACACGGCACCTTAATCTTCTGTCAACCATTGGCAAGTTTTTCTCCCTTTCACTTTCACATCAATTATCTCAATTTCATCTGTCTCTTTTATATATTTGCATTGGGCATGTTGGTACGTGAATATAGCATAGGCGAAATGTCACTCCATTAATTTCGCTGGGAGAATTACAGATCACAGTTTTCAGATTTACAATGCCAAAAATTCATGCATTGCTTTTATGCTTTGCTGATTTATGAGGAACTGAGAATCATTTAGAATCTTTGACCATTAAGATTTTCACTCGCTGAGTTTGTTCTATAAACCTTTATGCTATGCTGCATTGAAATGTTTTAAGTATATTGGCGTCTCTCACAATCTTTAAATATGTTTTTATTTTTGAAATGAACTTTAATATCTGACTTTTATAGTTCAAGCTTTTCATTGACATTCTGAAATGACCTTTCCAAATCTTACACCAGTTTGGTTGGATTAAGATTCTGCTTTCATGTATAGTTGGATGGGGGAGGTGTTGCAAGTGGAGGTCTTCGAGAACTAATACCTTGCATTGCAAGGACAGCAGTTGCCGTTGGAGTGGATGGGATCTTCATGGAGGTATGGAATAGCCGATGCCATTTATAATTTACTGGTATTCTTTAAAAGAAGGTATTTTAGAGTAATATTTCAGCTATATAATTATCACTTGCGATTCCAAGATCTTATATTCAAAGAGTATCTTTATGTGTTTTGTCTATCACTGAGCTTCTAAAAGCTTTCTTGGGCTTTCAGGTGCATGATGATCCACTGAATGCTCCTGTTGATGGACCAACACAGTGGGTGAGTTGTTGCTTTTCGCAGTTATCCAGATTAATAAACATAACTTTCTCAACATTTGTTTCCCTTTGGATGTTCCCTGTAATTTTTTTTTTTCAAATAGGGCACTTAATGAACTCTGTTCAAAATCCTCTTATTTGACAGCCTTTGCGCCATTTGAAGGAGCTACTTGAGGAGCTTGTAGCTATTGCTGTAAGTTGTTACTTGAAATTTATGATTCTAAGTTCCATGATATAACCTCTAAATAGGCAATTGGGACGAGTCTTCATACCTCTAGTGCCTAGGAAATATCTTATTGTAAATATATAAAATCTTGTTTGTTATTAAATATCTTGCCAACAAAGATTATAATAAATACTCTTAGGATACATTTCGAACTCATACTATTCTGTTTTGTGATTGGGAGGTCGGTTGATGAGATTGGTGCGTCAAGAAGGTTAGGGTTCTGGTTATGAGATCAATGGTATATCTGTTTTTGATTATTAAGTTAGATCTTCAACAAGCTGATTTTGTAACTCTCGTGAGTGAATCCTAAGTTAGTCTTGGAGATCAGAAGACTTATACAAATAATTAAAAGGATTGAGCTTCTCAGTTTTCTATCAGTATAAAAATTTAATGGACTTAATATGATTGGTCCTTATATTATAGTGCAATATAAATTTGAAAATAAACTCCTTTTGAGTTCAATTTTTACAAGAGTACATTACATGGAAAAATTTTATCCTGTAACGCTCAACCCTTTTTACCCTGTGTTGGTATGTAAGTAGAGGTGGTGAAACAATGTCAAACTAGTTTTCAGTTGGGTTAGAGTCAAAAGAAGCCAAAATCATCAGATGACAACGAGGATAACCTGTTGAATGGAAGCAGGAGTTTTCATGGAGAACAAGAAAAAGGGTGTATCCTCATAAAATGTGACATTTGTTGAGATATTGTATCTTTTGGAAGTTGGAGAATAACATTTGTATCCTTTTTGAAGGGAGAATATCCCAAGAAAACACATTAGAGACATTATGAACAAAACAAGTACAATCAAACACCTTACGAGAGGCATCAAATAAAAGATTTGGAAAAATAATGAAGTGAGAAATTTGATTTTCAAGAAAGGAAGAAGACATTCTATTTATTGAAAAACAAGCAGTCAAAACTACATCTCCCTAATTATGTGCAAAAACATTTGTATTCAACATTAGAGAGCGTGCAGTTTCAATGAGATGTCTATTTTTTCCTCTCTACAATGCCATTTTATTGTGGTATGTAAGGACATGTGGACTGATTTAAAATACCATGTGATGATAAGATGGTAAAAAATTCAATAGAAAAATATTATTTAGCACTGTCATCTTGGAAGAGTTCAATTATTTTTTAAAATTAGTTTTTAAAATTAGTTTTTAATCTCGTTAAAGAAGGACATGAACACAAACAAAGGTTCAGATATATATTTCATTCAATAAATTCAAGTACAATAGAAGAATTCATCAATACATGTTGCAAAATATCTAAAGCCAAAAATGTGACAACTAGGTCTCCAAATATCTGAATGAATGGTAGAGAAAGCTGTGTTACATCTTTTTTCAGTTTGTTCTGGAAATGAAGACTAAACAGTTTTCACAGTTGACATGATTCACATTCTAACACTTGAGTTTTGTCATGGTAATAGTAGGAATAGCAAAAAACGGAGATTGTTTGTGAATCTTGCGATTTAGAATACAAAATGATTCTCTCCAAAATATAATTTTTTATACCATGATTAGGTCTAGTATGAGAATGTTAAAGTGACCATACATGTACTTTTCTGCCAAAAATTAAAACAATAAGCTGCCTTGTAGTTTTGAACTTGAATTCGACTAACTCCAATTTGATATATTTTAGAAGGTAAGCAAAGGGAAGCAACAGTTCAAAATTGATCTCACGCCATTTCGTGAATAATGGTAAGAAATGTTTGTTTTTCACTATATATTCATTTATGTCTTTGTTTCTCCAGCTAGTTAAGGTTCCTTTTTCTTTGTTGATTTTTGACTAAAATTATAACCTGCATACTGTGAAGAAGTATGTGATTTCACATCTTATTGTGAAAGCATGTTCTAAAGGCATTTTGAGAGGGTCTAAACGCAAAGATTTTATGCACTACATGAAATATCCATTGATAAAGACAAAATCAAAATTGAGCTTTAAAGTCAATCAGTTGTATCAGTTATCCTTGAACTTCAATAACACATTGACCAATCGCTAAATTGTTATCAAACATACGTAAACATCGAAATGAGGTTTTAGAAAACCAGAAACTTCTAATGAAAACACGACATGGAATGCAACATATTAATGATGAATTTACAACTAATTATCCTATCGTGATTTGAGTGAAATCAGAAGTGCTTTTTACCTATTTTAAAGTATCAATGCATACACTAATCCGAACTTTGTTTGCAGGTGATGGTTTTCAGTTATGCTGAATATGATTATGTGAGTACTGAATCGTATAAGATTGCTCAAAGTTGAATACAAAACTGTCTTCTCTCACAAGGGCCTTATAAGGAGATCTAGTTTATCTTAAAAATATTATTTGACATTCCATGCTTGTTACTCTGAAGTGGTAACACTGCCAACTAATGTTGGGCAGATATCATTTGTAGCCTAAATCATGTTAGTTGATAAAGTTGAGACAATTAAATACTATTTATTAACTAAGTTTATTATCAGGAAATTAGTTTATTATTTTCTGTCAGTTGTCCCAAGTACTTTCTTGAACATTTTCAAGCCACTACTAAAATATCTAAAAGTAAGTTGGGCTCTAGTGTACATAAAGTAAGGCAATTGCTTCTTGCACCCCCACATTTGCTTCATGCACCCATTAGAATATGTGAATGGACATTTATAGTCTTGTTAATGACGACAGAAGAGGTTAGGATATTCTAGAAAATTTTTTTCTGAAAGAGACTGGGGTAAAATGTTTTACGGAAAACATTTTTTGTAAAAGATTTTTATATTATGAAAAATGTTTTTTTAAGAGAATTTTGTATTATAAAAAACGTTTTCCGTAAGAAAATTTTGTATTATGAAAAATATTTTTCGTAAGAGAGTTTTTACGAAAAACGTTTCTATAATACAAAACTCGGTCCTCACATCCCCTCTTTCGGAAAATATTTTTCATAATACAAAAATTTATTACGGAAAACATTTTTTGTAAGACATTTTATACAAATCCATTTTGGAATTCGTTTTTCGGAACCTATTCTCAAGATACGAATATTTAAACAACCTTATACCCATTCTGTACCCCTACGCACTCATGATGATGCTGCCAGATAAGGTTTTTTGTAGCACCCACCACCACAGTCGTCAGAGAACGTCCACACCACTTAACATCCATTACACCACTCTTCTTCGGAGTACTCTGACAAGGGTGTTTTTGATATTATGATATTTTGATGGAATGCAGGAAGCAAATGTGGGGTGTAAGAAGCATTGCCTAATTTTAGCCACGTAGTTAAGGATGTTCTTTCGGTCATTTCTTTTTGCACCGTATAATCGGAAGTCAAAAATAACTTTACGATGTTCATTTCAGAAGACATATTTTGCATATTTTTCTTTGGATTGTGTAATTTGTAAAAAACTTTTAAATTACATAATCCAAAATTAAAAAAAGGTGATTATTAAATTGTACACTTTAAAAGACACTCTCGAAATATATAATATAGAATATCTTTTTATGAAAAAATGATTTCTTGACTATGTAATCATAAAACTTGTTTTTTCTTTTTAATGTAAAAAATGATTTCTAGATTATATAATATGAAAGATAAAAAAAATTCTGGATTACATGATTTGAAAATAAAAAAAAAATAATTTTTAAATTGTGTAATTCATAAGTTTTTATTATGAATTAAATTAACTTTTAGATATTAAATTTATTTATTTTTAAATATTTTTTATATTTAGGGAGGTGCAATCTATACAAGTAGGATAAGTTTAAAGATTTTAATAATGAATATTTTAAATGTTATATTCAATATGATTTTATTGAACGACGTTGTAAAATGTTTTTCACTTATTCGTAAAATTGAAATTCAATTGACAATATCTTAAAATAAGGAGGATCATGTGTCTTGTCTAACGTGAAGTTATTGGAGGGTAAGTAAAGAAAAAATTCCTTTAAGAAAAATACGACATTATTGTAAGAAAGAGAACAAAATTTTGAAAATAATGAACATTGACCTGCTTGCTTTAGAACGGGATAGAATATTGATTTTTTTTAAGGAAATGAATGGAATAAGAGGTTAAGTATTGTTGGACTATGATTGATTGAGAAGGTGGGACGAAAAAGAATAAAACGTAATGCTTTATTCTTTAAAGACGACTTGATATTTCTTAAATTTGTTATTAAAAATATTTCTTAATGTTTCTATTTGATTTTTATATTTTTTTATTATTTTTCTTATTGTGTAATAGAAATGTTTAATAACTTGTGCAAGAAGATTTATAAAATTATGATATGCTAAATTATTTTTCTTTAATTTTTATTGTGACACCTAACTTCCCTAATATTAACCTAAAATGTTTAATACTCTCAACCTTGTTAAGATCCCACCACCTATCCTATACCATGTTGTCAAATAATACTAATACAAACTTCTTTTTCTTATAATCAAAATTCTCCACACACAAAGCACAAAGAAATTCTAAAACTCTCTTTTTCTGAAATTCTTGTTGCTAGTTGTAGAAGATAGAGTGATAAGAAGAAAAGATGAAAAAGGGTGAACATATTTTGTGCTTGTGTATGTCTCATTGTTAAGAGAAGAAGTTTCACTAAGAATATATTTATTTTTAAAAATAGAAATGAGTGAATGTACTCTTTGTAATAAATTAAAAAAAAATAATATACAAAATATAATAAAGATCCAAAACTGAAAAAAAAAAATTCTCTTCAAAAGTTTGAAATATAATCTTTTATTTGTTAAATTTTATAATATATTTTTTTATTTTAACTCTGATTTTTATTTTTAAAATTATCTTTACATAAAAATATTTTTAAATTTATTTTTATATTAATATACAATTTTTTTAATTACAGCCAAATCAACTGAAATATTTCTATTTATCGTCCTTTATTTTTATTATCTTCTCCTGTGATTAAACAACTACACTTTTTACACTTTCTACTTCTTCCTTTTGTTCCTTTTTTTTACTTTTTATTTAATCTAAACACATCTTTAAATATACATTTTGCTTATTTTATTAAACCTTGTTTATGTCAAAAAAGTGTGGTAAAATTCACTTTAATTATTTTTTTATTGTTTTCTTATTTTTGAAATCTAAAAAATGGTTTTCTGGAATATAGGAAGTAACTTTTTGATATAAATTGAACTTTATTAGATAGAAATTATCTTTTTATTTATTTTTTCGAGTGTGAAAGTGATAGGTTTACTTATATATTATTTATCACAGTTCTCAAAATCTTACCACACTTACAATTTTGTAATTAAGTATTTCCTTATTTATTTTTGTTGAATTCTTATATTCTAACCTCTTTATCTCTCTTGCCATATTTTATTTTATTTTTATATTTTTTTCTAAGTTATCTTAATTATGATGTTTTATGTCCTTTGATCTAGCTTTTTT